>ENA-OOSI01000452-OOSI01000452.1-human-gut-metagenome-genome-assembly--contig:-NODE-452-length-12452-cov-2.135597_pt1 | contig 12452 bp, 9 predicted proteins | sample MGYA00241171_ERZ501200 | MGnify/ENA primary metagenome ERZ501200 (study PRJEB25962, sample SAMEA2042554) | human gut metagenome | biome: human gut; feature: human-associated habitat; material: faeces...
TATTGCACTGATAGGAAGGTCAGCATGAAAGAAGGATGCGTAACCAAAAAGATGACTCGAAGCTTCGACTTGAGGAAGCATAATACGTGGAATTGAAAATAACGAAAGTAGTTCTTCGTCCCAGTCCATGCTAAAAATATTATATAACATCGTCCGAGAAGCATTGGATACATCGGTAGCGTGGACTTTTCCTAACGTCAATTTATATAACAGCCATGAATCGACCGTACCAAAAAGAAGTTCTCCTTTTTCCGCTCGTTCCTGACCATTAGGGATCTGATCTAAAATAAAACGGATTTTCGACGCACTAAAATAAGGATTAATGCGTAATCCTGTTTTTTGATGAATAAAGGCTTCTTTGTCTAAAAGAGCGGCACATATTTCTTGTGATTGCTTCGACTGCCATACAATGGCGTTATAAACCGGCCTCCCCGTTTTCTTATCCCAGATAATGGTGGTTTCTCTTTGATTCGTTATGCCCATCGCGGCAATTTGTTCAAAGGTTTCATTTGATTTGACTAAAATTTCATTAACCACATCAATGACACTCACCCAAATATCGTTTGGGTCTTGTTCTACCCAACCGGTATGCGGAAAAAAGCAACGAATCTCTCTTTGACTTTGAAAACACGCTTTTCCATGTTGATCAAATAATATAGCGCGTGTTGAAGTTGTTCCCTGATCAATGGATAAAATATATTTTTTCATACTCTCTATAAGCGATTCGCTTCTCCTGTTTTTTGATATAAGTTTTCGGCAAATTGCTCAGTTAATTCGGTTTTTAATACTCTAAACTGCCAGTTTTCTTTAGAAGAACCGGGTAAATTCATACGCGTATATTTTCCTAAATGCAATAAATCTTGCATGGTGAAAATAACGACATTCGCTTTGGACTTCATTAAAGATTCAATAGCGACGTCCACTAAACCTTCATCATCTCCACGATAATGAAAGTATTGGCGCATGGCCTCTCTATCTTTTGGATTATCTTCAATAAAGTGTAAAAGTACATCATTATCATGGGTACCAATATAAGCGACAGAATTTTCTTCGTACATATGCGGTAAGAAAGGATCATTTGGATTTCCGTTAAACGCAAATTCTAAAACTTTTAAACCGGGATAACCACTATAGGCTAAAAGTTCTTTAACTTCATCGGTAATAATACCTAAATCTTCCGCAATGATTTGAAGTTTTGGAGCCGCTAAACGGAAAGCATCAATAATTTCATGACCTGGTCCTTTGACCCATTCTCCATGAATCGCGGTTTCTTCTTTTGCTGGAACCTCCCAATAAGATTCAAAGCCTCTAAAATGATCAATACGTAAGCAGTCATATAATTTCGACATATGTTTTACGCGTTTTTTCCACCAACGATAAGAAGATTTTTTCATCTTCTCCCAGTTATAAATCGGATTGCCCCATAATTGACCGGTTTCACTAAAATAATCAGGTGGTACGCCGGCAACTAAAGCGGGATTTCTTCTGGCATCTAGTTTAAATAATGTGGGGTTCGCCCAAACATCTGCACTATCGGTTGCGACATAAATTGGCATATCACCAATGATTTGAATACCTTTAGATGAGGCATAGCGATGTAAACGCATATATTGTTGATAGGCTTCATATTGCACAAATACCCAAAACCAAAAATCATCTTGATGCTCTTTTCTTGCATCTAAAATGGTCTTTTTATGATGGAATTTGTAATTGCGTGGCCAAGATAACCAACTCTCTCCACCAAATTTATCTTTTAATAACATAAAATCGGCATAGCTTTCTAGCCATGAATGATTTTTCTTTAAGAATTTTTCTAATTTTTCTTTCATCAAAGGATAAGCAGTATGAAAAGCTTTACGTAAAATAGTAAATCGCTCTTGATAAATCTTTCCATAATCGACATAACGTAAATTCGTTCCACCTTTAATCGAGCGAATTTCTTTTTTCGTTAAATATCCTTTTTTCACCAAATCATCCAAATCGACAAAATAAGGATTTAAAGCAAAAGCCGAAAAAGATTGATAAGGAGAATCGCCATAACTTGTGGGATTTAAAGGAAGGACTTGCCAATACTTTTGCCCTGCCCTTTGTAATAACTTTACAAACCTTCTTGCTTCTCTACCAAATGTTCCGATTCCGTGAGCACTCGGCAAGGAAGAAATATGCATTAAAATACCAGAACCTCTTTCCATAAAATCACCTTTCTTTTTTCTATTTGTAGTGTACAAAGAAAAAAAGCGCCTTGCAATGTTAGATTGCAAAAAAGCGCCAAAAATAACCGAATTTTGCAATTTTTGCCAACTACAAAAAGGGAATTACTGCTTTTTTATTCGTGCTTAGTTTCCTTTTTAGAACCTTGCATGAAATGTTCAATATCTTCAATTTCTTTAATGATATCTTTCGATAAACCTTCCGCTCCATTTTCTAAAACGAGAAGGTCGTCTTCAATACGAACACCGATACCATATTCCGCAAAATATAATCCTGGTTCATCCGTGATGACCATGCCAGGTTCAAGTTTCATATCGCGGAAACTAGCATCATGAGTATCAAGACCTAAATGGTGCGTAACGTTATGATAATAGTATTTATAAACTGCATCATGCATTTTGCCTTTATAAATATCTTCTTTTTCGGCTTCTGTTAAAGGAGCGATTAATTCTCTAGCTTCAATTTCTTTATCCGCTTCTTTACGGATGGTTTCAGCGGAAATGTAGCCGCGAGAAATTAATTCGGATTTCAAAAATTCAAAGGAAAAATTATGAACATCCGCTAAAGTGATACCCGGACGGACGAAGTTTGCGACTGCTTTATTGCAGTGTAAAACCATTTCATAAATTTCTTTTTCTCTTCCTTTAAAAGTGCCACTCACAGGATAAGTTCTTGAAATATCCGCGCGATATAAATTCTTTTCAGCGCCTAAATCTAGTAACAATAACGTATTGGCTTTTAATAAACCATCGGGTGTTGGATAATGAAGAATCGTAGCATTTTCTCCACCCGCACAAATGGTGGGGAACGCTAATCCTGAATGATTAAAGTTAGCGACCGTGTAGCGGAATAACGAAGAAATTTGATATTCATATAAACCAGGTTTTAATTTCTTCATAATGGCTTCTAAACCGAGTTGTGTTACTTGAATGGATTGACGAATTTCTTCAATTTCGGCACTTGATTTAATCATTCTTTCTTCCACAATCATTTTATAAGCATCTAAGCAAACTAAGCCTGGATATTTTCTAGAAAGTTCAAAAGCGTAATCTTTTGTGGTCTTTTCGTTAGCGATATATAATCCAGATTCTAAGTCTAAATAAATGTTTTCAATACGGCCATAAGCGTTTCTTTGGCCGTCTAAGAATAATTGAAGTTTTGCTTGAAAATGTTTGGTGGGTAAAATATCTTTAACCCCACTTATCTCACTTGCTTCCGCAAAAGAAAGCATTTTTCCCGTCCACTTTACGCGGTAGGGATCAACTTCTTCAATGAATAAATAAATATTCACATTTCCCGCCGATTTCACAAATACAAGCATAGATTCCGCTTGTTGAATACCCGTTAAATAATAGAAGTTACGATTCACTTCAAAAGGATAACATTCATCCGCGCTTGCTTTAATTGGGGTTCCCGAAAATAAAACAGCGACAGAGTTATTTTTCATTTTATGTAAAAAGATGGAACGTCTTTTTGTATATTCTTGTTTGGTAATCATTATTTTTCCTCCTCTACATATAATTTAGTTACAATTTCTAAAAGGTCTTCTAAATAAGAAGAAGCATCGACCATTTCAACTTTCCCCGTATCCGCTAAAGAAACGAAATTAGGGCAAAGAGGAAGACGCGCTAAAACGGGCAAGTTATATTGTTTCGCTACTTCTTCAACATGGGATTTTCCAAAGACTTCAATATGTTCTTTGCAGCATGGGCATTCAATGTAGGACATATTTTCTACTAATCCTAAAATAGGAATATTCATCATATTGGCCATTTTAACAGCTTTTTCTACGATGGTAGAAACGAGTTCTTGGGGTGAAGTTACAATCACAATCGCGTCCACGGGTAAATATTGGAAAGTCGTTAAAGCGACATCTCCGGTTCCTGGGGGCATATCGACGACCATAAAGTCGACATCATCCCAAAATACATCGTGATAGAATTGCTTCACCATTTCTCCTAACATGACACCACGCCATACGATAGGATCTTCTTTATGTTCTAAAAACATCATAGAAGAAATAACGGAAATTCCTGTTTTTGTTATCGCTGGATAAATCATTCCATTTTCTCCCATGGCTGGTTCTTCAATACCAAAGGCTTGTGGAATGGATGGACCGGTAATATCCGCATCTAAAACACCCACGTTATAACCTCTTTTACGAAGTTCAACCGCTAATAAGGAAGATACGAAGGATTTTCCTACGCCACCTTTTCCCGATAAAACCCCAATAACATGGCGAACTTTGCTTTTTTCATTGGTAGTTATTTTTTCAATTCTTTCACTGCAGCTTTTAGAACAGCTACCGCAATCATGATTACATTCACTCATCTTTTTTCTTCTCCCATTTTTCTATCTTTTCCAATTCTTCGATTTGGACTTGACCTTGCGAAATTTCTAATATTTCTTTTCGGATGTCCTTTTTAGAATTGATTGTAAGTACTACTTCTTCTAAGAAGAAGCACTCCTCTATTGTAGCATTGATTTTCGTAATTGCACGCATCATTGCATCATAAATTTTTGGACTCATATGAAGCTCATAGCGATAAGCTTCATAACTAGAATAAATACCGGCTTTTTTTAAGGCTAAAGCCCCTGTTTCTACATAGCTTCTAAGCAAGCGTCCTGCTCCTAATTTAATACCGCCAAAATAACGGACTACCAATAAAATTACGTTTTGTAATTGATATTGATTTAATAGTTCTAAAAGGGGGCCATGCGCGAAGCCTCTTATCCTCTGAGCCCGTTTCCTCCTTTCCAAAGCGCAAACGCTTCGCTGGTTTGCGCTTTGGGGTCTAGACCTCGACAGAACGAGTTATTATCCCAACAGCTCTTTTGTGTTCCAGTATGCGATTTTTTTCGCTTCTTCTTCACTTTGTATAGGGGCAAGAATCCCATAAAAGGAGGAACGCTCTATTTCATATAGGGAAGTTACTTCTTCTCGAATCGTATTCATAAAACACCTAATTTAATTGATCAGCGACTAAAATTATACGCTCAGCTTTTTCTTCGTAGGTTTTCGCTTCGGTTCTAAGCCCATCGATATCATAGGTTTGACGAAAGAACTCTTCTAAAGTCATTTCACCTAATGGAAAACCATTATAAGATAAATTGTAGGACTTTTGACAAATTGAATTATCAAACATGGTGGCCACTAATTTGCCTAATACATCATCATATTCTGCGTCGTTTGCTTTGTGTAAATCAATGCGATAAGCTGCACTTTTAAAGTTCACTTTATTATTATCTGATTGTTCATTAACTAAATTCGTGTAAGCCCTCTTTAAAGTGAAAATGCTTTGTACTTCTTCAGCAGTAGCACTTGTAACTCTAAATATATCTACGGTGTTATTGTCCACGCTTTCAATCCAAGTAATTCGAGCGCTTACACTCGTTTCATTTTGGGTTGGATCAAATGCCTTTAAGTAGTTAGCAACAATCTCACTTGATAAATATGCACGATTCTCATTTTCAAACTCAGAATTTACGACATTTCCAGCATCATCAACACACTTATAGTTATAAGCGGATAGCATAATTTTATAGATGTTATTCGATAGTTCTTCATTCGTTGAAATATCTTCAAACGTTCCTGAAAAAGAGGAATTCATAATACATAAAATACGATTCATGCTTTGTCCTTCATTTTCATCGCTCATTTGGTAAGGCGCTTTAAAGAAGGTTTCAATGCGATTAATTTTTTCTTCTTCGGTAGTGCCACTAATATATTTATCATTGTTTGATTTCTTTAAAACGTTATAAAGATTTTCGGCACTAGCAATATGAGTCTTACCGCTCGTGCTCTTGTATTTTAATACTTCTGAGTGGAATAAAAGGCTGAAGAAGGGAACTAAAGATTTTCCGTCTCCTCCATCATCTTTACTTTGAACCCACCGTTTAATATCTTCATGCTCAAAATCAAAATAAGTGACTTGAGCATTACCTTCTCCATCTATCGTATCCTTTACACGCGCCTCTTGAATTAAATTTACAAATAATTCGATTTCTTGATCATGACGTTCTTCTTTATCACCATCATAATCCATTAGTTTATAATCCAAACTATTTAAATCTAAGAAAGCATTAAAGCCAATGGTTTTTAACGCGCTATCATAGAATTTATAAACCGCTTTGTGCATGAGTTTACTATGGTTCATGGATTTTAACAATGCTTGTAAATCCGATGTCGTCATATCTAACAAGATTTCGCTTGTTAAAGAATTATGTCCAGACAATTTACTAATTACATCTTCAATATAAGCAATTTCTTTTTTATCGTTTACGTCTTTTCCCCAACCATCCTGTTCACTACTTATCGTAGTGGAAGTACCGCATAAGTCATTTTTAATATCTAAAATAATTTGCTTAAATTCTATTTTTCTTGCTTCTACTTCACTTGCTTCAGTCACATAATCCAATACACCGGCTTCTTCAAATAAATAAGAAATCATTTGTTCAAAAAGTGTTAGCTCTGTACGATCTGCGACATTTTTCGAAGCGTCTTCAAAACTATTAAATAAATGAGATTGATGTAAAGTGCTTAATAAGCTTGACACGATGGTAGCATCTAAATTTTGAATAGATCCCGATAAAATATCTAAAGAATCAATCGTTTCATAAGTGTCGGCTAAGCGGGTGAGTTCCGCCTTTCTTTCTTCCTTTGAAGCGTCACTACTTAAATAACCAATGTTAATATCATTTAAATTGATACCTTCTAATTTTAATGGCGAATTTTCTCCTTGAATGGCACTAGAAACGCCATTCACAGCGACCATTCGTAAAGCATTTGAATCGCTAAGACTATTGATAATTTCACGCATGTCTGTGGCACTTACATTACCAGAAGAAAGGGTATTTAATCCGATTGTTCCTGGCTTCGTTGCATCTAAAGTACTATCATTTTTAATCTTTTCTTTTCCGATGGATTGTAAAGTATCTAATACACCAATAATCGCATCGACTTCGGTGATTTCTCCTTCCGTACTCTTCCAAACACTATGTTCAAAATCGTTTTTAGAAGTGTTGTAAGTTGGTGTTCCACCGGCAGGATAATCTTTTAAATAATCGCCTAAGCCACTATTATTGGCGGTTAAAAGATGATGAATATAGCTACCGAAATAGTTTTTACTTTCATCTTTAGGATTTTGAAACAATTGCATATCTGCAACGGCTTGAATTAAATCATGCGAGATAGTGGTATCACTATTGAGCCAATCAATCGTTGCTAAATCAGCGTCATTGGGTAATCGTTGGAACACTTCAATGACCGCTTTTAAATTAGCGCCTTCATCTTCCCAAGAAGTAACATTTTTAAAAGTAATATCAGAAAGTTCATCATCAATCTGTAAGGCTGACTTTAAATTTTTATCTAATACTGTGCCAAAAGTATTTCTTAAAAGAATCGAACCATCAATACTACGGAATAAATCAAGAATACTATCCGCTTTCATGTCTTTCATAGCAAAATTATCACCAGTTAATAAATCCACAAAGTCTCCTACTTGAATTTGGGTAAACACTTCCGCAATTGCGTCGATTTCAACGTCCCAGTTCTTCACTAAGCTATAGTCTACATTGCTATCACTATAAATGCCCATTTGTTTCATATCTTCGCTATTGAAGATGACATTTAAAATGGATTCAAAGTTTTTATTATTTTCACTCGGTGGATTAATAATTTTGGACTTTAGAATATTGTGTAATGCTTTGGCTAATTTACTTGCGTCTAACTTAGTAAGTTTATCTTTAAGTTCAGGCTCTGCCATAGCTTCACTGACCGAAAGAATGTTTTCATATGCATCTAATAAAAGAGGAATTTCTTCACCAAAAACGATGTTATCTTTTTTAAAATTAAAATCGCTACCTTTTAAAGGAATATCTTCACCGAAATCGACATCTTTTAATAATTTTTCAAATAACGATGGGACAATGGTTTTTAATAAATAAGACTTATCAATATAAGGAGAAGCTTTTTTGATGGCTTCTCGAGAAGTTTCATCATTTAAAATGTTATCTGGATGATGAATATTCACTTGATTTTCATCTAAGATGTAACTGGCAAAACGCATAATATACGCTAATTCCTTTTTAATTTCCTTATGCGTTGGTTCTTTTTGCATTTGCGCCAACTTATTTTGCATTTCTTTTTTTTGATTTTCATCTAAATCAATATAGCTATTACCACTTTCATCTTTTAAATTCTTATCTAATACGTCAGGTAAAAGCGTATCTAATTGAACAAGTTTCATTAAAATACCGCTATCGAGAAGACAGGTACCTTCTTCATTCAAAGTTTCTTTTTCGACGTTATAATTCGTTAAAAATTCAATAACTTCATTTGATTTTTCACCAAAGAGAACTTTGATTAAAGGGCTTTGCGTGGTTTCTTCTTCACTGCGATTCTCTTCTTTTAGCGAAGGATGCGTCATAAAACCTGTATGAAAAACTCGCGCTTTTAAAGTTGTTTTTTTCTCGGCCTTTTTATCATCTTTTTTCACGGTAAATTGAATATCAAACTTTTCATCTAAGCCCATGATGGTATCATAAAAAACGCGGAGTTCACTGCCCCATTTGATACTTTTGTAGTCTTCCCAATCTTTAGATAAATAAGAGAGAATATCTAAATTTTCAGTGGTTTCTTCTACTTTAGCGTTCGTCACGTAATAATAAAGAATTGCCGGAATGACGGTTTGGAATAATTCGGTTTGATCCAAAATATCAAATGCCTCATACATGAGTTCTTTATTTTGCGGTAGACCAACTTCTAACACACTATCATCAGTTAAGTCTCCGACTAAACCAGCATCATATAAAGCGGTATAAATGCGATCAACTTGTTGTAATTGTTTTTTCCAGTCCAAATCAGGGATGGTGGAAAGATGTTCAGTATTTAAAATTTCATTCACTTCTGCATAATTTAAAGCAATACGCGCTAAAATGGGAATAATCTTTAATAAAAAGTCCGAATCGGTAACTGTTTTAATTAAAGTAGAAATGACCCCCTTTCCAAATAATGCAGATGTCGTAAAGCCTTTCCCGTCTTCCGAAAGAAGACCTAAAGAAATTAATTTTTCAGCAGTATCGGCAATCGTTGCAATTTGATCAGAGAAAAGCAATTCTTCGCCATTAAAGTCCATACGCGTGGTATAGTCCATGAGCATGATATCTAAAGAATTTCCTTTATTCCCAAACAATAATTTGGCAAAAATACTATCATTATATGCATCAACCCAGGAGATATAATTATCATAAGTTTCAGTATCTAAACGATTATCTTCTTGTGTTCGATTTTTTTGAACCCCATAGTTTATAGAATTAGCAAAAGCGGTTAAAGGGCTTAAAAGCATAGCCACGGATACTGTTGCACTTGCAAAGCCGATAGCAAATGATTTCCATCTTCTTTTAAATTTATATTTTCTTTGCTCTTTTTTAAATATGAATTTAAACCCACAATGATAAATCAAGCTAGAAATTGGCCAACATAATATCATAGCAAGTAAAGCATAGAGGAAGAAGGTAATATAAGCAACAATCATAATGCTTAATCCTTCAATATAAGAGGCTACATCTCCATTTGTCACTGCGATAAATAAAAAAGATTTTTCTCCTTCACTTTTCGCTACTGCTTGTAATAATTGGCGAGTGGTTTCTAAAAGTGTTGTAATGGGGATGATTTCTTCCTTATAACTAACGCTTTGGTTAAGCGACGATAAATCATAATTACCTACCCAATTAGCGAGTGGTCGCATAAAAATAATACCAACAACCATTACAACGATGTAAAATACAAGATGAAAAATCTGTGGTATTGCTTTACGAAGCATAGAGAATGCCGCAAATAAAATAATAAGTAAAACAATGGCTAATAGCCCAATATTCAATAAAACAGTTAAGTTTTGTGGCTCAAATAAGAATGGAATAGACATCAAGAAATCGCCCCCAACATTTAATAATATATACATATATATTAAATGAATTCACAAAATAAGTAAATTAAATTCATAAGATATTTTGCCTTTTCAAATTAGAAAGCATGAAGAGAAAAATATGTTCTAAATATTTTTTCTCTACTAAATTTTTTTACTAGATAGTATAATAAGGCATAGAGAGGAGAATGAAGAAATGGAAAATGAAATTGAAAGAAAAGGTATTGACCCTTTAAAAGAAAAATTTAATCTTTTTCCTGTTTGGAAACACCTTGCATTCTTCATCGTTGGTTGGCTTGGTTTAAAGATTTTGGGCACAATTATTGGTACAATTGTTGTACTTATTTATAACGCAAATGGCATTGATCTCACTTTAAAAGAATTTGCTAAAGAAAATGTCATTGCTAACATGATTGTTAATATTTCATGTTACACTTTGCTAACAATTTCTCTTCTTCTCATTTGCGGAAAACCTTCTTTAAAAGAGCTTGGTAAGCAATTTAAAAACAAGAACGCTATCATTGACGGCATTGCTTATGGTGCTTTTTTACTGATCGCAAGTGGCGCTGTGGCCATGCTCATCAATTTGATAAGAGGTGGCGATAATACGGTAAATGATAACCAAGCTGCCATTGAACTCATGACTCGTGTTGTCCCTGTACCGATGTTTATTATGACCGTTATCTTTGCCCCAATTTGTGAAGAAATCACTTATCGTTTAGGACTATTTAATGTTCTACGGAGAAAAAATAGATGGTTAGCTTATGTTTGTGCTTCCCTTATTTTTGCTTTTATTCACTTCACGATTCCTGAAAAAGGAGAAACTTTTAACGCCAATTTAGCAAATGAATTTTGGAACATTCCAAGTTATATTGTTTCTGGCGTGATTCTTTGCCGTGCTTATGAAAAGCATCAAAGTATTGCTACTTCTATGATTGCGCATGCTATCAATAATTTTGTAGCAATTGTTATGACCATTATTTCCGTGTTTTTAGGATAATATTATGAAGTTAAAATTATCGTCTTTTCATTTAAAAATTATTGCGATGGCCTTAATGACAATTGATCATATTGCTGCTTTAATTTTCCTTCCGATTTTTGGATCAAAAAGTGCTTTATATGTTAGTTTTAAGTTAATCGGTCGTCTTTCTTTTCCTCTTTTTGCTTTCTTGATTGTTGAAGGAATGTTTCATTCAAGAAATCAAAAAAAATACCTGTTAAGACTTGGCAGGTTCTTTGTTCTTATGGGATTGGCGTTATGGATTTTAGAACTTACGAAAAATAGCATTGGAAATTTTAATTTTTTCTTAGATTTATTTTTGGGCGCTAGTATATTATTTTTTCTAGAAATGAAGAAGTTAAAAAAATTATGGGTTTTCATTCCCTTTATCACTTATCTATGTCTATGCATTTTTGATGCTTCTTTACCGAGTTATATGAGATTAGGCTATCATTTCTATGGTGTTTTACTCATTTTAGGATTTTATTTAACCCAAAAAATAGCTCCTAGCATCCATTCTTTATTAGCTAATCGATATCATTTAGATAGTGAAGCTTATGAAAATGTGCTTTCTAAGCGTTTGTTAAGCAATTCACTTGCACTTCTTTTCTTAGTTGTCGTAAACTTAGTTTACTGGATGATTACTTATTATGTGCCATCCACGGATGTCTTAAATGCTTCAATGCAAGTTGTTAGCCTATTTAGTGGTTTTATACTTCTCTTCTATAATGGCGAAAAAGGATATTCTTCACCACGATTTAAATGGGCGTGTTATTTGTATTATCCTTTACATTTGGGCATTCTATATATTGTATATCTAATTATTTAGGAGGTTTTAATATGATTCACCAAATTACATCTGAAGAAGAATTTGATCAAATGGTAAAGCAAGGAAATGTCATCGTTGACTTTTATGCAACATGGTGCGGACCTTGCCGTATGATTGCCCCATTACTTGAAGAACTTGATGAAGAAAAAGGCAATTTTAACGTTTTAAAAGTGAATGTTGATTCCGTTTCTATTTTAGCAAGTCGCTTTGGCATTCAATCCATTCCTACACTTCATTTCTATAAAGATGGAAAGATGGTTCGTGAACTCATCGGTTTTGTTCCTAAAAAGCAATTAAATTCGATGATTGAACAATTATTTTAAACAAATGAAGAATGAGCCTAGATTAGGGCTCATTTTTTCATGAACTTTTCTAACTTTTTTCTTCTTAAGCCTTGCATTTCTATGAAAATATGGTATTATTTTATTCGCGCACATGATGGATCTGTGGTGTAGCGGTTAACATGTCTCCCTGTCACGGAGAAGAC
>ENA-OOSI01000460-OOSI01000460.1-human-gut-metagenome-genome-assembly--contig:-NODE-460-length-12341-cov-1.996907_pt1 | contig 12341 bp, 7 predicted proteins | sample MGYA00241171_ERZ501200 | MGnify/ENA primary metagenome ERZ501200 (study PRJEB25962, sample SAMEA2042554) | human gut metagenome | biome: human gut; feature: human-associated habitat; material: faeces...
CCGTGTTCAACCAAAGCACGGCACAAAAAGAAGCCAATAAGAAACCGGACGAAGGAGAAAGTGGCGATGGCAACTTGGAGTTGGTTCCGGTAGAGAAATAATGAACTTTACAAATCAAAAAATAGAAAGCCTATGACGGATAAGAAAGAATAGAGAACGAAAGAAGAGGGTGTACTCGGTAAGTATATCCTCTTTAAGAAGTCAAAATATAGACTTAAACAAAAAATAAAATCAAATACCAAATTAATTAATTACGATAGATTTATGAAGAAAAAACAGATCAAGGCAGCTAACGCCTTGTTGTTAACCGGATGTAAACACTATTTCAGCGTGTTTAAGTTAACCTCTTTAGTGGGAGTGATGTGTGTCTCTTCTGCTTTTGCGGAGAGTGTAAATTTGACAGGAGTCTTGCCGGAGATAAATGTGGTACAGTAAAACGGTAAGATAACAGGTACGGTAGTCGATCAAACAGGTACGCCTGTTATTGGAGCGAATGTCATGGTAAAAGGCACGACCAACGGTACAATTACTGATTTTGATGGAAACTTTGTTTTGGATGGAGTGGATGCAAATTCTGTACTGGTCGTTTCCTATATTGGTTATAGCAATTTTGAGGTGAAAGTCGGAACACAAGATAAGTTCTCGATTACACTGAAAGAAGATTCACAGGCTTTGGAAGAAGTTGTAGTTGTGGGTTATGGTACGCAAAAGAAAGTGAACATGACTGGATCTGTATCACAAATAGATAGTAAAGCGCTGGAAAGCCGTCCTATCCAGAATGTTTCTTCAGGTTTGCAAGGTATGATGCCAGGTGTTCAAGTAACATCAGGACAAGGACGTCCGGGACAGGATGGTGCGACTATACGTATTCGAGGTGTCGGTACTTTAAATACAGCAGATCCATATATTTTGGTTGATGGTATAGAAACAGGAACCATGAACTCGGTTGACCCAAATGATATCGAAAGTATCTCAGTATTGAAAGATGCTGCTTCAGCTGCTATCTATGGATCAAAAGCTTCCAATGGTGTTATTTTGATTACCACAAAACGAGGAAAAACAGGAAAGCCTCGTATTTCTTATAATGGATATGTAGGAGCACAAAAAGCAACAGAATTGGTAGATCGTATGAGTTCATATGATTATGCCAGATTATATAATCAATCATTGGTAGATAACGGATTGAATGCCCGTTTTTCAGATGATGATTTGCAAAAGTTTAAAGATGGTTCTTCTCCTTATACACATCCTAATACAAACTGGTATGATGAAGCTTATCAAACAGGTGTACAGCATTCTCATAATGTAAGTGTAAGCGGTGGTACGGAAGATGTGAAATATATGGGTTCTGTTGGTTATTTGAATCAAACAGGTATTCTTCCGAATGCAGAACGACAGCAGTTTAATGGTCGTACTAATTTGGATATGAAACTAAATTCCCGTTTAACTGTTCGTTTAAATCTGGCTTATATTAAAAACGATTATTCAGATCCTAACTCTTCATATGCAGGAGGTAGTTCAGACCAGATTATTCGTCAATTAAACCGTATGGCTCCGTGGATTGTAAATCGTTATGAAGATGGTACTTACGGAACAATTTCTGATGGAAACCCAATTGCGTGGTTGGATGCGGATCAGACAGTTGATCGTAAAAATCAGAATTTCTCAGGAACATTGGCGGCTGACTATAAGATTATAGATGGATTGGTAGCTACGGTTACAGGATCTTATGTAAATAATCAGCAACATTATCGTGCATTCCAAAAGTATATTAAATACAATGCCAATAAAGAGACTGAGCCTAATAAGCTAAATGAAAACTATTATGGATGGCATCGGGCAACATTCGATGCATTGCTGAATTATGATAAGTCATTCGGACAACATAATTTGAAAGCAATGGCAGGTTGGCATACTGAGAAGTATGATTATACAGAAAATACAATGGAACGTAAAAACTTCCCGACAAATGATCTGGATGATATGAATGCAGGTGATGCGGCAACTCAGAAGAATACGGGATATACACGTTCTTTGGCAATGATTTCTTGGTTTGGACGTGTTAATTACGATTATGCCGGAAAGTATTTATTAGAAGCTAATATTCGTTCAGATGCATCTTCGCGTTTTGCTGATGGACATCGTTGGGGATATTTCCCTTCATTCTCTGGAGCATGGCGTTTGAGTGAAGAAGGCTTTATGGAAAATGCTAAGGATTGGTTGAGCAATTTGAAGCTTAGAGCTTCTTGGGGATTATTAGGTAACCAAGATGCGTTGGATGATTATTATCCTTGGATGAGTACATATAATGTAGATGCAAGCTACCCATTAGGAGGAACATTGCAATCCGGATATTATCAGAAGTCTTATAAGCTGTCTACTATTACTTGGGAAAAGGCTAGAACTTGGGGACTTGGTTTGGATGCAACGATCAATAATAAGATTAATTTTACTTTTGATTATTATGATCGCAAGACAACAGGTATCATTATGGACGTTCCTGTTCCTAACGAATTCGGATTGGATGCCTATAAAGATAATGTAGGATCAATGGTCAATCGTGGTGTTGAATTGATATTGAGTTACAATAATCAATGGGGTGACTGGTCTTTTGGCGCTACTGCTAATATGGCTTATAATAAGAATAAGATTTTGGATTTGGGTGGTGTTGAATCAATGGTTGATCCCAACAATGAAAATAAACGTCGAATCCTTGGTGAACGTTTAAATTCTTACTATGCATATAAGGCAGATGGTTTCTTTAGTTCGGATGAGGAAGCTCAGGCATGGATGAATAAATATTCAACACAAGAAGGTTATCCTTTTGGAACAAGACAGTTTAAAGGTGGTGATTTGATTTATCAAGATACCAATGGAGATGGTAAGATTACATCTGATGACCGTACAATCATTGGATCTTCAGATCCTTCTGTTACTTTTGGTTTGAACTTGAATGCCGGATATAAAGGATTTGATTTGTCAATGGTATTTTCAGGTGCAGCAGGTGTTTATCGTTTGATCAACCAAGAAGTAACTGGATATTTTAATGGTGACGATTCTCACCCGGCAACTGTATGGTTAGATGCTTGGACTCCTGAAAATCAGGATGCAACAATGCCGCGTATTGCATATTCAACGACATCTCCAAGTTTGTCTTCAAATGTAGTATCTTCATTCTGGATTCAGAATGCAAGTTATTTGCGTATGAAGAATTTACAATTTGGTTATTCTCTGCCAAAGAGTGTTATAAAGTCTGTTGGAATTGAAAATTTACGTTTCTATTATTCAGTAGAAAATCTATTTACAATTCATAATATGTTGGTTAACGTGGATCCTGAAATCCCAGTAGAACGTGGTTCAAACTTCCCGTTGACACAAACTCATGCTTTTGGTGTGAACATAACATTCTAAGTAACGATTTATTTAAGGTAAAAATTATAATTATAAGAATATATGAAACGTTTATTAGTATATATGCTAGCAGGAATGTCTTTGATAGGGACTTCTTGTTCAGACTTTTTGGAGACAATCCCTCATGATGCCTTGTCTCCTAGTACGACTTGGCAAACAGAAGCTGATGCAGAGAAGTTTTTGATTGGCTGTTATGATGGTTGGGCTGATGAATCTGGTATATTATATTGGGACTGTGGTTCTGATTTCGGATTTAACTATCATATCCATGAGGGATGGCGAAATATAGGAAATGGAAGTATGACTGCAAGTAATCAAGTAGCAGGTTATTATTCATTTAGTATGATTCGCCGTTGTAATGATTTCCTGACAAATATTGCGAATATAGAGTTCGCAGAGGAGTCTAAAAAGAATAATATGATAGGACAAGTAAAGACGATTCGTGCTTATCAGTATTTTTTGATGAACTGGATCTATGGTGGTGTACCTATCATTGAGTCTTATGAGACGGCAGAAGAAGCTCAAGTACCTCGAAATTCAGAAGAAGAAGTGAAGAACTTTATTTATAATGAATTGGATGAGGCTATTCCAATGTTGTATGATGCTCCAGAAGCAAGTGGTTACATTGCTAAAGGTACTGCTTTGGCTTTGAATATGCGTGCTTCATTATTTTATGGAGATTATCAGCGTGCCAAAGATGCGGCAAAAGCAATTATGGATTTGGGAATCTACGAATTAGATCCGAGTTATGAAAATCTGTTTACTTTAGCGGGTCAAAATTCGAAAGAGATTATTGCATCTGTTCAGCATGATGAAAATTTATATTCAAATTGGATGATTGCAACCATGTATAATAATGCTGACGGAGGATGGTCATCTATGGTTCCTACTCAAAACTTGGTTGACACTTATGAAATGAGTAATGGTTTGACAAAGGAAGAAGCAGGTAGTGGTTATGATGCAACTCATCCGTTTGCCAACCGTGATCCTCGTATGGCTATGACAGTTCTTTATCCTGGTATGGACTGGGTTGGATTAACTGGTAAAACAATATTAAATACGTTGGATGCAACTATTGATGGGGCAAAGAATCCTAACTATCCGGATGATGCAGATAATGCTTCTAAAACGGCTTTAACATGGGCTAAATATTTGAATCCTTATACGCAATATGGAGATATTTGGAGTACAAATGCTCAGCCAATAGTTTTCCGTTACGCAGAGGTTTTATTGAGTTATGCTGAAGCCGAAAATGAATTGAATGGTCCTTCTGCAGAAGTTTATAATTTATTGAATCAAGTTCGTAATCGAGTTGGTATGCCTGATGTAGATCAGAATAAATATAATAATCAGGCTAAGTTGCGGGAATTGATCAGACGTGAACGTTCTGTAGAATTAGCAGGAGAAGGTTTACGCCGTCAGGATATTATTCGTTGGAAGGATGACAGCGGAAAGATGTTAGCAGAGACAGTCTTAAATGGACCTTTAACTCGTGTTGTGGGAACTGTCAATACTTCTGAACCAGATCCGACAAAGCGTGCTACTATATCTGGAACTGCTTTAGTTGAAAATCGAGCATTCGCTTCTTACAATCGCTATTTACCGATACCGCAGAGTGCTATCGACAAGAATCCTAATTTGAAACAAAACGAAGGATATTAATATTCTGTTTGAAATAAAGTTTTTTAAGAAAGGGATGTATTGGCAGAGCCAATATATCCTTTTCATTTGTAATGAGAAACACAATATTTTATGAAATGTAGCAGTGTATTGTATTATTGTCTGGTCTCTATTTGTGTATTGTTTATAAATAGCAGTTGCAGCAATTCTTCATTAGGCCGGGAAACATTAAACATGAATACCGATTGGGCTTTTTATCGGGGTGATATAAAGGATGGATGTGCAACGGAATTGGCAGACTCTAATTGGATTCCGGTCGTATTACCTCATATTATGCAACTGGAAAAGAAACATTGCGGAGGTAATTCTATTTATGATGGTATAGGTTGGTACCGCCGTTATTTCAAATTACCCCGAAAATATGCGGATAAACGTGTCGTGGTTTCTTTTGAAGGTGTGATGACAAACTGTGAAGTCTATTTGAACGGTAAGAAAATAACAGAGCATCATGGCGGATATATGGGATTTGTCGCAGATTTGACCGGGCAGATCAAGTGGAATGAAAATAATGTTTTGGCTATTCGTGTTTCGGCGGAGCCGGATCCATTAACACCTCCTGGAAAACCACAAGATAAGATGGATTTTTACTATTATAGTGGAATTTACCGGGATGTAAGGATGATAGTTACGGATAAGGTATATATAACGGATCCTTTGCAAGAGGATCTTGTTGCTGGAGGTGGTCAGTTTGTAACATTCCCGGAAGTAACACAAGATAAAGCCCGGATTCATCTTTCTACGCATATCCGGAATATAACAGATACTGAAGAATCATTAATTGTCCGTTCTGTATTAAAAGATTCTACGGGATGTGTTGTTGCCCAGGAAGAAGCTTCTGTCAAGTTGGGTGGCTTGTCGGATCAAACGGTTGTACAAGACTTGACTGTTGAGCGTCCAGCATTGTGGCACCCTTATTCTCCTAATTTATACCTGTTGCAAACCCAACTATTATCGGGTTCTTCAGTATTGGATCAAGTAGAACAGCACATAGGAATTCGAACAATTAGTTATACAGCTAAGGATGGCTTTTTTATTAATGGAGAGAAATTATATTTACGCGGGGCAAATCGTCATCAGGCATATCCGAATGTAGGAGATGCGGCTTCTAATTCCATGCAGGAAAGAGACGTGATTGATTTGAAGCGAGGTGGTTATAATGCTGTTCGGGCAGCACATTATCCTCAAGATCCTGCCTTTTTGGAAGCTTGTGATAAATATGGATTGTTAGTAGTTGAATGTATTCCGGGTTGGCAGTTTTATAATCCTGATTCAATTTTCATCAAGCGTCTTTATCAGGTAGGGCGACAAATGATTCGCAGGGATCGCAATCATCCTTCTGTTGTACTTTGGGAGACAGCCTTAAATGAATCAAGATATCCGGTATCTTTAGCAAAAGAAATATATGAGTTGGCACATGCCGAATATCCGGGAGATCAAATGTACACAGCCGGTGATTATTTCGGTCATGCCGAAATGGAACCCTATTATGATGTCTTTTATAAACAAGTATCCAAGTTTCCGAAGGATGGAGATGTCATGAGTAATTATCCGGAAGACTTCCTTTCTATCAAACCCTTGTTTACAAGAGAATGGGGAGATGGTGTAGGAGAAAAACCTCGTGTCAGCTTGAAGGAGAGTGAAGAAGAACAGATGCGTCAATGTCGTAGCCGAATTGAACAATTAAATGGAAAAGGTTACTTCGACTGGTGTATGCTGGATGCGAATCCAACTATGGGAGGACATTTTGTATGGAGTTATAATGATTATGCCCGGGGTAGTCAGGATGAAACGATGTATAGCGGAGTAGTCGATATGAACCGTTATCCGAAGTTTAGTTATTATATGTTGCAAAGTATGCGGAATCCTGCTATCTCGCAAGCCGGATTATATGACGGTCCCATGGTGTTTATTGCTTCCTATAATGCATCGGCCGATTTTGCTTCTTCAACGACGGATATTACAGTTTTTTCCAATTGTGAGGAAGTTCGCCTTTATCGGAATGACAGATTAATAGGAACACAGACTCGAGCAGAACGAACGCCTCTTTATCGTTCGATTGTGGAAAAAGGTGGTAGTCCGATGTTTGTCTTTAATGCAGGAGGCTATGAAGCAGGTACCTTAAAGGCTGAAGCTTTGATTGGAGGAAAAATAGTAGCGACACATCAAGTAATGACGGCTGAGAAACCGGACCATTTGGAAATAGATATAAAGACGAATGGAATAACTCCTATAGCCGATGGTTCGGATATGATTCCTGTATATGTGAAGGTGTGTGATAAGAATGGTTCTCTGGTTGCAGATTCACAGCAGGAGATCAGTTTCCGAGTTTCGGGAGAAGGAAGCCTGATAGGGGATACGATTCGTCGTATAGGAATTAATCCTCAACAAGCCGAAGGCGGAATTGCTTTTGCTTTTGTTCGGACAACCAAGAATGCCGGGAAAATTATCGTAGAGGCTTTGGCTGATGGATTAGTATCAGGAAAAGCTGAAATAGAAACGATACCCAGTGATGATTCATTTTTATCGGATGGAGAACATCTCCCATTTACAGGAGGAGAAGAAGATCATGTTGTGGTGAAACCTTCTTCTTGGCAAAAGCGAATCTTGGAGAAACCTCGCTTGAAGATTCAGTCTGTTCGGGTTGATAGTGGTCTGCGGGAGTATCCGCCATCTAACATAATAGACAATGACGATACTACGTGGTGGATTGCGAATGATGATAAATGTCCGCAAGTAATCACGTTAGTATTGGATCGTGTGACGTATGTTTCAGCGAGTCGTATTTTGTTCCAAAAAGACAGTTCTTCGTATAAGCATAAGGTAGAAACCTCAAAAGACGGAGAACGTTGGGAAGTCTTGTATGAACGGGAATGTACAGGTTGGGAATTTAAACCCATGACAGTTGACCGGGAGATAAAATATTTTCGTGTTACAATCAGCGGAGTTTCGGAAGGACGTGCTGGTTTAGGCGAAATCTCCTTATATTAATCAAGAAATAGTCTGGTATATGAAAAAAGTATTATTGATTTTATTTGCTTTGTTTTCTACGGCAAGTCTTTTTGCCCAACAGAAGCCATTTGATATCGAACATGCTCCGGCTCCATTGTTCCGATGTCCTATTTATGATGGTCCGACAGATCCGACCTTGGAATGGAATGAAGAACGTCAGGAATGGTGGATGTTTTATACGCAACGTCGGGCCAACGTAGAGAATTTACAAGGAGTTGCTAATGTGTATGGCTCTAAAATAGGTATTGCTGCAACCAAAGATTATGGGCGAAACTGGTATTATATAGGTACGGCAAACATACCGGAACCACAACAAGGGCAAAGTACATTTTGGGCTCCGGATGTGTTCCGAGACAAAGATACTTATTATATGATCGTTACTTTCATTCCGGGTATTCATCCATTCTGGGGTGGTGACTGCCGTTTGGTATTTTATAAAAGTAAAGATTTGTTGAATTGGGAATTGGTTGAAGAAATAGAAAATACACATGGTTGTATCGATGCATCTGCATTCCAAATGCCGGATGGAACTTGGAAAATGTGGTATAAGTCTCCAGATTCGAAGACATATACGGGTGTAAGTAAGAATCTGGAAACTTGGAAAGTCACAGGCTTGTGTGAAATTGATGATGTTCCTCATGAAGGTCCCATTGTGTTTTATTGGAAAGGTAAATATTGGAATATCATAGATGAGTGTAATTTGGGTTATGTTGGTTTGCATTGTTACGAATCAGAAGATGCAACTCATTGGACATATAATTCAACCATACTCAACAAGCCAGGACTTCGTCCGGATGATTTTGACCAAGGTCGTCATTGTGATGTAGTCGTTGTCGATGACCGTGCTTTTATTTTTTATTTTACGCATCCGGGTCGTACTTACAAGATGGATGGCATGGAAGTAGAAGAGAATACCAGGAATTATCATCGAGCATCTATTCAGATAGCAGAACTTGAATATGTGGATGGTAAAATTGTTTGTGACAGAGATCGCTACTTCAAGAAAGTACCATCGCCAATAGAACGAAAGAAGTAATTAGCAGAAGTAACGAGAATCATTTTCAATCATAATGAAGATTGTTTTTGATTCTCGTTATTTTTATTTGCAGTTTAGCCTTCCTGCAATTTCTTTTATCGGGTATATGTAGGAAGAATCTTATTTATCTACTACTATGATTTTTGCAAATTATTTACGATAAAATAGGTTTATATTTCTCATTTCTTTTGATGACTGCAAACATCCTTGTCACAATTTTAGCTCGCAGCACATTGATTACGGACATCTTGTTCTTGCCTTCAGCAACTTTCCTTTCGTAATACTTCTTCAGTTCACCGTCAATCCGATGTGTTACTGCCACGGCAGCCAAGTGAAGAAGTCTTTTCATTACTTTGTCTGCCCGGTGCGATACCTTTGCTTTCGAGTGTAGGGAACTTCCGGAAGAATAAGAGAACGGAGCAACTCCAGCATAACAGTTGAACTTCCTCGGATCATCAAAACGTGTAAATGCTTCTGTTGTGATAATCATATTGGTTGCCACCACACATCCTACGCCGTCTATGGACATCAACAACTCCCTCTGCCTGAACAGTACGGGACAGGAAGCTATCACCTCGTCCATTTCGTCCGTAATGGCTTGTATGGCTTCCTCCAAGTCATCCATCAACGCACACAAACGCTTCATCTTACGTTCATACAGGGATTTCGGCATATAATCCTTTTGGTCTTTCATCTGTCCTTTATATTTGGCCAAATCAGTCACATACAGGGTACGTTCGGATTCCAACTGCTTCAATCTTTCAATCTCTTCAGTTGGACGTTCATAATACCGCACCTTGTCCTGAAAGCGTCTGGCATAGATGGCGATACGTTTGGCATCCACTTTGTCATTCTTTCCTCTTTGCACACCAGAAGAGTATTTGATTTCGGCTGCGTTTTCAAGCCACAACTTGCATTCCACCGCTTTACAGGCACAAGCCAAAGGAAATGTGTGCTGCCCGGTATGCTCCGCACAGACAAGCATTTGACCGCTTGCTATCCCATAATCCTTTTCCAAATGATGAAGAAACGACATGATTGCGCCTTGATGATTGGCAGTTTCCTCTTCATGGACAACCTTTCCTTCAAACATCACACAGAAGTCCAACTTCTTTTTTGATACGTCCACACCGATAAAATAAAAATTTTCCATATTTTCATATTAAAAGTTTTCTAAAAAAGGCTTGAACTTAACCTAACTACCTTAACAATGGATGTTAACCTACTATCTGGGTATGGGTTCAAACAAGCAGGAAGTCCGTTTAGAAAAATGGAACTTGTATATTCCTGATGAAAAAATGGTTCACTTCCTGCATCCTTTCTTTGCTTCACAAATTTATCCTTTCTATTTTATCTGTAATACTCGGATGCAAATCTAAGGTATTGAATAAGACTTTTCACTATATTTAATAGGTACGGGGAGCTTGATTCAAGTTCCCCGTCTTAAATTTGTAGAATCAATACTAAACTATATAATACGATGAAAACAAGATTATCATTATTGGCAGCAGCTTTGCTGTTCGCTTTTACGACGGTTCAGGCAGAGAATGAGATCACAATAGGGGTGATTCAGTATGATTTGAGTGATATTGATAAGAGCTTTAAGGATCTGCATGATCAGGGATTTGGCTCTTGTGAGATTAATTATAGGAGTAATACATTGACGAAAGAATTTGCAGAACAGGTTAAGGCTGCATCCAAGAAACATCAGATTAAAGTGACAACAGTTGTGGGTGTCCCTGGTTCTAAAAGTGTTTGGAATTTCCGGCAGGGACCTGCAACGATCGGTCTGGTTCCGACAGAAGAAAGAGCTGAAAAGATAAAAGTTTACCATGAAATGATAGATTTTTGTGCAATGGCAGATATTCCAGCCATGCATTCTCATTTTGGATTTATTCCGGAAGATCCGTCTTCTGCTCAGTATAAAGATTTCATCAAAGTCATGCAGGATCTGGCTAATTATGCGAAAGAACGGAATGTCATGATTTACTTTGAGACAGGTCAGGAAACACCGACTACATTGATTCGTGCCATAAAGGACATAGGTACGGGTAATGTATTTATCAATTGCGACTTGGCCAACTTATTGATGTATGGTAAGGCTAACTCTTTGGATGCTGTAAAACTGTTTGGTCCGCTGATTAAGGAGTTTCATGCAAAAGACGGGAAATATCCTGATCCGAATAATCCGTATGAGTTAGGAGCGGAAGTTCCAATTCCTACAGGTGAAGTAAATTTTCCGGCTGTTATTGCCGAATTGAAGAAACAAGGCTTCAAAGGTGCTGTTACCATAGAATGTGAATTAAATGGAACACGCCATGACTATGTGGTTAAAACTCGTAAATATCTGCAGGAATTGCTAGATAAATGATATATTTGACAAATTATTAGCAGATACATCAAAAATTGTACAGAATTTAATTGTTAATCAGTAAAAATAGTTACTATGGGAACGAATAGAAGGGACTTCCTGAAAACCCTGGGAGGCGTAGCGCTATTTTCTATTGTGCCGCGTCATGTATTGGGGAACGGTTACATTGCACCAAGTGATCAATTGACAAAAGGTATTATTGGAACGGGAGGAATGGGCCGTGGTCATTTAAATTACGGTGGAACTCGTTTGGTTGCCGTTTGCGATGTAGATAAGAATCATTTGGAGTTGGGAAAGAATCTGGTAAAAGAAAAGATAGCCGCTTATCATGATTTCCGTGATTTGATATTGGATCCGAATGTGGATATTGTTCATATTGCCACTCCTCCTCATTGGCATGGTATTATGTCGGTTGAGGCTGCCAAAGCTGGTAAAGATATTTGGTGTGAGAAACCTATGACAAGAACAATTGGTGAAGGAAAGCGTGTGATGGAAGCAGTGAAACAGTACGGACGTATGTTCCGTCTGAATACTTGGTTCCGCTTTACCGACCAATTCTATGGTTTGGGAACTCCAGTTAAGCCTTTAAAGAAATTAGTACAAAGTGGATTATTAGGTTGGCCGTTGAAGGTAACGATCAGCAAACACACAGGTTTTGACTGGAAATTCTATTGGGTAGGTAAAGAATATCTCGAACCGCAACCAGTACCTAAAGAATTGGATTACGATATGTGGTTAGGTCCGGCTCCTTACAAACCTTATAATGCTCATCGTGTTCATCAGACTTTCCGTGGTTATTGGGATTATGATGGTGGTGGTTTAGGTGATATGGGA
>ENA-OOSI01000467-OOSI01000467.1-human-gut-metagenome-genome-assembly--contig:-NODE-467-length-12080-cov-2.026694_pt1 | contig 12080 bp, 10 predicted proteins | sample MGYA00241171_ERZ501200 | MGnify/ENA primary metagenome ERZ501200 (study PRJEB25962, sample SAMEA2042554) | human gut metagenome | biome: human gut; feature: human-associated habitat; material: faeces...
GCGGTGCCTCTAAACCTCCTCGGCAAAAACAATAAAGCCGATTATGTCGTTACGGGCAATTTCGCGAAGAAAGCCTTCAAGGAAGCCGGAAAGTACGGCGATATCAGGCTCGCTGCAAGCAGTGAAGAGGCAAAGTTCACCTATATCCCCAAGCTGACCGCGAAAGACTTCCGTCAGGATGCGGAATACGTTCACATCACCAGCAACAATACGATTTTCGGCACTCATTATACAAAACTCCCCGATACGGGCGGTATTAAATTGGTGGCTGATATGTCCAGCGACATCCTTTCCAAAGAAATCGACGTCCATGATTATGCGGTAATCTATGCGGGCGCTCAGAAGAATATCGCGCCTGCAGGAGTTACAATTGTTATTGCCAGAAAAGATATCGTGGATAACGATCAGTCTCTTCCTTATTGTCCAACAATGCTGAAATGGGCTACCCAGGCTAAAGAACATTCTCTTTATAATACTCCTCCCTGTTTTTCCATATATGTAGCCGACCTTGTTTTTAAGTACCTTAAGAAAATAGGCGGAGTAAAGGCTATGGCTAAGCTTGACGAAGAAAAAGCCGCCATGCTCTATGACTATATCGACAACAGTAAGCTTTTCCATAACTATGTCGCCAAAGAAGACCGTTCCGTTATGAACGTTCCGTTTGTCACAGGGAACCTCGATCTCGACGCCAAGTTTGTAAAAGAGGCAGAAGCCGCAGGACTTGTTTCTCTCAAGGGACACAAGCTTGTCGGCGGAATGCGTGCAAGTATTTATAACGCCATGCCTGTTGAAGGCGTAAGAAAACTTATTGAATTCATGAAGAAATTTGAAAGGGAGAATGCGTAATGAGACAGTTGCTTCAGTTGAATAAAATCAGTACTGCCGTAAAGTCCGTTCTTAAGGATAACTATGTTCTTTCCGAAACGGCGGAAAATCCCGTGGGGATAATGCTTCGTTCTTTCGCCATGCATGAGTATACGCTTCCGGATACGGTAGTTTGCGTAGGTCGTGCGGGCGCGGGCGTGAACAATATTCCCCATGCCGAATACGCAAAACGCGGCGTGGTGGTTTTCAACAGCCCGGGTGCGAACGCAAACGCCGTAAAAGAGTTGGTCATCACCGCCCTTTTGCTCTCTTGCCGCAAGATTATCGAAGGAATTAAATGGGTAAACTCTCAAAATAATGCAGAAGGCGGTGTTGCGAAACTTGTCGAAAAAGGCAAATCGCAATTCGTCGGCGGCGAAATTTTAGGAAAAACGCTGGGCGTAGTAGGTCTTGGCGCAATCGGCAGAAAAGTTGCCGTCGCGGCAAACGCCCTTGGTATGAATATCGTCGGATACGATCCGTTTTTCAATAAGGACACGGATTTGGGAATTGAACTCGAAGTCGTCGATACTTTGGACAAAATTTACGAAAAATCCGACTTCATTACCCTTCATCTTCCCTACAACGCCGACACGAAAGGTATGATTGACAAAGCCGCGATTTCAAAAATGAAAGACGGCGTCGTCATCGTCAACTGTGCAAGGGGCGAACTTGTCCAAAACGACGATATAATCGCCGCGGTCAAAGACGGAAAAGTCCATAAATACTTCACCGACTTCCCGTCGGAGCCGCTTTTGAACGTCGACGGCATTATCGCCTGCCCACATCTCGGCGCGTCCACCCCGGAGGCCGAAGACAACTGCGCCGTTATGGTCGCGACCGAACTCAAAGATTACTTTGAAAACGGCAATATCAAAAACTCGGTGAACTACCCCGCCGTTTTTGCGGCAAGAAAAAACCACAGGATTACCGTCCTTGCGGAAGATAACCCTGCGGTCTCGTCGCTCATCGCCGACTTTGCGGATAAAAACGATGGAAAAGTAACCTGTTCCGGAAAAAACGGCAACCTTTACGCAATTATCGACTCGGACAAAGAATTTTCGTCCGATTCAGTCGCAAAACTTGCCGCCGCGCGCGAAGTTTATCGCGTCCGCGAAATTATTTGATTTTTCTCCCGTCGGGATTGTTGACGAGTCCGAGCACGATTAAAAGCCCTGCGACCGCGTTGACAATCCCGTACGCTACGGGTTCGTTTATTTTCAGACCGCACGCTTCGAGAAGGTAAAACACACTGCCCGCAAGCGTCATCAGATACCCGTAATTTTTAATCTTTTCCCTGAACCAATTGAACCAATTTTTTATTCTTTCCTTCATCGTCCGCCCCCAAAATATCAGTTAAATATATTTTTTAGTTTTCGTCGTTGCGCGCGATTTCAGGACGCTTAAAAGTTTCTCGTAATTGTTTCCGAGATAGCCCTTCATTGTGCCGCTTGCTTCAAGCGCTTTTACCGCGACGTCGGGATCGAGCGACGTATAAAAACCCAAAGCGACGTTGTAACGTTCGGCAAAGTTTCTTGCTTTTTCGCCGGTGTAGCCGTTCGCCTTTTCGTACGCGTCCTGTTGTTGCTTTTCAAGGCGTTTGTTCGCTTTGTAGTTTTCGATGTATTTTTGTTTTTCCTTTTCGAGTTTCAGATTTTCGTCGGTTTCTTTCTTTTCAAGCGCGGCGTTTTTCTGATTCTGATCGGCAAGTTGTTTATCCCTGTTTTCTTGCAGTTTATTGATTGTTTCGGTGATTTCGACGGCTTTTTTAAGGTCAAGGTTGCTTAAAGCCTCGTCGCGCCGACTTTTAAGAGCGTCGGATTTTTCCTCAAAACTCAAAAGCGCGTCGCTTAAAATATCGTCGGCTCTCGCTTTGCCCGCGTTTGCGGCTTCGCCGTATTCGTTAATCGCGCTTTCAAGGATACTGCCCCTTGCGATGCCCTGTTTCACCGCCCTGTTTTTGCTGTTTTCCCTGAACGCGTCGAAAAGGCTTTCGATTTCGGAAAGCGTTTTCTTGTGCGTTTCTTTGGCTTTTTCGCGCTGCTCGTTGAGTTTTACAAGGTCGTCGTACGCCTGTTTGTCGATTTTTTCAAGGCTCGACTTGTAATTCGACTCCGCCTTATCGTTTGCGACGGCTTTGATTTCGTCGTCGGACAACACGTCGTAGTTCACCCTGTCGTATTTCACCGGTTTGAAGATTTCGTCAAAGTCGGGATCGGGCGCGGCGGGGTTATTTTTGTTGTATTCGTCTTCAAGCGCTTTCAACTGCCCCGTGATTTGACTTTCGCGCCTTAACGCGTTATTGACTTTTTCGTTTTCTTCGGCTGCCTTTTGTTTTTTGGTTTTGAAAAGTTCTTTGATATCGTCCCACCAACTATTTGCCATTATTGATTTCCTCCAAAGCCGCCACCCGTTTTTCAAGCGCACGCAAATAATTTTCAAGGGTTTCGACGGTGATAAAAAGTTCGTTAATTTTATTATCCATAAGCATTTTTTACGATAAATCCACCGTAATCGACGGCGGAGTAACGGTATAACTTCCCGATTCGCTGTTTTCTTTCAGATACACGCGCATTTTTGAAAACGCACGGTTTACGATGATTTTTTGCGGAAGATCCGCGCCTGTAAGGAGGTATTCGATTTTATTTCCGTCAAGTTCCAGCCCGAGCGTTACCGTCCCGTGCGCCGTGAGCATGACGTTTCTGACGCTTTTTTGCTTTTCGGGATAACCGAGGTCGGTGTAACCCGTAGTCCAGTACCTTGGCAATTTGTCGGAAAAATACTTGCCCGTGTCCGAAAACATACCGATAAGGTGCTTGTTCACGCCTGAAAACGTCATGAAAACCGACGAAAGCGTATGCACGTTGACCGCCTTAATAAAGCGTATATCCATACCGCGAAGCAAGGTCATTTTGTTCTTTTTTACGTCGCACACCGCAAGCCCGTTCGTGTTGTAAACGCCCTGATCTCTTACTTCGTCCAGAAATTTGACGGCGAAGTCCCCCGGGAAAACCATGTTGGCAGCAAGGAAATATTTCCCGTCCATACCCGTTGCGACGGCGTTTCTTTTGTCCTTCGACAAAAAATCGGACAAATCCGCAAAAATATTCTGCACGTTGTAGCCGTCCAGACACTTCAACCCTTCTTCCGTCAAAAAGACGATGCGGTCGCCGAGCGGCACGATCGTGTCGGGATAAATCCTTGCCGACGCCGTGTAAATTTTCGACACCGAAAAGTCGGTTTGCGCGCCGAATGCGGTCAGCCTTTCCACGCCGAAATCTCTGAAAACGTAAACGTAGTTCAGAAATTTCACGACTTTGATTACCTTGCCGCCCTCGTCGTCGAAGTCGATATAACCTGCGCCGTCGCCCGACACTTTCCAGTTTTCGGGGTTGAAGTCGGCGGAAAACCACACCTTATTCTGTTCTCCCGAAACGGTTGCAAAAATTCTTTCGGCATGCACGCACATACTTGTCATTTTCGGCGCGTTTTCGATTTTTTTCAAGGTCGTGCCGTCGTAGGTGTAAAAGAATCCGCGCTCGCTCGACGCGAGAAACAAATCCTTTCCGTTATACCGATAGCACGCGCTGCAATCTTTTCCTGCCGCCGCAAGATTTACGATTTTTCTGAACGTGTCGCCGACGGTGAAAACGCTCGTTTCGTAATACTCGTTATCCGTCGTTCTGACGATAAGTCTGTCGTCGCGCTTATTAGTCGCCGCGTCGAACTTTCTGAACAAATGGAGGCTCATCGGCACGACTCCTTCGGGGAGCGACGCGACGGCGTGGCGGAACGCCGGGGTAACGTCGCTTGGAAAAGTCGCGGCGGAAATGCCGTATTTTCCCTGAAGCACGCCCTTTTCGTACGTGAAGTTATACGACATCGGCGATGACGTGGGGGATGAAATCGCCTCGTCTTTCGTCGTCGAAACTCCGCGGAATTCGTCGCTTTTAATCCTTATTCTCGTGAATGTTTTCCCGCGCACTACGCCCACCTCCTCGGTTTCACGTATCTTCCCGCGCCGCTGTGCGCTTTCAGCGCGCAAATACCTTCTCTGAACTTCTTTTCGGCTTGCGCGCCGAGGTCGATAAGGTTGTTTGCGTATGCGTATTCCGCAACGACGCCTTCCGACAAAAGCCAGCACGGGACGTTGCCCGGAAGTTCGGTCGAAAGCGAATACGACGGCAAAAGCGCGCAATATTCAAAGGTCGCTTCTCCGGAAAAATCGCTTTGTATATACGTCGGATACGCCTTGATTTTCCTTGTTTCCGCGCCGCGTTTCAGTGAAATCGGATACACGATTTTCGGGTTTGTCAACGTCGAATATTGAAGTTTCCCGTCGACGAGTGTCACGTTTTCCGTCACAACGAACGGGAAGTACGCGCTTATTATCTCGGAATGTACGTTTTCGACCGAGCACAACAAAATATCGACAAGTCTTTTTTGTTCCGCGGTAAGGTTTTCGGCGTCGGTAACGTCGACGACGCCGTACCCGAGTTTGACGAAACAGTTTTTAATTACATCGCTTACTTTCATTCAGATCTCCTCAAAATCAACTTTTCGTGCGTCGGGGTGCTTTTCGTAATACCTGAACGCGTTTTTCGATTTATAATCGACCTTATCTTTCAATTCTTTTTCTTTTGCGGCTTCGATTTTCAGATTCTGATCGTCGATTTCTTTCAGGATTTTGTCAAGGCGTTCGATTCTCGTTTTATAAAGGTAGTCGATAAGCCTTGCGTCGAGTTGTTCGTAAGGACACACGACCTGCAATTTTCCTTTTGCGAACACCTCGTATCTTTTCCCCGTCGTATCGTAATAAATCTCGTAATCGGGGTGGATTTCTTTCACCCTGTCGCACACGTCGTATAAATCGTTGTAAATTCGTATTTTCATAGCGTCCCCCGCAAGGGGGCGCGCGGCAAAGCGCGCGCCGGAATTGTCATTAAGTTTCCGTCAATCAGTCAACGGTGATGTTGGTGATTTTCGCCTGACCAACGGGACGTTCGCACATAAGGTCGGCGTACTTGACAAGCGTTGCGCTGTATGCCGCGCTGCCCGCTTCCTGTTTCAGAATTCCGCCTGCCGCGTCTTCGATCCAACGCCAGTCGCAAAGCTGATGCAGTTTGAAGTCGTCGGTGTTCAGAAGGTACATATCTTTCTTTCCGCAGAAGCGGTCGACGACGAAAGGAATTCCGCTGTACGACAACGCCTTATAGCCGCAGTCAAGATTCATGACGTCGACGTTGTGGTTGGAACTTGCACAGTACGCGACGTACTTTTTCCTGACGGCGTAACTTGTCACGATAAAGTTGACGATACCGCCGGAACGTTCTTCGACGTGGTCGATTGCGTCCTGTATAAGTGCCGCGGACATTGCGCCGCCGGTTGCGTCTTTGTACGGTGTAAGGAAGTCGTAGTCGGCGCGGTTAAGACCGTAAAGCGTACTTGACGTGCCGAAAAGGGACTCTAAACCCGTCAATTCGTTGCTTCGGCTGCCTTGCACGTAAATGATGCTGTCCTTGCCCTGAACGGAGGAAAGGTTTGAAGTGAGCGTAACGACGTTGTTCGTGTGGTCGACGCTTTTGACGACTTTGTTTTTCGTCGCGTTTGTAATCACCCCGCTCGTTTCGATGTCGATGACCATACCGGCTTCGATTTTCGACGCGTCGTCAACCTTGAATTTTGCAAGATCTTCGTTGCCCGTATATGCGACCGTAGTTGCGAGTTTTCCGCTGCCGTCGCCGAAAAGCATACGTGCGAAGTTTCTCTTACTTGCCGACAAAAGTCCTTCCATTTCGGCGTTCAGAAGGTTTACGAACGCGCCGGAGTCGTCCATGCTGGCTCTTAAAGCTTTGTCGGAAATTTCGATTTTGCCGAAAAAGTTTTTAAGGTCGGTGGTAAGCGTAACGTACGAATTACCCTGCGCCTTGGGAAGCGCGCCCGTTTCGGTGCCCGACGTGATGCCGCCGTTTACGCCGTAGGTTACGAGTTTTTTGACTTCCTTACCGAAAACGTTGTTGCTCGTTCTTTCGACCGCCGCAAGGAAGGGGTTGATTTTCGTGTTGAGTTGCTCGGCAATCACGCCAAGGTAAATGGTTTTTAACGCGTCGCTTGCGTTTGAAATTGTAATCATAAAAAATCTCCTTTTAATTTATTTGCCCTTGCCCGCCATAGCCATCACCATTTTGCCAGCCTCGCCGACGGTTTTGGGGCGAATTTGTTTTGCGAGAGAGGCTTGTCCTTCCCCGTTGATTGTGCGGACGGTTTTCACGCCGTCGAGATCGGACAGATATTTTTTGATTATTCTGTCGCGGATTTTCTCGTTGGAGAGCACGTTTTCGACAACGAAATCGTCGTCAAAAAGATAATCTTTGGGGGATTTGTAATTGTTCAGGACAACGCGCGCGCCGGCGATTTCCAGACAGTTTTCATTGCTGCCGAGGTCGTTTTTCAATATTTCCTCGGCGATTTCCTTCTTGAACGGCGCGATTTCGGGACGCGATTCAAAAAAGTCGTCGACTTTTTGCTGCCAGTCGTTTTGTGCGTACGCCACGTTTGAAGGGGCTTTTTCCGAAAGTTCCTTTTCAAGGGCTTTCAGTTTCTGCGACCTTTTCGTAAACTCTTTTTCAAGGCATTCGTACGCCTTCAACAATTCGTCGGGCGTTTTGAAACGGGACGTTGTTTCGCCTGCGTTTTCGGACGGTGCGTCCGTTTGAACGGTGGTTTCAACTTCATTTTCTTGCATAACGTTCTCCTTATAAATTTATATTTGCCGCGTCGATAAACTCGCGATGTTTATTGACGTGCGCGGCGATGGTTTCTTTCATTTTCACGTCCATATCGAACTCGGGCGAAAGCATAAATTTCGTGTGTTCCTCGATATGGATTTCGTGGTCGTCGAAGGAGTCGGGGATAATTTCTCTTTCGCCGAAAGCGCGGTTTTCGCGCTGCGCTTTTTTAAGGTGCAAATCGGCGATATCCCTGCTGTTTTCCCAGTTTCCGAAGCCGAGAGTTTCCAGGATTTTGCATTTCGTGCGTTCGGAATATCTGCCGTTTTCGTCGGTCAGAAGTCCCAGGTTCATAAGTTCCAGCACCATATTCTTCCTTGACGACGGCGTTTCGATAAGTTCGTTTTCGGTATCGAAGACAAGGTCGTCAGACGTCAGATCCGACGCGCCGAAATACAGCATTTCAAGTTCCCCGTTTTCGCCGGCGATACTTCTCAGTCTTCTTGACTTTGCAAACTGTTTATAAAGTCTTAAAATATGTTTGCCGGATTCCCTGACAGCCTCGCGGATATTTTCTGCGGTGACGGATATTCGGGTGTCGTCCTGCTCGATAAGCATGGAAATCGCGACGCCCGACGTCACGTTATCGGGAAGTTCGGAATACTTCATAATCTCCGACACGCCGGAAATCATCGTAAATTCTTCAAGCAGTCGGTTTTCTTCCAGATAAAAATCGTGCGGTATACTGCCGGGGTTCAGAAGCGCGGGCGGATTGCTGCCCTGTCTGTAAACAAGGATTTTCCCGGGCGCAAGCCCTTCCGCTTCCAGTTGATCAGTATCGACGCTGCCGTCTTCCGTTGCAAGCACGCCCATCGAAAGTCTGTTCAGAAATTCGTGTTTGCGGTTTTTCAGGGCGTTGTACGCGCGCTGGACGGGGATAATTCTTTCGATGACGGAAGTCCCGAAAAACACGCCGACGTTATCCAGCGAGTTCTGCTTGATAAACGGATACTGTCGTTTGCCGCCTTCCCCGTTGACGTAAGGCAAATCGCCTAAGTACAGCAGGGTGTCGCCCGCAACGATAATAAGCCGCCCGTTCTTGAACTTTGCCGTGGGTTTTTCGTACTTTTCGATAACGATGACGGCGTCGTGGCGCACTTCGTCGATGATTTTCGGCACCGACGCGGTGTATCCGAATCCGCCTGTTACGCCCGTCTTGTCAAGGGTGAACACGTTCACGTCCTCGCCTTTGACGTCAACGCCCCATATACGCTTCACGTCGTCCACGGAATAAGCCTTTGCGTGGATAATCGACGGCTGATCCTGCAACGACTCGATTTGCAGATTTTCGGGATAAATTTCAAAAGGCGGACACACCGTGATATCGACGTCGCCGTCGTAAACGGGCTTTCCGTCAAGGATAAACTTTTTGCCTTTTTCGTTATTCCACGCGATTTTGTAAAATACGCTGCCGCAGGTTTCCGCCCATCCGTTCGCCTTTTGCAAAAGTGCGGAAAAACAATTTTCTTCCATTATGCTTTGCAGGATTGCGGTTGCGAATTTCGCGCTTTGCACGTCGCACTCGTCGCTTGTTTTCGGACGGATCGACACGCCCGATTTGACGCGCGTCAGTTTTGCAAGTCGGGTTTCGACGATAGGCGCGATATGGTTGTAAACTTCCCGTTCCTGCCAGTAATACTGCCTGCCGTAGTCGTCGATGTCGCCCGTCGGCGTGATGCTTGCGTACTGATTTCCCATAAGAAAGTTCATGTTAAGCCGCCAGGCAAGTTCGACGGGACGGCGTTTCTGACGTCGCTCTTCAAAATCCTGTTTGACTTCTTTCACGATTTGGTCGTGAAGCGCTTTTTTGTCTTTTTCTTTCATAGTCATCCTTTCCTTTCTATATTTGCAAACTCGATAAGGAGCCTGCGTTTTTCGTTTTCGAGTTCCTCGTCGCTGAGGGTTTCGAGCCCGTCCATATCGAGAACGCTTTTGATTGCCGCGGTGTCGGGCGGATAATATTTTGAATTGACCTTCCTTTTGACAAGCACGAGGTTTCCGTCGCCGTCCGAGGAGTATTCTTCGGATATTTCGGTTGCGGTAAAGCCTTCGGCTTTCTTTTTCAGGGCGTCAACGTAAACGTCATCGTTTTTCATATCTTCCTCGTTTCAGTTTTCTGATAAGATTGTCTTTGTCTTCGCCGATAAGCCCCTTGTCCGTCTTAAAGAGCGCGTCCTGCGGTTCGGGACGGGACATGACGAAATATCTTAGGTCGTCCATTGCGTGGTCGTCGCGTTTCACGGGACGGTCGCCGTCGCCCCAGTTGTACCCTTTGATTTCCCTTATCATATTCACGCAGTTTCTGAAAATGTAAATGCGCGGCGGACGTTCGAAAAACAGCGATTTTATCCTTGAAATTCCGCTGAAAAGGTTTTTGTCGACTTTGGAATTTACAAGTATTCCGTTGTCGTAAAAAAGTTCGGCGACGCTTTTCTGATAAGCAAGCGTGCGCTGTTCGGACGCGCTGTCGATAAGTGCCGAAAGTCTTCCTTTCCCGTCGCGCGCCCAGCCCAGACTGTCGGCAAGTCCGAATATCTTTTTGACGTGATGGTTAATGTCCTTTCCCGCCTCGTAATGCTCGCCCACGACGTAAATCACACCGTCGCCGTCCACCGCGTAAAAGTGGCACGACAGCGGATTTTTAAGCCCCGGGTCGATTGAAATATTGCACTGCCACTCGCGCGGGACGGGAAACGGATCGATAACGTGCACGTTCTCGTCGAATTCAGAATACACAAGCCCGCCTTCCGACTTGAATCTGCCGAAACGGCGCGATTCCTGCAAGTCGTCGGACGTCGAGGCGATAAGTTTTTCAACCTCGTTTTCGTCAAGATACGGGTTGTCTTTCCACTCCATTTGCTCATACCATATTTCGGGATTTTGACGGACGTTCAGATATATCTCGTCGTACACCCACGTCAGACCTTTCAGCGGCGTCATCGTGCAATAAATCTCGCCGCACCTGTCAAGGACACGCATCACGCATTCTTCGTAAATATCTTTCGGCGGTTCTTCGTCAAACCACACGAAATCGAGGCTCGCACCCTGAAATTTTTCGCGCCCCTGATCCGCGCTTTTGAATGATAAACGGCTTGTCCCGCCGAACACGTTTTTGACGACGATCGTGTCGATAACGCCGTTTTTCAGGCTGTCTTTCCTGCCCTGCTGCATTACGACGTCCAAAATCCAGTCGGGCGAAAGATACGAGAGTATCTTTTGTTGCGCGACTTCCCTTTGTACCTCGTACGACACCGACACCACCCACCCCGTTACGTCGGGCTTGTTCTTTTTATAGGGGTGGATTCCGCGAAGCAGCCAGACCGTTTCGACCGCGCCGCACTCGGTTTTTCCCGTTCTGTTTCCGCCGAAAACCCAGCGATTTTTCTTGTCGCACTTATGAAACTCCATTTGTTTTTTATGCACGACCTCGCCCGAGTTGTAGTTGACGAGGCGGTCAAGACCGCGCCTTTTCGACATCTCGTTTTCGATTGCGCGGACTTTTTTGATAATTTCGATTTGGTTTTCTTTCATTTTCCGGTGATAAAACACTTTATTTTTATTGAATAGTGTTATATAATTTAATACGTATGGTTAATATTGTTAAAGGTGCGAATTTGAAAAAGTTAAGTATTCTTGTCATACTCTTGATATCCGTTACGTGTCTGACGTTTGCGTTTATGCCCGCAAGCGCGGTTTCTCACGCCGAAACGGACGGAACGTATCAGCCCGGCACGTACCGCGTGAAAAACAACGTGTCACTTGACGTATACACTCGCCTTCAAAACGGCAACGAAGTTAAACTTTTTGAAATTCCTTCGACGTATTATTTCGACGTTACCGAAATCGACGGCGACGTTTTCTATATTAAATACAACGGGCTTGACGACCTTTACGTCAAAGACGCTTCGAACTTCGTTTCCCTGACCGACGCCGACAAAGAACCGCTTGGCGGTTTCACCATCGAACTTTCATTGTCAAGTGACGCTTCCTTTTTCGTAAGAGGCAAGTCGCGCTTCACTGAAAAAACTCTTACCCCGTCGGAAGCCCCCGCAATCACGTTCATCGGCAAAGGCGAATACGACGGCACTTCCTGCATTTACGTCAGATGCGGCGGGGAATACGGATATATCCCCACAAGTTGTCTTAAAACGAAAGACGGCGGCGTTGCGATGACCGACTATATCACCCCAACTACCGCCCCACCGTCGTTCCCGACAAAACCGTTGAAACGAAAGCGGCGGATCCCAACAAACTCACCCGCATTATTCTTATCGTCGGCATTGTCGTGCCTGCGCTTGTCATTGTGCTTCTGCTGTTCAAGCCTTCCAAAAAAGGTCGCTACGATTACGACAGAAACAGCACGATGAACGATTACGGCGCGTCGCCCTACGACCGTCCGAGAAGCCGTTACCGCGACGATTACGACGA
>ENA-OOSI01000476-OOSI01000476.1-human-gut-metagenome-genome-assembly--contig:-NODE-476-length-11970-cov-2.473605_pt1 | contig 11970 bp, 21 predicted proteins | sample MGYA00241171_ERZ501200 | MGnify/ENA primary metagenome ERZ501200 (study PRJEB25962, sample SAMEA2042554) | human gut metagenome | biome: human gut; feature: human-associated habitat; material: faeces...
GAGCAACCCAGACGTAACTTCCGTGAAGGACGCCCCGACAGAAAAGGCGGCAGACGCAACAACCGTGAAAGAGACAACAGAGAAGACGACGGTCTCATCAAAAAACTCGTCAAAGTAAACCGTGTTACCAAGGTTGTAAAGGGCGGACGCACAATGCGTTTCTCCGCACTTTGCGTGGTAGGCGACGGTAAGGGAAGCGTGGGAATCGGAATGGCAAAGGCGGCAGAAGTTCCCCAAGCCATCGAAAAGGCAAATCTGAGGGCTAAAAAAGCCATGGTTAAAATTGCCGTTTTGGACACCACAATTCCTCACGAAGTAATCGGAACGTTCGGACGTGGCAAGGTGTTGCTCATGCCCGCTCAACCCGGTACCGGCGTTATTGCAGGCGGCCCCGTGAGAAACGTTTTGGAAGCAGTGGGAATCAAGGACATCAGAACAAAGTCCTACGGTTCCAACAACGCCATCAACTGCGTTAAGGCAACTTTCAACGGGTTGAAGGAACTGCGTTCCCGTGAACATATCGCCGCTCTTCGTGGAAAGAACGTTGACGAAATTTAAGGAGGCACACAATGGCAGAAGCAAAGAAAACAACTAAGAAAAAGGTTGCTGCTCCTCTTTACGTCAACGGAAGATACGTTGTTGAAAAACAACTTCCCGAAAAACCCAAAAAGGGAGCAAAGCCTTATGCAAAAGCAAAGGGAAGCCTGAAAGTAACTCTTGTAAAGAGCACGGCAGGCAGCCTTAAAGAACATCAGGCAACGGTTGCGGCTTTGGGCTTGACAAAAGTTCGCACCACAAACATTGTGCCGGACAACGCCGCAATGCGTGGAATGATATTCAAGGTTAAGCACCTTGTAACCGTTGAAGAAGTTAAGTAGGAGGCTAACAATGAGAATACACACAATTCAACCCGCAGTGGGGGCAACAACGTCCTCCAAGAGATTGGGTAGAGGTATCGGAAGCGGCCTCGGAAAAACAAGCGGCAAAGGGCACAAAGGACAATGGGCCCGCAGTGGCGGCGGAGTGCGCCCCGGTTTCGAAGGCGGTCAAACCCCCATTTCCAGACGTCTTCCCAAACGTGGTTTCAACAACAAGTTTGCTGTAAACTACGACATCGTAAACGTTGCATCCCTCAATGTCTTTGATGAAGGAACGGTAGTAACGCCGGAACTTCTTGCCGAAAAAGGAATTGTTACCGTTAAGTGCAACGGTGGCGTAAAAGTACTCGGCAACGGACAACTTACAAAAAAACTTACTGTAAAAGCAGATAAGTTCTCCGCTTCCGCCAAACAGGCAATCGAAGCGGCAGGTGGCGTTGCAGAGGTAATTGAATAATGTTTGAGACAATAAGAAATGCCTTTAAGATAAAGGAAGTACGCAGAAAAATTTTTCTGACAATTCTCTTTGTCATCATTTACAGGTTGGGCTGTATGATTACAGTTCCCGGATTGAGCGCAATTGAAATTGAGAACGAACAAGGAATCTTGGGATTGTTGGACTCCATCACAGGTAGTGCATTGAGTCAAGGTACCCTGTTTTCGCTCGGCATTTCTCCCTACATCAATGCCTCCATCATCGTGCAGTTGCTGACGGTGGCTATCCCCTCCTGGACGAGAATGTCCAAGGAAGGCGAAGAAGGTAGGGAAAAACTCAACAAAATTACCCGTTGGGTAACCTTTGGTCTTGCTATTCTCAGTGCAGTAGGCATCGTGCTTACGCTGGAAAACCAAGGCGGTTACATCAACTACGCATGGCTGGGTGGCGACGGTATCGTCATCAACGGCGTTGGCTTGGCAACTTTCTTCGAGACAAACAACTGGATAATGTACATCTACATCACCATTGTGCTTGTCGGCGGAAGCATGCTCACCATGTGGATTGGCGAACGTATCACGGAATACGGCGTATCCAACGGTATCTCGCTGCTCATCTTCGTAGGTATCGTGTCCACGGCAGTGCATCAGTTGCGTATCTCCTTTACGGGAGTGTTCCAAGGCACCACCGAAAACCTCATCGTCATCGGTCTGTTCTTGGTAACTTTGATTTTGGTCTTCGCTTTCATCGTTTGGGTGGACGGCGCAGAAAGAAAAATCAAGGTTCAGTACGCAAAACAAATCAAGGGAAACAAAATGTACGGCGGACAAACCACGTTTATTCCTATTCGTGTAAATGCGTCGGGCGTTATGCCGATAATCTTTGCGTCGTCGTTCATCATGTTCCCGCAGATGATAATCAGCTTCATTCCCAAACTTGCCGAAAGCAAATTCGGCGTATGGTGGATGAGAAACCTTACCACTTCCGGCGGAACCTGGTGGGGCAGCCTGATTTACTACATCTTCATGGTTGTATTCATCATCTTCTTTGCATATTTCTATTCGATGATTCAGTTCAACCCCGAAGACGTTTCAAAGAACATTCAGCAATACGGCGGGTTTATCCCCGGTATTCGTCCCGGTAAACCCACGTCGGATTACCTTAAACGTATCAACAACCGTATTACTTTGTTCGGAGCAATCTTCCTTTCGATCATTTGCGTAATTCCTACGTTCCTGTTCAACGTTATCGGCAAGGACATCGGACTTTCAAGCGCATTCTCGGCAACCGGACTTCTTATCGTAGTATCCGTCGCGCTGGAATTCAACAAGTCGCTTGAATCGCAAATAATGATGAGACATTACAAGGGATTCCTTAAATAATAAAGCATGAGGGAAGCGGCGCAAAGCGACGCTTCCCGAAACCTTGCTTTTAAGGACGGGGGAAAGAGTTTTTTCAGGAGAGTTTATGAATATTATTCTTTTGGGCGCACCCGGAGCAGGAAAAGGCTCGCAGGCGGCGAAAATATCGGAATATTACAAAATCCCGCACATTTCGACGGGCGACATATTCCGCAAAAACATTAAGGAACAAACGGCACTCGGCAAACTTGCAAAGACTTTCATCGACGCAGGCAATCTCGTGCCCGACGACGTGGTTATCGATCTCGTCAAAGACAGGCTTTCAAACGACGACTGCAAAAACGGATATATCCTTGACGGATTCCCTCGCACCATTCCTCAGGCCATCGCGCTTGACAAGGTTGCGGATATCGACGTCGTTCTGAACATTGACGTTCCGTTTGACGTCATCGAAGACAGACTGACCGGCAGACGCGTATGCATTTGCGGCGCAACCTATCACGTATCGCAACTTAACGGCAGGGATACCTGCGAAAAGTGCGGTCAAAAACTTTTCATCCGCGACGACGACAAAATCGAAACGGTGAAAGCGCGCCTTAAAGTCTATGAGGAACAAACCGCGCCTCTTGTCGAGTATTATCAAGGTCTCGGCCTTGTCAAAACGATTAAAGGACGCGACACCGTCGACGAAACTTTTGAAGAAGTCAGGAAGGTTCTCGATACGTTATGATTTACCTTAAAACCGCAAGCGACTTTGAAAAAATGCGCGTGGCGGGCGCAATCGTCAGGGACACCCTTTTGCTTATGGAAGAAAAAGCGAAAGAAGGCGTCACGACGGCGGAACTTAACAAAATCGCCGACGCTTACATCAGAAAATGCGGCGCAGAACCGAGTTTTCTGAATTACAACGGATATCCGTTCAGCATTTGTGCGTCGGTCAACGAGGAGGTCGTCCACGGGTTTCCTTCCAAAAGGGCGCTTAAAGACGGCGATATTGTGAGTATCGACGTGGGGGCCGTAATCAACGGTTTTCACGGAGACGCGGCAAGGACATTCCTTATCGGAAACGTAAAGGAAGAAGTCAGAAAACTTGTCGAAGTAACGAAAGAATGTTTCTTTAAGGGGATCGAAGCCTTTAAGGACGGAAACAGACTTTCGGACATCGGAATCGCGGTGCAGACGTACGCCGAAAGTTTCGGATACGGCGTCGTGAGAGAAATGGTCGGACACGGCATCGGCAGGAAAATGCACGAAGATCCCGAAGTCCCGAATTACTTTACGGGAAGAAGGGGACCGAGGCTTGAACCGGGTATGGCGCTTGCCATCGAGCCGATGATAACTCTCGGCAGTCCGGACATCTGTCTTGACGAAAATCAGTGGACGGTGTCGACAATCGACGAAAAACCCGCCGCGCATTACGAAAATACCACAATTTTAACAAAAAACGGCCTCGAAATATTGACATTATAAAAAAATTAATGTATAGTATGAAAATCAGTGTCGGAAGCATTGTCCTGTCAAAAGCGGGACGCGACAAAGGAAGATATTTCGTCGTGACGGAAGTCGTCGACGAAAACTACGTCAGAATTTCCGACGGCGACCTTCGCAAAGCGGAGAAAGCCAAACTCAAAAAAGTAAAACACTTGAAGTTCAGCGGTGATAACTTGCCCGAATTTGCAAATATGCAAAACAAGGACAAGGGTGTTGTCAACGCCGAACTTCGTAGCGCGTTAAAAGCGTACAAAAACACCTGTAAGGAGGAACAATAGTGTCCAAGGAAGACGTCATCGAAGCGGAAGGCCGCGTTGTCGAAGTTATGCCCAACGCAACTTTCAAGGTTCAGCTGGCAAACGGTCATATCGTTATTGCCTACTTGTCCGGAAAACTCAGGATGAATTATATCCGTATTCTCGAAGGAGATAAGGTTACTATTGAAATGAGTCCTTACGACCTTACGAAAGGTAGAATTACCTGGCGTAGCAAAAATTAATGGAGGTATCAACAATGAAAGTCAGACCGTCTGTTAAACCTATGTGCGACAAATGCAAGGTTATCAAAAGAAACGGCAGAGTTATGGTTATCTGCAGCAAAAATCCCAGCCACAAACAAAGACAGGGTTAATTTCACTATTGCATATTATCTGCCGGTAGCACGCGGCTGATTACCGTATCATTCCATTTACATGCGGTATGTGTGAGGGCGACAATATAAAATATCATTTGTAAATTTAATGGAGGTTACAAAATGGCACGTATTGCTGGCGTAGATTTACCCCGCGAGAAAAGGCTTGAAATCGGACTTACCTATATTTATGGTATCGGCCGTCCCACTGCCACGAAAATCTTACAGGAAACCGGCATTTCCCCCGACGTCCGCGTCAAGGATCTGACCGAAGAACAAGTAAGTCTTCTCAGGGAGTATATCGAAAAGAATCTTCACGTCGAAGGCGATTTGAAGAGAGAAATTTACACAAACATCAAACGACTGAAAGATATCGGTTGTTATAGAGGCGTAAGACATCGTAAAGGCTTACCCGTACGCGGTCAGCGCACGAAACAAAACGCGCGTACCTGCAAGGGTCCGAAGCGTCTTGTTTCACGCAAAAAGTAGGAGGTAACTTATGGCAGCACCCAGAAAAGTTATTAAGAAACGTAAAGACTTAAAACGTATTGAAAAAGGTTGCGCGCATATCCATGCCTCTTTCAATAACACTATCGTTACCATCACCGACACCGAAGGCAATGCCATCAGTTGGTGCAGCGCGGGCAAACTCGGCCTTAAAGGCAGCCGTAAAAGCACCCCGTACGCAGCGCAAATGATCGCAGAAGCCGCTGTCAAAGACGCGCTTCCCCACGGATTAAAGAGTGTTGAAGTTTACGTCAAGGGTCCCGGCGCAGGTCGCGAAAGCGCAATCCGCGCAATCAACACCGCAGGCCTCGAAATCACCCTTATCAAGGACGTCTCTCCCATTCCTCACAATGGTTGCCGTCCTCCCAAACGCAGAAGACTGTAAGGAGAATTTGATTTATGGCTAAATATACAGGACCGGTACTTAAAAAGTGCAGAGCGTTGGGTATCAGCCCGATGGAACTCGGCATCGATAAAAAATCAAACCGTCAGGTTAAAGTTTCCAGAAAGAAACAAAGCAACTACGCTTTGCAACTCAAAGAGAAACAGAAGGTTAAATTTATCTACGGCATTCTTGAAAAACAATTCAAAATGTACTACAACAAGGCTGAAAGAATGCGCGGCGTAACGGGCGAAAACATGCTCGTTCTTATCGAAAGCCGCCTCGATAACGTCGTTTATCGTCTTGGCCTCGGCAGCAGCCGCGCTATGGCGCGCCAGATCGTAAACCACGGTCACATCACGGTAAACGGACACGTCGTCGACATTCCGAGTTACCTTGTGAAAGCGGGTGACGTCGTTGCCGTTAAATCCAACAAACAGGACAAAGTCATGTATGCGGACATCAAAGAAGGCAACAAAGTCGTACTTCCCGCATGGCTGTCCTTTGATAATGCAACCCTCACCGGAAAAGTCGAGCGTCTTCCCGAACGCGCGGATATCGACCCGTCTATTTCCGAACATCTCATCGTTGAGTTGTACTCGAAATAATCCGATTTTGACAATCAGATTATCCTTTATAGGAGGAATTGTTCTATGATGGAAATGAAACGACCTAAAATCACTTACGAAGAGAACGAGTCGGGCAGTTTCGCCCGTTTCGTGGTAGAGCCTTTGGAACGCGGTTTTGGTACGACGCTCGGGAACAGTTTAAGAAGGATTCTTCTTTCCGCGCTTCCCGGTGCAGCACCCGTCGGCATTAAAATTGCCGGCGTCGACCACGAATTTTCAACCATTCCCGGTGTACGCGAAGACGTTACCGAAATTATCCTTAATATCAAAGGTCTCGCAATCAAAATCCACGGCGCTTGCCCCGAAAAGAAGGAAATCACCCTTTATAAGAATACGGCAGGTCCCGTGACGGCCGCAGACATCAGCGTTCCTTCCGATGTTGAAATTCTTAACCCCGATATGTATATCTGCAACCTCGAACAGGGCGCAGTGCTCGATATGTCGATTTATATCGATACCGGTCGCGGATACGTTCCCGCAGACCGCAACAAGGACGCCAAAGCGCCCATCGGATATATTCCCGTCGACAGCATCTACACCCCCGTCGAAAAAGCAAACTACACTGTCGAGAGCACCCGTGTCGAGCAGAGCATCGACTTTGACAAACTGACAATCGAAGTCCTTACAAACGGCACCGTTTCCGCAAAGGAAATCATCAGCCTTTCTGCAAAAATCATGAACGACCACGTTCAGCTTTTCGTCGACCTTATCGACAATATGTCGAGCTACGATATTCTCGTTTCGCAAGACGACGACAAACAACAGAAAGTGCTTGAAATGTCCGTCGAGGACCTTGACCTCAGCGTTCGTTCGTACAACTGCTTGAAACGCGCAGGTATTCACACCGTCGAGGATTTGACCAAAAAATCCGAAGAAGATATGCTTAAAGTGCGTAATCTCGGCCGCAAATCGCTTGAAGAAGTCATCAATAAACTTCACGACCTCGGCCTTGATCTTCGCAACAAAGACGAGTAAGGAGACTTTTTATGGAACCCAAAAAATTAGGAAGACCTACCGACCAGCGTCTTGCCGTCCTCAGAAACCAGGCAAGCGAACTCTTGTGGTATGGCAAAATAGAAACAACCGTTGACCGCGCTAAATCGGTCAGAAGCATCGCTGAAAAACTTATCACCCTTGCTATCAACACTTACGAAGATACCGTTAAGGTTACCAAAACCAAAACGAACTTGAAGGGCGAAAAAGTCGAAGTCGAATTCACCAACGACGGCCCCAAAAAACTTGCTGCACGCAGGAAAATGATCGCCGAACTTCGTGATATCCCCGAAGCCAAAGAGGAAAAAGAAAGCAAAACCGCATATGCCAAACGTACCGCGGACGTCAGCAATCCTCTTGTTGAAAAACTCTTCAACGAATATGCTCCCAAATACGCAAAACGCGCGGAAGAGAAAGGTCAGAAGGGCGGCTACACCCGCATCGTCAAACTTGGCGAACGTCGCGGCGACGCAGCATCCATGTGCATTCTGGAATTGCTGTAATCTTTAAAACCAAGGCACGCAGAAATGCGTGCTTTTTTTATGCAAAAATTATTGATAATATCGCGCGTTTTTTATATAATTGACCTATGCAAAAGATTCTGAGTACAATGCGTCGGGCGATAACCGACTACAATATGATCAGCGACGGCGACAAAATCGTCGTGGGCGTTTCCGGCGGCAAAGACAGTTTATTGCTATTGACCGCCTTAAAAGCCTTTCAACGCTTTTCTCCCGCGAAATTCGACCTTGCCGCAATCACTATCGACATGGGCTTTAAGGACGCGTCTGTCGCCGAAAAACAGGCTCTGTCGGCGTATATTGCGGAACTCGGCGTGCCGTATTACGTCGTCGATACCGATATTGCCGAAGTCATCTTCGAGGCAAGGAAAGAAAGCAATCCGTGCAGTCTGTGCAGCAAGATGCGCCGGGGCGCGCTTAACAATAAGGCGATCGAGTTGGGATTCAACAAACTCGCCCTCGGACATCACGCCGACGACGTCGTGCAGACCATGCTGTTGTCGCTTTTGTACGAAGGCAGGTTTTCGACTTTCCAGCCCGTATCTTTTATGGACAGAAGCGGCATAACGCTGATACGCCCGTTCATTTACACAAGCGAATCGGACGTCAAAGGCGCGGTCAACAAACTGAATCTGCCCGTCCTGCACAACCCGTGCCCCGCGAACAAACACACCCAGCGCGAATACGTCAACGAACTTGTGAAAAGGCTCACGAAGGAAGTGCCGTACGCCCGCGAAAGAATGCTTGGCGCAATCTATCACCCGGAACGCGCAAACCTTTGGCAAAAACCCGATAAATCCGACGATTAAAAGGTCATAAATCCGTTGTCCCCCTACATATTTTATAAAGCAGGGGGAATCAATGGAAAGGAATATCGAAAGGATTTTAAGTGAAGCCCGATACGTCTTGGAAAACAAGTGTACCGTGCGGGAAGGCGCAAAAAAATTCGGCGTGTCGAAAAGCACTTTTCACGCCGATGTCACTTATAAATTGAAAGACGTCGATAAGGAAACGTACGAAAAGGTGCAACGCCTTATGGATTATCACTTTTCAATCCGCCATTTAAGGGGCGGAGAGGCGACAAAAAGAAAGTATAAGCAATCGAAAACGCCCGTTTAACGGCAAAAAACAACCGCACTCATTAAAGTGCGGTTTTGTTTATTTGTTAAGGGTATATTTTTCTTTAAATTCTTTTAATGGAATTTGTCGTGTTTTTCTTTTCATCGACGAGCCGTTTTGAAGTTTAATAATAAAACTACCATCGTTTTTTGTAAGCACAGCGATATTAAAGCCATCATCGCTTTTAACTTCCCAATCGCGACCGCTTTCATTCAAAAGATTTAATATTTTTTCTTTAAACTCTGTTAAATTCATACAATACCTTATATGCAATTTGTCCGTGTAGCGCGGACTTTTAAATAAATAGTACACGATTCTTGTACTATTGTCAATATGAAAGAATTAAAAATTGCAGAAAACATAAGATTTTATCGTAAACAAGCAGGGCTCACGCAAGAACAATTAGCGGCGCATTTCGGAAGCAGGAAGACGCTAATAAGCAATTATGAAATCGGTCGTAATACGCCCGATATAGTTACATTATGGGAACTTGCGGATATTTTTGACATAACTATCGATGAACTTGTGGGTAGAGAATGACGGATTTAACGACCTTGCGTAAAAATATTTGTGCGTACAGAAAGTTGCTTAATATTACGCAAGAAGAACTTTCCTATAAGTTAGGCGGGAGCAAAAATCTTGTGTCAAACTACGAAAACAGCATCAGTACGCCGGATATTTTGACGCTCATAAAACTCGCCGATATATTTGATATTACCCTCGACGCACTTGTGGGCAGAGAATAAATGCTATGAAATCATTTAAATTCGCTGAAAATCTGAAATATTATCGCACACAAGCAGGATTTACGCAAAGTCAACTTGCGGCGTTTTTAAATGGCGATAAATCTTTAATCAGCAATTATGAAAACGGCAAAAACGTTCCCGATATATTCAAAATGTGGGAACTTGCGGACATTTTCGATATTACTCTTGACGAATTAGTCGGACGAGAATAAATATCGCTCATTGTTAGCAAGCATTAAACAGGGCATAAAAAAAAGACACTCGGCAGTGCGAGTGTCTTTTGTTTTTGCTGAATTATGCTTTGCCTGCGCAACCCAAAACGTCGATGAGTTTGTGGCGGACGCATTCCTTAATCGCCGCTCTTGCGGGCCCGAGATATTGACGGGGATCGAAGTGCGAAGGATTGTTATAGAAATGTTCGCGGATAGCGGCGGTTGCTGCCATACGAAGGTCGCTGTCGACGTTGATTTTGCAAACAGCCATACGTGCGGCTTCGCGAAGCATATCTTCGGGAACGCCTTTTGCGCCGGGCATACTTCCGCCGTACTTTTCAATGGTTTCGACGTATTCTTGCGGAATGCTGGACGCACCGTGCAATACGATGGGGAAGCCGGGCAGACGTTTGCCGACTTCTTCAAGGATGTCAAAGCGCAGACGGGGAGCGGTCTTGAACTTGAATGCGCCGTGGCTGGTGCCGATAGCGATAGCCAGAGAGTCAACGCCGGTACGTTCTACAAATTCAACTGCCTGGTCAGGGTCGGTGTAAGTAGCGTCTTTGGTGTTTACTTTAACTGCGTCTTCAACACCGGCAAGGCGGCCGAGTTCTGCTTCAACAACAACGCCTTTGTTGTGGGCGTAGTCAACAACGCGCTTGGTCAGTTCAATGTTTTCTTCAAACGGATGCTTGCTGCCGTCAATCATAACGGAGGGAAAGCCGCCGTCAACGCAGGCTTTGCAGATTTCAAAATCTTCGCCGTGGTCAAGGTGCAGGCAGATGGGCAGGCCGGTGTCTTCAACGGCTGCTTCTACCAGTTTCATTAAATAAATGTGGCTGGCGTATTTGCGTGCGCCTGCGGAAACCTGCAAAATTAAAGGGGAATTTTCTTCCTTGGCGGCAGAAACAATTCCCTGTATAATTTCCATATTATTGACATTGAACGCGCCGACTGCGTAATGTTCTTCATAGGCTTTTTTAAACATTTCTGTAGATGTTACTAATGGCATTTGCTACAACTCCTTTTCAAGAATTTTATAAGTTAATTATAGCATACTATATTGATAATTAGTATATAATTTTACGCAAATCTTCCGGAAGCCCGCAGGAAATTTCCAAAACCCTGCCGGTAACGGGGTGGGTAAATTTTAAATAACTGGCATGCAGCGCGTGGCGGCTCTGCGGACCGGGCGTTCCGTAAAGGTTATCGTTATAAAGCGGGCAGCCTATATGCGCAAGATGCACGCGTATCTGGTGGGTGCGCCCCGTGTGCAGCGTAAGTTCCGTAAGTGCCATGTTTTTATTTGTAAAAAGTACGCGGTAATCGGTGCGGGCATATTTGCCGCTTTCGCTGATGCAGCGCTCAATTATGCTGCCTTCCTTGCGGGCAATGGGCGCTTCAATAATGCCTTCTGCGGCAGGCGGAAGGTTTGCCGTAATGCCAAGGTATTTTTTTACCATTTGCTGCTGCGAAAGCAAAAACTGGATGCGCGGCTGCTTGGCAAAAACAACAAGCCCGGAAGTATTGCGGTCAAGCCTTGAAACTGGGTGCAGGCCGCTTTCTATATTACGGGCTTCGTAATACCGTTTTACAAAATTATATAAAGTGCTGCCGTCCTCTTTTACCGTTGGGTGTACCAACATTCCGGCAGGTTTATTGATGACGAGCAAAAATTCGTCTTCGTAATAAATGGTTCCGTGTCCAAGAGTAAACATCAGTGCTGCACCGGCGGTTCTTTATCAACAACGGTAATGCTGTCCAGCTTTTGTTTTACCTGCGCACGGATGTTGCCAAGGTAAAGCTCGTAAAGTTCTTTCTGCTCAATAAGTTCGCCTTCGGTTAAGCCCTCGGTGCGTTTTTTGCGCGCCAGAAAGTTAATGCGCGCAATCATTTCCTGCATATTCATAAATATCGTCCTCCTGTATCTGTTTTATTATAGCAGGGGCGGGCAAAACGGGCAATATTTAACTTGCTGGGAACGATTTTTATTGGACTTTTAAAAATTCTATGTTATAATGATACGGTAAGTGAATAAATCGGCCTGTGTACTGCGGTGCAAGCC
>ENA-OOSI01000483-OOSI01000483.1-human-gut-metagenome-genome-assembly--contig:-NODE-483-length-11810-cov-1.952616_pt1 | contig 11810 bp, 9 predicted proteins | sample MGYA00241171_ERZ501200 | MGnify/ENA primary metagenome ERZ501200 (study PRJEB25962, sample SAMEA2042554) | human gut metagenome | biome: human gut; feature: human-associated habitat; material: faeces...
GAGACAGGTAATGTATCCATTGCAATAGCAGGTGAGCTTATAAGAGCAGTGGACCAGGATTACCTTAAAAAGAAACTTACTTTTATCCAGAAAAAATCAATAGATGTAAAACGTTACAAACTTTGGAAGAAGGGGGCATCGGATAATGAAAAGCGTTAAAGAATTCAAATTCAAAGACCTGATTCTTCATAATTTTGCCCTGAAGATTCTTGCTGTTGTTCTGGCAGTAATAATATGGGTGGCTATTGTTAATATAGATAATCCCAGCAGAACCACTATGATATCTGGAATACAGGTGGTATTCCTCAATGAAGATACATTAGGACAGAAAGGGTATACTTATTCGGTCCAGAGCGGCTCTGTAATCAGTATTTCGGTCAAAGCACCACAGTCAATAGCAGAGAGTCTTGAAGCATCGGATTTTTATGCTTATGCCGATTTCAGTGAGCTTTCACCCGAATCAGACAAAGCCAAGATATATGTCAGGTGTGAGAAAAGCGAAGTTGTAAACCAGATAGATATTGTTTCCATAAGAAATGAATATGTAAGTCTTTCAATAGACAATAAATTATCTAAAGATATTACCATTGAATCATCATATACCGGAGAGCCGGCAGATGGATATGTTGTGGGAGAGTGCTATGTAGCACCTGATACGGTTACTGTTTCCGGGGCAGAAAGCGTTGTTAGCAGAATTAAGACTGCCAGGGTTACTTATGATGTTTCTAATCTGAAACAGAGCATTTCTGAAGATGCAAAAATAGTATTCTATGATGAGAACGGTATGGAAGTTAAGAGCGATTTACTTACCCTGAACAGAACTACAGGGCGTATCAATATAGACATAATTCCGACTAAATGGGTTGACGTTAATTATGCTGTAAACGGAGAACCGGCAGATGGATATGTGGTATCGGAAAGCAAGGGTTCATTGGATAAAGTCCAGGTTGCGGCTGCCAAAGATGTTCTTGACGGAATTACATCCATTGATATTCCGGCCGATGCACTTTCAACAGAGGGAATCAGTGAGAATACAACACTTACAGTGCCTCTTGGGGTATATCTTCCAAGCGGCTGCAGAATTGTATCTTCCGAAAGTACACTTAAGGTAGATATTACAGTTTTAAGAAAAGCAGAAATTGACTACCTTTACAGTGATATTTCTCTTACCGATACGAACAGTAATTACGAATATAAGATTGTAAGCGACAGCGATAATTTCAAAATTACCATAACAGGTGACAAAGATGTAGTCGATACGATAAGGTCAGGCAGCCTTGGCATAACAGCATCAATGGCGGGCAGGAAACCGGGTAAATACACCATAAGACTTAATATCAAAAAAAGTACCGATTACAATATCGAAGGAAATTACGATATAACCGTTGAAGTAACGGAAAAGACTGAGCAGCCTACAACACCTTCGGGTAATATATCGGAAAGCACACATGACAGCTCAAATGACAATAATAATTAAATTGAAAGTGGAGTAAAGAAATGGCAAGATTATTTGGAACAGACGGAGTCAGAGGCGTAGCTAACAAGGAACTTACAGTTGAACTTGCAATGAACCTTGGTAAGGCAGGAGCCTATGTCCTGACAAAAGAAAATTCGCACAAGGCGACTATACTTGTTGGGTGCGATACAAGAATATCGGGAGATATGTTAGCTAATGCCTTAATGGCAGGTATATGCTCAGTTGGAGCCAATGCTATATATGCAGGAGTTATACCTACACCGGCTATTGCATATCTTACGAGAAAATATAACTGTGATGCAGGTGTAGTTGTATCAGCTTCACATAATCCGGCTGAATATAATGGAATTAAATTCTTTGGCGGCACAGGCTATAAGTTGTCAGACCAGTTGGAAGATGAGATAGAAGAATACATAAGAGTTAACCTTGCAGAGTTTCCTATGCCTTTAGGAGGAGATGTGGGACGCATTACATACCTTGATAAAGCTAAAGACGATTATGTTAAGTTTGCCACAGATCTTTTTGATATGGATTTATCCGGTCTTAAGATAGTTGTTGACACGGCGGAGGGTGCATCTTATTATACAGCCGAAAAAGCACTCAGAAAGTTATCGGCTGACCCTTTGGTAATCCACAACAATCCGGATGGTGTGAATATTAACAGAAATTGCGGTTCCACACATCTTGAGGAACTTAAGAAAACCGTTATTGAGAATGGCGCCGATATTGGTATTGCATTTGACGGCGATGCCGACAGAATGTTAGCTGTTGATGAAAAAGGCAATGTGGTAGATGGCGATCAGGTAATGGCAATATGCGGATTATATATGAAAAATAAGGGAACACTTAAAAAGAATACAATTACTGCTACGGTTATGAGCAATCTCGGATTTTTCCAGATGGGTGAACGAGAGAATATTAACATAGAGCAGACCAAGGTGGGCGACAGATATGTTCTTGAGCGTATGCTTAAAGAAGGTTATAATCTCGGAGGAGAACAGTCGGGACATATTATTTTCCTTGATGAAAACACAACCGGGGACGGACTTATCAGTGCTTTACACCTTTTAGAAGTAATGGTTAATACCGGTAAGAAACTTTCAGAACTTGCTTCTGTAATGACCGTTCTTCCACAGGCACTTGTTAATGCAAAGGTAGCCAACAGAAAGAAAGAATATTATCTTGATAATAAAATTATTGCAGATGCCATTAAAGCATTTGAAAATAAATTTTCAGGCGAAGGCAGGGTACTTATAAGGCCTTCGGGAACAGAACCTCTTATAAGAGTTATGATTGAAGGCAAAGATATTGAACTTATCAGTAAGGAAGCAGAGAAACTTGCGGCACTTATAGAGGAAAATTTAGGAGAATAATTATGGTTGATGTGGTTATTCCGTTATACAGACCGGATGCCGGAACAGGAATACTTTTAAGACGTCTTTTAAAACAGGATTATGAAATTAACAGAATAATACTGATTAATACAAAAAAAGAATATTTTAATGAAGAACTTCTTTTTGATCCGGTAATAGAGGTGCACCATATTACAAAGCCTGAATTTGACCATGGTGCAACAAGGCATATGGGTATGGAATTATCCGATGCGGATTATGTCTTATTCCTTACAATGGATGCCATACCAGCTGACACACACCTTATTTCAAGCCTTGTAAAGTGCTTTGAACATAGGGGCAGCAAAGGAGAACCTGTTGCTGTGGCTTATGGCAGGCAGCTTGCTTCAAAGAAAGCTTCGTTTGAAGAAAAATATACAAGAAATTATAATTACCCTCCACAGGGAAGAATTAAGACGATTGATGACATTAAAGAGCTTGGGATTAAGACTTACTTCTGTTCGGATGTATGTGCCATGTATGACAGGGCGGCATATTTTAGTAACGGTGGTTTTCCTGAGAAAATCATCTTTAATGAGGATATGGTATATGCCTCAAAAGCAATGAAAAACGGATATGCAGTCGAATACTGTGCTAAGGCAAGAGTATATCATTCCCATAATTACAGTTTCAGGGAGCAGTTCAGACGTAATTTTGATATGGGCGTATCCCAGAAGGATTATGAAGAGGTTTTTTCCGGGATAAAGTCGGAAAACGAAGGAATTAAGATGGTAGTGTCTGCGGCAGAATATATGATGGATAACGGACACTGGTATGACATACCCCATCTGTTTATTAACAGTGCGGCCAAGTATACAGGTTACAGACTGGGTAAAATGTATAAGCATCTTGGCAAAAAAATAATTTTAAAACTTACATCAAATAAAGAATATTGGGAAAGTCTGGAAGAGTGATATTGTGATAAAAAGTAATCAGCGTCAACTGAATATTTTACATGTAGTAATGGATGCCATAATAATGATTGTGGCTTATTTTGCTGCGTGGGCTATTAAATTTGGTGAGGCTTTTCTTAACAGCAGCGACCATTCCATGTATGGAGTGTATGTTGTTGCACTGATTGTAATAGTTCCGTCTTTTCTTATTCTGTACAGCATGTTCGGGTTATATACGCCTAAGAGGATGCATGGACAGAAATATGAAATGTTTAATATTTTCAAGGCCAATACGGTGGGCGTTGTATCGTGGATATTAATTTTATACATGGCACATCTTGAACATTTTTCAAGAGAAATGATATTTATATTCTTAGGGATAAATATTTTTCTTGAACTGTTTGCAAGAGTAGGCTTAAGAATGTTTTTACGCCACATAAGGAAGAAAGGCTTTAATCAGAAACATGTCCTTATGATTGGATACAGCAGGGCTGCGGAAGGATACATTGACAGAATTAAAGCATATCCTCAATGGGGATATCATGTAGTAGGTATTCTTGATGACAACGTGGAAGCAGGAACAAAATACCGTGGCATTGAGGTGATTGGTAAAATAGAAGAGTTGGAAAGGGTTATTGATGCAAATGACCTTGATGAGATTGTAATTACCCTCAGTATCGAAGAGTATGGCAAACTTGAAAAAATAGTGGCAAAATGTGAAAAATGCGGTATTCACACCAAGTTTATACCGGATTACAACAACATAATACCTACAAGAGCATATATTGAGGATGTTCAGGGACTTCCTGTAATTAATATAAGAAGAGTACCTTTAAGCGGACTTTTCAACAGATTTATAAAAAGATTTGCGGATATTGTATTAGCGGTACTTGCACTTATTATTTTTTCTCCTATAATGTTAATTGTAGCTGTGCTTGTAAAGACAACTTCAAAAGGACCTGTTATATATAAACAGGAAAGAGTAGGACTTCACAATAAGACATTTAAGATGTATAAATTCAGGTCGATGATTGACAGCTGTGATGGCAGTGATAAGAAAAAATGGACCACGCAGGATGATCCGAGGGTAACCAAAGTAGGTAAATTCATCAGAAAAACAAGTCTGGATGAATTACCACAGTTTGTTAATGTCATAAAAGGTGACATGAGCATTGTGGGACCAAGACCGGAAAGACCTTATTATGTGGACAAGTTTAAGGAAGAAATTCCCCGTTATATGATAAAACACCAGGTCAGACCGGGTATTACGGGATGGGCACAGGTTAACGGATACAGAGGTGACACTTCTATTTACAAGAGAATTGAATGCGACCTTTATTATATTGAAAACTGGACCGTTTTGTTTGACATAAAAATTTTATTCTTTACGGTTTTCAAAGGATTTATTAATAAGAATGCCTACTAGGCATGGAGGAAATTAAATTATTATGGCTAAGTATAAAGATTTCGATGATGAGATTATATTTGATAGCGGGAGCAGTAACCCCGTAAAAAGTGTCAGAAATAAGAAAAAAAAGAAAAAAACATGGATACTTGTAGTCGTACTCGTTGTTGAATTTATATTAATAGTGGGGCTTTTAGGTGTATTGTATGTGGTTGATAAATTATCCAACATTAAAAGAACACCGCTTAATGAGGACCTTATTGTTATTAATCCGGATATAGACAACGATACTACCGAAAAATTAAAAGGTTATACCAACATACTTTTACTTGGTACCGATTCAAGAGACAATTCCACCGACGGACTTGATAAAGTGGGTGAGAATCATACAGATGCGATGCTTGTTGCAAGTATTAATAATGACAGTGGTGAAGTAAGAATTATTTCGGTATACAGGGACTGCCTCCTTGAGATGAATGATGTTAAAACAGATAAAGATTTTAAAAATACCGTGATAAACAAAGCAACAGAAGCAGCATTTGAATATGGTATTGAATCAACTATAACCATGATTAACAGGAACCTTGATATGGATATCAAGGACTATGTAATGGTTAACTGGGCAGCACTTATAGACATTGTTGATTCTATAGGAGGTGTGGATATAGAGATAACCCAGATGGAGCAGAGATGGACTAACAGATATCTTGTAGACACTTCTAAAGCAACGGGCGTCTCTTATGAAGAACTTGATGTTTATGATGACGATGATACCAAACTTTCTGACGAAGAGTTAAGAATGGACAGCGATAAGATGAATACAAGACGCATGGCCCATATGGATGGTATCCAGGCTACAGCATTTGCCAGAGTAAGATATGGTGATGGCAAAGCCGATTACGGACGAACAGAAAGACAGAGAAAAGTTATTGAACAGATTGTGGCAAAAGCAAAGAAATTTGATATAGGAAGACTTAATTCAATTCTTACAGCAGTTACAAAGAATATTTCAACCAGTTTCGATATAAATGAGATACTTGACCTCGCAACAAGTATTACCAAATACAAACTCACGATGGTTGACGGCGGTTTCCCATTTACAAGAAATGACCAGATAAGGAGTAAAGACGGATGGAAATTTGCGGATCCTGTTATTCCGGTAACGCTTGAATCCAACGTTGTGAAATTTCACGAAAAACTGTTTGACAGTACGGATTATACCCCGTCTACAACAGTAAAGAATATAAGTGAAAAAATAATAAGACTTACCGGAGTTTACGAATAATGAAAAAAATCTTTTCAAAAAAATATATACAGGTTATCACGGTTATAATTTTGTCTTTTATAATTGCTTTTTTTGCGGAACTGATGTTTAATGTGAAAGTGTTAGGTCTGAAAGGCGAAGAAAAAGGCGTAAGGCAGATTGGATTTGATAAATGTACAGCAACCAATCTTCAAAAGACAGGTGAAGGTTATGTACTGAAAAAAGGTTCAGAAGGTAATTTTACTTTTGAGGTGAATGGTTATGTGGACAGAATAGTAATCGGATATGATACGGATACAACTTATTCCCAGACACTTATGGTAGATTACCGGAATATATATAATATGTCCGAGGTTAAAGTTATTAATGACAGTAATCCGGTTTATCTTGACGAAACCGTTGTTAATATCCGCAAGTACGTTAATAAAATAACATTAAATATTCCGGAACTTTCGGATGATGTGACAATTAAGTATATTTCAGTGAGAAATACGGCACAGCTTAACTGGCTGAGAGTTGCATTTTTTGTGCTTGGATTATCTTCAATAGGACTAATTGTTGTTTTCAGAAAAATTATTGCGGATAAAGTACATGTCGGATTTGCAATAGTGGCAGCAACTGTAGGCCTTAGCATGGTACTTGTAATGCCGCTTGTAAGAGTCGGGTTTGACGAAGAAGCTCATTTCAGGTGTTCTTTTGTACTTTCGCTTGAGAAAACAACTATTGAAAATACCACATTATGGAATATGTTAAATGCGGCTGATGAGAACCATCCGGCTTTCAGAAGCGGTTCATATGACGAATATAAAGCTTTTTACAAGTATCTTAACGAGAATGCCTTGTATACCGACAATGGTGTTGATACTTTCAGGGTAACCCCTAGAAATACAAGCGGAATGGCAACTTTTTCTTATATGATCCTCGCATTTTTTATGAGCCTTGCAAGATTATTTAAGATGAGTTTCGGAAATATATATATACTCGGAAGATTCGTTAATCTTATTGTATATGTTACGACAATGACATTTGCCATTAGGAAAATCAAAAAAGGTAAAATTCTCTTATCGGTAATAGGACTTCTGCCTACGGTAATGTTTTTGTCATCTACAATATCTTATGATCCGTTTGTATTATCATTCATATCACTCGGTATGGCATATCTGCTTAACGCAGTGATGGACGAAGAAAAAATCACGGTTAAGGATTTTATACTGGGATGCCTTTTCTTAGGCATAGGCTGTACGGCAAAGGCTATTTACGCACCTTTGTTCCTTGTGGGGCTTATGATACCTGCGGACCGTTTTAAGGACAAAAAAACGGGTATAATCATGAAAACAGGTTTTGTAATCTGTTTCCTTGTACTTATGGCAACGGCAATGCTGCCTACAATGTTAGGACAAGACAGCGGCGACAGCAGAGGCGGCAATACAAGCCATATAAGCCAGCTGGGCTGTATGACCGGCAACCTTTTCGGATATTTCGGACTTATGATGTATTCAATCATAAGCAGATTCATTACGTATTCGGTGGGACCTATAGCGATAGATACAATGTATTTTTTCGGAACAGGAAAATGTATTGTTGTACTTGATATAATACTTACGGCAGTTGTACTGACACTTGGCGAAGATGGCTTCCGGTTTAAGAAAAAACAGAAAGCGGTGTTTGCAGGAATTATTTTTATAATCGTGGCACTTATCTGGACCAGTCTTTATATGGCATTTACGGAGGTAGGCGTTGCGAGCTCCATTAGCGGAGTGCAGGGACGATATTTTATTCCTCTTTTATTCTTGGGACTTTCAATGTTTGCCACTCCTAAGATTAAATGCAGCTGGAATAAGGAAAAATTTTATCCTGTAATACTGATAGCAATGTCACTTATTTTAAGTTTTGAAACATACAGCCAGATTATTGTTAATTCATGCGGCTAAATGAAAGGAAAACATTATGGAAATTTTAAGAGCAAAGACTAAGCTCCTTTTTCAGGGAAGACCACTTAGTGAAACCCATACTAAAAATTCGGAGCTGAACATTAAAGAAATTGATGAGGGAAAAACAATTCTTTCATCATATCCGAGAAGACTGGTACTTGAACTTACCAATGCATGCAATCTTAATTGCGTAATGTGCGGAAGAAATGCAGCGGACTTTAAAGCTACGGCTTTTGATATGGATGTATTCAGAAGTCTTGAACCTGTTATGGATTATGTAGAAGAGGTAACACTCATGGGATGGGGTGAACCTACAATTTACCCTAATTTTATTGAAATGCTTGATATAATTAACAGGCATGGGGCAAGAAAATATTTCTGTACTAACGGAATGAATCTTAAAAAAATAAAAAATGCAATTTTTGATTACAATGTTGATGTGTTTGCGGTAAGTCTTGACGGAGCTACAGATGAGACTAACAGCAGAATCAGAAGAGGCTCTAAAATAGATGTGATTTGTGATGATTTAAGGGATATAGTCAGAATAAAAAAAGAAAGAGGACTTACATATCCATGGATAAATTTTGTTTTTTGTGCAATGAAATCAAATATTCATGAGCTTCCTGACCTTGTAAGACTTGCGGCGGATATCGGACTTAATGAAGTAAAGGTTGTATATCTTACCGTTTTTGAACCTTCCATGCTTGAAGAAACATTATGGGGACAGGATGAACTTGTACATTCTGTTTTTGAAGAGGCAATTAAAGTAGCAGAAGAACTTAATATAGCCATTAAACTTCCTCATTATGTTGGAGAGGACGTAGCAGGAGATAAGGAACATAAGGACTGTTTCGTAAGCTGGAGGGATTTCTTCCTCGGTTCTGATGGATATGTAAGACCTTGTATGTCAACACCGGTTAAGTTTTTCCAATACGATATGAACAGGGATTTTATGGATATGTGGAATTCAAAAGAATATCAGGAATACCGCAAAAATGTCAATGATGAAAATAATATGGATGACCCATGTAAAAGATGCTACCAGTCATCACATTGCAATTGGAATAAGAGGCGCTCTTTTATACAGTGCGGCGAAAAATTCTCGCCTAGCTGGGAAAAAAAGTAGGTCTGTGTTGAATTGACGGTTTTATTATGGTAAAATGTAATTATGTATACAAAAAAGAAAGATGAGGAAATAATATGAGAACATATCTTGTTACCGGCGGAGCCGGATTTATCGGCTCAAATTATATTCACTATATGTTTAGAAAGTACGACAATGAGATTCGTATAATTAATGTGGATGTTCTGACATATGCAGGTAATCTGGAGAATCTTAAAGATATAGAAAACAGGGATAACTACACATTTATCAAGGCTGATATATGCGACAGGGAAGCCATTGAGAAGATTTTTGCAGAGAATGACATAGACAGAGTTGTTCATTTTGCTGCGGAGAGCCACGTTGACAGAAGTATCCGTAATCCTGAGGTGTTTGTGCAGACTAATGTTATGGGTACTGCGGTTATGCTTAATGCTGCTAAGAAGGCATGGGAACTTCCGGATGGAACATTTAAGGCTGACAAGAAATTCCTTCATGTATCTACTGATGAAGTATATGGTTCATTACCGGATGATGATAATGCCTTTTTCTATGAGACATCACCTATCGATCCTCATAGTCCATATTCGGCAAGCAAGGCATCCTCTGATATGCTTGTTAAGGCATATATAGACACATATCATTTTCCGGCCAATATTACTAACTGCAGTAATAATTACGGACCTTACCAGTTCCCGGAGAAACTTATACCGCTTATTATCAATAATGCACTTCACGGCAAGAAGCTTCCTGTATACGGTGACGGACTTAATGTCAGAGACTGGCTTTATGTTGATGACCATGCTAAGGCTATCGATATGGTTCAGGAAAAGGGAAGACTTGGAGAGAGATACAATATAGGCGGACATAATGAGAAGCGCAATATTGATATTATTAAGATAATTCTTGAGACTTTAAGGGAGATGCTTCCGGATGATGATCCGAGAAAGCCTGCTATCAACGAAAGTCTTATAACATATGTTGCAGACCGTAAGGGACATGACAGAAGATATGCGATAGCACCGGATAAGATCAAGAAAGAGGTAGGCTGGTATCCGGAGACAATGTTTAAGGATGGCATCAGACTTACAATCAAATGGTATTTTGAGCATGAGGACTGGATGAAGAATGTCACAAGCGGCAATTACCAGAAGTATTACGAAGAAATGTACAGAATATAATCAGACCAAAGGCAGCGCAGGGATAATCCCGGTGCTGTCTGATTGTGTCTAATATGATATAACCAGGAGGCAGAATGAAAGGTATTATTTTAGCAGGGGGCTCAGGAACGAGACTCTATCCACTTACCAAGGCAATTTCCAAACAGATTATGCCGGTTTATGATAAGCCGATGATATACTACCCGCTTTCTACACTTATGCTTGCGGGAATAAGAGAAATACTCATAATATCGACCAGAAGGGATATAGGAGTATTTGAGGAACTTTTAGGAGATGGAAGCCAGCTGGGAATGAGTTTCTCATATGCCATACAGGAGACACCGAGAGGACTTGCGGATGCTTTTATAGTCGGAGAGCAGTTTATCGGTAATGATAATGTTGCGCTTGTACTCGGAGACAATATTTTTTACGGACAGAGTTTTTCAAAGGTGCTTGCGCGGGCGGCAGAAAGAACAAGCGGCGCCACAATATTCAAAGACCCGAGGGAATATGGCGTCGTTGAATTCGATGAGAACGGAAAGGCAGTTTCCATAGAGGAGAAACCGCAGGTACCTAAATCTAATTATGCGGTACCGGGCTTATATTTCTATGATAATGATGTTGTTGAGATTGCTAAGAATGTCAAGCCGTCCAAACGTGGCGAGATCGAAATAACAAGTGTCAACAATGAATATTTAAGGCGGGGCGATTTATATGTTGAGACCCTGGGTCGCGGATTTGCATGGCTGGACACAGGTAATCATGATGCGCTTCTTGATGCGGCGGATTTTGTGGCTGCATTCCAGAAAAGGCAGGGCCTGTATATCTCATGCATAGAAGAGATAGCATATAAGAGAGGCTTTATTACAAGGGAACAGCTTGTAAATCTTGCACAGCCATTGCTTAAGACTGAATATGGCAGGTATCTTATAGATATCGCTAATGGATTATAGGAGGCTATTATGGGTCAGATTAAAGTGACAACTTGCGATATAGAGGGACTTAAAGTTATTGAACCGAAGGTTTTCGGAGATGCGAGAGGATATTTTTTCGAGTCATATAATTATAATGATTATGCGGCAGCGGGAATTACACAGGAATTTGTACAGGATAACCAGTCCGCATCTAAGAAAGGCGTCTTAAGAGGTCTTCATTTTCAGAAGAATTTTCCGCAGGATAAGCTGGTG
>ENA-OOSI01000484-OOSI01000484.1-human-gut-metagenome-genome-assembly--contig:-NODE-484-length-11797-cov-1.603560_pt1 | contig 11797 bp, 17 predicted proteins | sample MGYA00241171_ERZ501200 | MGnify/ENA primary metagenome ERZ501200 (study PRJEB25962, sample SAMEA2042554) | human gut metagenome | biome: human gut; feature: human-associated habitat; material: faeces...
TGATGAAGATAATCCTACATTATTAAAATATTTTGGACAGATGGCAAGAAGATTAAGAAAATATAATGCTGGTATAGTTGTTGCAACACAACAACCATCAGATTTAACAAGTAGCGCTGGAGTTTTAAGACATGCGTCAAGTTTATTTGGAAATTGCCAGTATCAGATTACAGGTATGTTAAAAGATAATGATGTTCAAGCAATAGAAAAAATATATGCTAATACACCACTTACAGAAACTCAAAAAAGTTTTTTAAGTAAGTGTGGGCAAGGTCAATTTTTAATTAATATAACAAATAAAAATAGACTTAGAATTAATGTTTTTGCTACACCTTTACAATTATATTATATGGGTGAAACAGATGAATCACCTAATGAGGATTAATGGGTAAATTATTAAAAATTAAAATATCTTTAATTACTTTTGCAGTTGGTTTTCTAATTGCTCTTATATTAATTGTTGTCATAGCTGTATGTGGATATAAAGTTGGTGAATCTTATGTTAATGAACAAGTTAATCAAATGAGGGCTAACTCAGTTGTAATTAATAGTCAATTATATGCTGAAAGATATAGATCAATATTAAATAAATATCTAATATCAAAGGGTTATGTATCATTAGAAAGATTAGTATTTTATCTTCAAAGAACAAATAATGTGTTAGATACATCTACATTAAGTTATGAGGTATGGGAAAAAGCATATTTAGATAATTTAAACTTAGAAGAGAAACAAATGATACCAATTAAAACCATTTGTAAAAAAATAAATTCTGATACTTCTATTCCAAGTTTTACAATAGAAAATGGTTTAAATTCAGATGGAGTAGCAATAGATGTAATTAATTTGTGTATTGTAAATGATGTTGATATAACTCAAAGTGATGATTATGATGAAATTTATTATCCTTTACCTTTTTCTTTTCCATTAAAAGTTAACTTCACAGTTACATCTATTGCATTTGAACATAGACAAGTTGATTTAGGCAATATTTCAGAAGAGGCACAAGCAAGTACAAATTTCCATTCTGGATGGGATTTAGCAGTTCCAACTGGTACTAACTTTTATAGTATTTGTGATGGTACTGTGTCTAATATAACCAATACACAAGCAAATGATTTACCATTTAAACAATCTGGTAATTCAACAGGTAATTATATGATGGTTACTTGTAGTAATGGATTTACAGCTATGTATTGGCATCTTCAATATAATAGTCAACCATTTCAACTTAGAAAAGGATCACTTGTTAGAAAAGGAGATCTACTTGGTAGAACTTCTACAACAGGAACATCAACAGGTCCACATTTACATCTTGGATTAAAAGATCCAGATGGAAAATTATTAGATGCTATATCTTATATAGATTTTACTAATTATGAGGGAAACTAAAAAAGTTTCCCTTTTAAATTTATAAAAAAGGGGGTAGAAAAATGATATGGGTCAAAAATTTTGGAAAAATGATTAAAGAAGAAAGATTATCTTGGGGAATGTCTAGAGGACGTTTACAAAAACTTTCGCATGTAGATAGAGAAACTATTGCTGATATTGAAAATGGTAAAATATTAGAACCTGATTTTTATGAAATGTTAAATATTTGTGATGTACTTGATACATCAGTATTTTTTTATATTGTTGATGAAAAAAAGAGGTTGAAAAATGACTAAAGATATTTTAGAAGATTTAAAAGGGGATAATAAACTTACTAATCATGTTATTGATTATTATATAGATGAAAGTAATAATTATGATTCTGCAGAAAACTTATTAGCTAGTATGGAAGATTTGCAAAAATATGGATGTGTATCTGGGATGATAAATGAATTAATATATTATGATGATACAAATAAATTTTTTGATAATTATAAAGAAGAAATTAACAATATGTTATCAGATTTAACTCAAGGAACTGGTTGTTCAGTAGAAGAATTATTTGGTGATAAATTTGATAAGGAAGATCCACTCATTTTTCTATGTTTTATTTGCCTAGAGGACCAATTTTAGATTATAAAAATAAAAACTTGTTAGCATGGTTTGGCTTTGAAGAAACATCATATAACCTTTATGAAAATATAAAAGAAAAACTAAAAAATCAAGAATTGGGGTTTGATTTTTAATATGATAAAAAAATGTTATTTTTTTAATGTAGGGACAATATTTGATAAAAACAACTTAGATAGTCTACATGATGTTTGGAATTATAATGGTAATTGTTGTAAATCTGATTTATGTAATGGATTTAATTGCGAAAATTATGGTATTAATTTTAATAAAGATAAAACAATTAAAGAAATAGAAAAATATGTAAATGAAGGTGTTATAAATACTTATGGTTATATAAAGAGTGTTGATGTTGATTTGCCAGAAGAAGTATGGAAATATATTTATCAAGATTTAGTAAAAAATTATAAATTTAGTTCTATAAAAGAAGCTACAGAAAATGGATTTATTAGTTTTGATTTTGGTGATATAATTGATGACTATTCTTCCTATTGGGAAGAACCAGATCAATCATTTTTAAAAATTGATTCAAATAAAATTATCAAAGATGGAATTCATGTCTTAAAAGAAGATGAACTTAATACAGAAACAATTAAATGGATTAATAGTAATCTTTATAGTTCAGAAATGGAGCTTGAGTTATGAAAGAAATTGATGATAAGAAATGTATATTAGATACAATTCATAATTTAAGTAATAATAAAAATACACATTCAGTTTTTAGTGATGTAGTTATTTGTTGTGCTTATGCTCTTGCAAATGCTTCAAATTTTAGTCAAGAAAGAGAAGATAGGTTTAATAGAATTATTAAATCTTATGGTAATCAAGGAGTAACACAATTTGCGAGTATATTAGCACATTTATTTAATAATTATAGTAATAAAAGGGGGAGTGATATATTAGGTGAAGTTTATGAAGAATTAAAACTTAGTAATGGAAATTTTGGACAATTTTTCACACCACTTAATGTATGTAATCTTATGTCAGAAATTACACTCGATAAGGATGATACAGAAAAGGAATTAAAAAATCAAGGTTTTATTAGTATATCAGATCCAGCTTGTGGGAGTGGAAGATTACTTTATTCTTCATATTTAACTCTTTTAGATCGTGGGGTAAATTCAAATGATATATTATTAGTTGGTGATGATGTTGATCTTTTATGTTCTTGTATGACATATATACAGTTATCTTTAACAGGTGCGAGTGCTATTGTAAATCATAAAGATACTTTAACGGGTGAAGTATATGATACTTTTTATACACCATCTTTTGCTAGTAATGCTAAATTACAAGAGAAAGTGTTTAAACAAAAAGGGGTTGATGTAGAAATATGAGTTATTTATATAAAAATGAGTTTGAAGAAATTGATAATGCTGATATAGGAAAAATTGTTAGAGTAATGGATCCAAAATCAAAATTTGACACTAAATTAATGTATGTAGCCGGTGGAACTTTAAATGGATATTGCTATAAAAATTATAATAATTTTAATAATAAAAAAGATGAAGTTTGCTATATAGCAGAGTGTGATTTTGAGAAAGAGCCTTTATTTGTTGATTATGTAAATGAAAATAAAGAAAGATTGATTAAAGAAGGTGGAATAGCTACTGCTAATTCTATTAAAGATGAAGTAAAATCTGAACTTGAATTTAATGAATATTTTTATGAGTATGATAAAGATGGTATAGTTCATACCATAGAAGCAGCTAATTTTGATGATGAATTAATAAATCAAATTGCTAGTAATGTATTTGATACTGTTGATTGGCAAACTACACAAGCATATATTTATGAGATAGATTGGCGTGAAGAAATTCAAGAGTATTATTCTAAGAAAATGAGCAAAGGAGATTTAGAATTATGAGTAATAGCTTTAATGATTTTGAAAATATATATAATGAATTAAAAGTTAAAAAGTTGGAAGAATTATCAATTAGAGATATTGCTAAATATTTATTAGTTGCAGAAGAACTTGACTGGGTAGATACAAATATAGGTGATGATAAAATATTTTATAATTATGATAAAAAATTATTAGACAATTTATCTTATAGATTTGAAGATTCTATTTTTCGCTTAATTCACGAAGAAATATTATATGAAAATGATTTACATACTGAACCTGATAATTTAGAAAGGAATGAGGATTATGAACTTTGATAAAGTAATTAGTAATATGCAAGAGCTTCAAAGTAAGATAGAAATATATGAGCAAAAAAACAAAAAAATAGAAGATACATTATCTTCTATAAAAAAAGAAATTTTAAAAATTTATCTAAATAATGCACTGGTGTATTTTTGCTATATTTGGTTAATGTTTTTTATATGTTTAAAGCAACTTTAAATTATGAAATAGATAAACATATTTTAGATATTAAAATTTTAATTATGAAAGATATTGTTGATAGATTTAATTAGTAGAAAGGAGTTAAAATATTGGAAGAAGATTTTAATAATTATTTGAAAGGTAATAATGCAATAGGAGTATTTAATTATGGTGAAAAATCAAAAGTTATGATAAATAAAATACCATATAATAGTAAAATCGACATTTTATATAGTTTAGATAGTTATTCAGGAGAATTTTTTGACTTAAATTCTCCTTTTAAATATGCAGGATTCTATGATAAAGAAAAGGATAAAGTATATGATCTAGATTATTCAATTCGTTGGCATATTTTAAATTGGAATTATAAAAGTGATAAATTTGAAGATAAACAAGATTTATATAATTTAATTAGTAATGATATAAATAATAGAATTTATGAGCTAATTCAAGATGGCAAAAAAGAATCATTTGATATTAATAATTTTGATTTATTAGAATTGACTGACAAAGATGTAATTAATGAATTTATGAATGGAGAAACTTCTTGTAGTATGAAAGATCAAATTATAAATTATAGTTCTAGGAAACCACAAGAAATTTTAGACTATTTAACTGATAAAAATGAGTTTATAGAAGAAGTGTCTAGAGATTTCATCATAGATAATGCTGAGGATATATTAAATGATATGATTGAAAGTGAATCTAAAAGGCAAAAATTAAAAGAAATAGAACAAGATAAAAATCATATTTTTTATAAAATAAGAGATATTGTTAATTGTATAAATGATAATAATTGTAAAACAGTAAATTTAACTATTTTTAAAGATAATAAAGAACAAACATTTATATATGATGCTACATATCTTAAAGATTATTCGTCAAGTTATTTATCAGGATATAATATAATTAAACTTAAAGATAGAGAAGAATTTGAAGAAAATTTTGGGCGATCAGCTGATTTTTATTTTTCTGATATTATAAAAATTACTTATGGAAAAAGAACAATTTATGAAGGTAATAATTACTTAAATAAAAACAAAGAGGAGGAAAAATGTCTATAAATGATAGAAGTGATATAGATAAATTCAAATTATTTTTATCAGATTATTTAGTAAGTAAGCATAATATAAATATCAATAAACCTTTTACTTGTTTAAATCCTAGTCATGAAGATAATCATCCAAGTATGAGTTATTCTAAAAAATATAATGTATGTAAATGTTTTTCTTGTGGTGTTAGGTATGATATATTTGATTTAATTGGAATAGATTATGGAGTAGAATCATTTAAAGAAAAATTAGAAATAATTGATAAACTTTATCCAAATGTTTCTAATATAGTATTTAAAAAATATGATGTTATGGAATCAGAAAATAGTGTTATAGATTTTACTAATTATTTCAAAAGATGTATAGAAAATATAGGAAAGACAGATTATTTAAACAATAGAAAAATAAATCCAGAACTATTAAAAAAATATAATGTTGGATATGATGATAAAAGAGATATGGTAGTGTTTCCAATTAATAAAAATTGTTATTTTGCAAGAAGTGTTAATGGTAACGAAAAAATAAAATCTAAAGGTACAAGCTATTTATGGAATGAAAAATTATTAAATAATTCTAGTAATAAAACACTTATATATGTTACAGAAAGTATTATAGATTCTTTGTCATTAGAAACTATAGATCCGGATGTAAAAACTATTGCACTTAATGGACTTCCAAATTATAAAAGGTTAATAAACGTATTAGAAAAAAATAATTTTAAAGGTAATTTAGTATTAGCATTTGATAATGATAAGTTTGGGAAAATGTATCAGGATATAGTAAAAGAGGAATTAACAAAGATAAAAGTTAATTCCTTTTCTACTTCAATAATTGCAAGTATAGATGTAAAAGACTTAAATGAAGCATTAATAAAAAATAAAGAATCTTTAATCAGAAATTATAATTATTTTAATGATAATTTTAAGATTATAATTGATAAAAATATTAAGGAAAAGGAGAATGATTTAGAGCTATGAATAAAGAAATCAATGAAGAAATTATTAAGAAAAAAATTATTGAAAAAGATAAAGCAAAATTAAAATATAAACAAAAATTAGAATTAATTAAACAACATTATGGAGTGGAATTTGATATTTATTATTTTGATAATTCTAATATAGAAAAAATAAAATTTTCTAATTTAGATTTTAAGAATACAGCTAAAAATATCTCTCTTATATATGATAATAAGATAGGAAAATTCAATTATGTTTTTTATGATTATGATAGTGAACAAAGTATAAGAAATTATGATGAAAAAAAGATTATCAATGGATTAAATCGTGAAAAAAAATTAAAATTAGTTATAGCAGAAATTAAAAGATTAAATGAGGAATATCAAAAAGAATTACTTGAAAATGAAATAAATAGTTTAAATATTGAAAAGAAAAATAATGATGATATTCTTTCTAAGTTAACTAATGAGATATCTTTAATAAGTATAAATAAAAATAATCTATCTAATGAATATAGCAAAAAAAGCAATATAAAAGTTAGTAATGAATATAAAATATCTATATTAGAAAATTCAATAGATAATAATAGTGGTTTTCCTTTTGCAGTAAAATCAGTTTTAAATAATCCTAAGTTAAAAGGAATTTGTGATGCGATTGGTAATATAGTAAATACTACTGATAAATATACAAATGCAATAGAAGTATCACTCGGATATTCATCTTCATACGTTGTAACTGAAAACACTGAATGTGCAGAAGATGCAATAACATATTTAAAACAAAATGCACTAGGGAGAGTAACATTCTTTCCTCTTGATGTTATTTCATCTAAAACAATAGATAACAATATATATAATATTTTAAAAGACAATAAGGGATTTATAGATATCGCATCTAATTTAGTAACATATGATTTAAAATACAAAAATATCATATTAAATCAATTAGGTAATATTATCGTAACTGATAATATGAAAACGGCTAATCAAATTGGTAAATTACTTCAATATAGATATAGAATAGTAACATTAGAAGGAGAAATAGTACACGTAGGTGGAAGTTTAACAGGTGGAGTTAATAAAAAAAGTAATAGTATTATTTTAGATAAAATGGAACTTGAAAAATTAACAAATCAGAATATAAGTATAGATAATGAATTAAAAAGTATTAATAAAGATATTTTATTAAATAACGAAAAATACGATAATATTAATAATAAATTAATTACTGAAAGATTTAATAGAAATGATAATGTAGCAAGTAGTAATACAGCTTGGTTATTAAATAAACATTGGGATACTCTTTTATATGATAGTGATATATTCGAAAAAGGAATTAAAGTTCATATTCCTGATTCTTCTATAACTATTAATATGTTAAGTGATTCTCTTAAACAATTATTTGAAAATAAGAAAGGAGTTATTATTAATTATCCTGATGAAGAAGATTTAACTATTCAAAAATCCACTTTTAATTATAATACTTCTGTATTACAATTTAAAGATAGAAATGTTGATCCTATTAATTTTATTAGTGAAGGAATTAAAGTTATACGTCGTAGATTTTCCCCCGTAAAGGAAAACACAGCGAAAGCTAATGGAACATATATTTTTAATGATTTTATTAACATTGATGGTTGTCAAGATAATTCTGTATTGTATATTGATAATGATATACTTACTTTAGCTAATGATGATATTATAGTATATGATGTATATAATCATAGATTTTGTGCAAGGTCTTATAAAACAATAGATAATGTACAAAAAACTGTATATTATGTAAATTGGAAATCTTCTATTGACGAATATGGAGATAGTATAGATTATAATAATTATAATAAAATAGATAATAAATTTTATCCTTTATTAAATAATATTTATATATGTAGTTCTGATCATAAAAAATATTATTTTACTAATGAATATAATATTGAAGAAGTAGTAAATGAAATATATACAAGTTATAAAAATATTATTACTCAAAAAGATTTTGATAAACAAAGTACTAAATATATTATTAAATATGATTTTGATTTAAATGGTAAAACTATAAATATTCCAGAAGATTGTACTTTAGTATTTAATGGCGGTAAATTAAAGAATGGAATAATAAAATTAAATAAAACTTTTATTGAAGGCGCTATTAAGGATATTAATGAATATTTACCAGAAAATACAAGTCCTAATTTTGGAGATGGTCAAATAATATATAATTATAAAGAATTATATATATGTAAAGTACAAGAAGATGGTACTTCTGTAATGTTTACTATTCAAACTAAATAATAAATATAATAAAATTATAAAATTATGATTAATGAAGATAGAATGTTAAAAACATTAACATTTGTTAATATACATAAGCATATTAAAGCTTTATTTATAATGATTATAAAATGGCTTGGAATTATTGATGATACATTAGAAAAAAAAGCCGATTTAATTGGTGGAAAAGTTCCTGCTGAACAACTTCCATCTTATGTAGATGATGTTATTGATATTGCTGCTTTTGTTGCTAAAATAGAATTAGTTAATAATATAGGAAAAGCTAATTATACTAATAAAAGTTTTATTGTAAATAGTCCTACTTCTGATTCTTTATATAATAAAATAGTAATTACTAATGCTAATACTTCTCAAAATGATTGGGAAATTATTGATCCTGAAGATGGAAAAATTTATATAAATGAAGCCAATAATCATAGTTACAGATGGAGTGGTAATAGTTTTGTAGATTTAGATAAAAATTTTAATGATAGATTAAATGTTATTGAAAATAAATTATTCATTATTAATTTAAGTGGATTAACTAATAATTATGATTTAAGTACCGCTACTAATGGAATTTCTACTTTAAAAACTAAATTATTAAATAATGACAATAGTGCTAATATATTATTAAAAATAGTAGATACTAATAATAAATCTTATTATTGCAAAATATTAACAAGAGATATTACAACAGTAAGTACAAATATTAGTGTAAATATTGATATAGAAAATAAAGGATGTATTCAAACTTATAATATTACTGATGATAATATTACTTTAATAAATAATAATGCTACTTTATTTATTACAAGTAATACTAATAATAATAAATTAGAATGTAATAAAATTATTTCTAATGTTACTACTGCACATATAAGTTATAATAATATTATTTATACACAAGTAGATTTATCTGATACAAATTCTGTAAGATTTATTGGCTATAATAGTAATGATATTTTAAATTATTATGCTTTAAATAAATCTACTGGTACTGTACAAACTATGAATACTTATAATATTGGTAAAACTTGTTTATATAAGGCTAATTTATCTTTAACTGATAATGAAAAACAAAATATACAAGAAAATCTTAATGTTTTATATTTTACTACTAATACAAATGAAGCAAGACTTGCTCAAATACAAAAATATGATTTAAAAAATAAAAAACATAAAGCATTTTCTTCTGTATATAATATTAATAATGTAATATATTATGGAGTATGTAGTCTATATTCTGATACTGAAATGTCTTTAACATCTTTTAGAAAATATAGTGTAATTACTAATATTATTAGTTTAGATACTGGAGAAGTAATTACAGATTTTATTATGTCTTTACAAGAAATATTTAATTATCAAAGTTATAAAGTATTAGGTGGAAATAAAATAAATGTTAATGATTGGTATAGTGCTTTAATAAATTCTATATATCCTACATCTATTATAGTTAAAGAAGATAATATAACTAATGCAGTTGATGATTCCACAGCAAATAAAATATCAATAAGTGGAAAAATTATATATGAACCAACAGATAATAAAATTATTGAATTTAGTAGAGGAGAAGAAACAAAAGATGCTATATATTTTATAAGTAATTATAGTGCTGATCAATATAAACAACTTAAATATAATAAATCTACTAAAAAATTTGATGCTGTGTCTATAAATAATTATACTGGAAGTTCTTCATCTATATCTGATTTATTTATTGATATTACAGGAAAACTTGGAAATATTACTGATGAATTACATAATCAAATTATTAACACTCCTGCAATAATATTTAACAATGTTATATATTTTAAAACTTCTACTGTTGATGGAATTAAAATTCATTTTATAAATTATGAAGAAAATGGAGATCTTAGTGAATTAATATATACTATTGCAAGTAAATCATTTACTACTAATTCTGTTAGTAATACTATAATAAATAAAGAAGTTATTATTTCTAAAGCTATGAAAAATATTGTTCCTGATGATATATTTACTACAAGTTTATTACAAACTATTAATATTGTTGAAAATGCAAATAGACTAAATATAATAGTTAAAGATAATTCTTCTATAAAACAAACTTTAACTATATTAAATGTTTATAAAACATTGCAAAATGGTGATTTGTCTACTGCTAATTATTCTATAACTTGTGCTTTTAATGGAATAATATATTATGGAAATGTAAAAAATAATGTATACAATATGATAGCATATAAAACTTTTTATTCTTTATTATATTCAAATAGTGGTGGTGGAGTAAATTAAAATAATTATGTTTAACTTATAAAAATTACAATTATGAAAGATTTAATTAAAGCTATTTTTCAATTAGATGTTCCAAAATGGATTAAGAGAGTATTTATAAATTATTTTGAAACTAATAAAGATAATATAAATACTATTAATTCTGAAATTGCATCTATAAAATCTAAAAATTCTAAACAAGATAGTAGCATTTCTTCTATTAATTCTGAAATTTCTTCTATTAAATCCAGATTAGCTGCTTTAGAAGCTAAATAATTATGGAAGAAAATATAATTAATAGTATTATAGATAATTTTGACTATGTTTATATTTTAATGGTCAATATTATTACATATGGGTTAATAAAAATTTTTGATAGTCTTAACGGACCTAAACCTGTTTCTGTATTAGCTAAACGTATAATTACTACAATATCAATAATAATAATGTTTTGTATTTATTATTTTAATGAATATGAAAATATTATTAAATTAATAAATAGCTCTATTGCCGCTCCTTTAATTTGGAGTTGGATTTTACGTCCTATTATTATAAAACTTAATCTTGGCTATAAACAAAATGATATTAGTAAAGAATAAATGGTTTCCATTTGGAAATTATAAAGCAATTAATATTTGTGGAATAGTTTTTTATAAAGGTGATAATTTAAGCGATAAAACTATTAATCATGAAAAAATTCATACTAAACAAATGATAGAATTATTATTTATATTCTTTTATTTATGGTATGGAATTGAATATTTAATCATTAGATTATTTCACAAAAAACAAAATGATGTTTATCATGATGTTTCTTTTGAAGAAGAAGCTCATAATAATGATGACAATTTAAATTATATTGATACAAGAAAACATTATGCTTGGTTTAAGTATATTAAAATTAAAAGTAATAATAATAAAAAATAATAATAA
>ENA-OOSI01000486-OOSI01000486.1-human-gut-metagenome-genome-assembly--contig:-NODE-486-length-11783-cov-2.198244_pt1 | contig 11783 bp, 11 predicted proteins | sample MGYA00241171_ERZ501200 | MGnify/ENA primary metagenome ERZ501200 (study PRJEB25962, sample SAMEA2042554) | human gut metagenome | biome: human gut; feature: human-associated habitat; material: faeces...
GGATTTAGATCTTTTTTCAATTCAAGAAGTCTCACATCAATTGTAACACAACAGTTGATTTTTAAGGGGGTAAAAATGAACGTAATTGAAGTAAAACACCTAACTAAAGACTATGGCCATGGTCGTGGCGTTTTTGATGTTAGTATTGAAGTAAAAGAAGGCGAAGTATTTGGTTTTCTAGGTCCTAATGGTGCCGGTAAATCAACAACCATTAGGCATTTAATGGGTTTTTCAGCTCCCGACTCGGGTAGTGTTACTATTTTTGATAAAGAAACCTTTAATAAATATGACGAAATCCTTGATAAAGTAGGTTATATTCCTGGTGAAATTGCTTTACCACAAGGACTTACAGGTTATGAATTTTTAGATATGATTAAGAATATGCGTCATGAAAAAAAAGCTATTTTATTTACTGAATTACTCTCTTTATTTAAAGTAGATGACACAATGTTAAAAACAGACACAAAAAGAATGAGTTTAGGAGAAAAAAGAAAACTTGCGATAGTGGCGGCATTTATGAATGATCCTGATGTTTTAATTCTAGATGAACCGACAAGTGGGTTGGATCCCGTTATGCAAAATGTTTTTATCGATTATATTTTAAAGGAAAAAACAAGAGGTAAAACGATCCTACTGTCGAGTCATATTTTTTCGGAAATTGATGCAACTTGTGATAGAATAGCGATTATTAAAGATGGAAAAGTCGTATCTACATTTGTCGCCGATGAGCTAAAGCATGCTAAAAGAAAGTATTATAATATTGTATTTTCAAAAGATGAAGAAAAAGAGGCTTTCTTATCACAAATTAATGAAATCCCTTCTTTTATTTTGTTAAATAAATCTGAAAAAGAAATAATGATGTCAATTGAAGACAGTGATTTAAATATGGTCGTAAGACTTTTATCAAAATATAAAATAGTATTATTTAGTAATCATAAAGAATCTTTACAAGACTATTTTATGAAATTTTATAAAGAAGAAAAAGATTTTAAAGGAGCTTTATAATGAGTGTTATTGAACTAAAACATCTAACGAAAGACTATGGTAAGAATCAAGGTATTTTTGATTTAAATTTAACTATTGAAAAAGGTGAGATGGTTGGTTTTGTTGGCACAAATGGTAGTGGTAAAACAACAACGATTCGTAATATTATGGGTTTTATTAAACCGACTTCAGGTGAAGTTAAGGTAAATGGCTTAGAATCATGGGAACATGCGAGTGAAATAGCCAAAGCAATTGGCTATGTACCTGGAGAAATTGCTTTTCCTGATCTTAAAACAGGTACAATTTTTCTAAAAAGCCAAGCTGAATTTTTAAACATAAAGGATATGAGTTATGCCAATCAGCTTATTGAACGCCTGCAATTAGATCCAACCGCTAATTTAAAGCGTATGAGTAAAGGGATGAAACAAAAAACTGCCCTCGTTGCGGCGCTCATGAAAAATGCAGATATTATTGTTTTGGATGAACCTACGACTGGTCTTGATCCCCTAATGCGTGTAGCTTTTCTCGATATTATCAAAGAAGAACACAAAAAGGGAAAAACTATTTTTATGAGTAGTCACATGTTTGAAGAGTTAGAAGATACGTGTGATAGAGTTGTATTGATAGATAAGGGTCATATTATCGACATTGCTGATATGAAAAAAATAAAAAATCCTACTTTTAAAGAGTTTAAAATTGAATTTAATAATGAAAAAGACTATGAGGCCTTTCTTATGGAAAACTATAAAATCATTCGAAAGCAACCAAAATACCATCAAGTGACAATTGAAATAAAAACAGAAGCAACAGGAGAATTATTGATGGTGTTAAGTAAATATGATTTAAAGTTTGTATCAGAGATACCATACACACTAGAAAGATATTTTCAAAAAATAATTAAGGAAAAACAACAAAAGGAGGAAGAAACAGATGTTTAGTAAAGCATTATTTAAACAATCATGTAAAGCGAATGGATTAATGTGGGCAATTGTAACATTCGCGGTATGTTTTATGCTAGCTGCGGTAATGCTTATTAGCGGCAGTGGCAGTATTGGAAAAACTAAAGATTCTATTCAAGAAACGATTATCACTAAAGAAATAGATGCAGCAGTTAATAATAGAGCGGTAAATTATTATGATAATGCTGTAGATGGTACGAGAGAATTTGAACGATGTTTTACCAAAAATGTTAAAGATATTAAAGATTATTTGCCTAGTATAAACTTATGGCGCCTTGGAATGCCAAATGTTGCGACATATGAAAATGAAGAGGCGTATTTAAAAGCGTTGTCAAAGTGGCAAGATACAGCACCGCAAACTAAGAATTCCGCTGAAGCAGCATTTTTAAAAAATATAAAAACATACTTAGAAAAAGTACCTCTAAGAGCTTCATACGAAGATGATGCATCATACAAGGCTGCCATCAAAACTTTTAAAGAAGGTCTCCCAACCGATATAGAAAGTGCAATCACTGTAGCTGGCGAAATATCACTTCTTGAACTACAAGAATACTTTTACCAAAAAGCTTTAAAAATAAATAAGGATTATACCAAAGACTCCCCTGAAGTAAGTGAAATGTTAGCTTCAACTTTAGTTGTTATTAATCCTAAAGGCGTTTTTAATGATTATTACACTAAAAATGGTGAAGAGTTACCGGAAAAATATGATTTAACAAGTTTATTATCATATCTTTTAGCAGGTGATTCTGAATATTATTTGGACCCTGCTCGTGAAAAATATCGTGCTGATAAAGCTGAAGATGCAATATGTGTGCTACTAGCAGCTAGCCTAACTGATAAAGATAATGTTACAAGAGTTACAGCAGAACTTGCTTCTTATGGTGTAACACCAGAAAAATATGAAAGTTTTGGTTATACAAATTATAGTAAATTACGTCATATGGCTGACACGGCAGTAATTACATATAGAAATCGCCTTGAGTATGAAATTAGTTTAGTAAACAAAAATAAAGAGAAAAATTTATATGAAACAGATTTAGAATACCAAAAAGCTTTAGCTGATGCTCACAATGAATTAGTGAAAGATATTGGTACAAGTTTCCTTAGATCACTTCCCGCAGAAGTATCTACCGCATTAGAAGAAATCGGTAAGGCTGATTTATACAGTTTGATAATAGGTTCAATCTTTTATAAATTAGCAGGTATTTTATTACCAATTATCTATATGATTATGACATCTAACAACCTTATTGTTGCTCAAGTAGATTCAGGTTCTATGGCTTATGTTTTATCTACTTCAACAAAACGTAAAACAGTAGCTTTTACACAAATGGTATACTTAGTAGGATCACTCTTTGCGATGTTTTTTCTCAGTGCAATTACAGGTTGCATTAGTTTGTGTTTTGTGGAAGAAGAGGCTTCGCTTACTTTTTCTAGTTTAATACTCTTAAATGTCGGTGCTTTCTTAGTTTTATTTGCTTTATCAGGTTTATGTTTCTTGACATCATGTTGGTTTGATCGCAGTAAACGTTCGATGGCTCTTGGAGGCGGCTTAAGTGTATTTGCTTTAGTAGCTGCAATGTTAGGGTTATTTGGAAGCAAAGTGCTCCCATCTGTTGTTAGACTAGAAACCTTAAATTTCTTTAATTATTTCACAATTATCTCGCTTTTTGATGCAATTTCTATCGTTGATGGTAGTATTAACTTTTTATGGAAATTTGCAATTCTTCTAGCAATAGGTTTAACTGGATATATTATTGGTACTATTAAGTTCATAAAGAAGGATTTGCCTTTATAATCATGTTAGAATTTAAAAAAACTTGTAATGATGTTGAAAAACTAAACATCGTTGCCAAAAACAAATTAATTACTGAAAAGACTAAAACTATTTTGAAAAAATTAAGTTTACTTAAAAATAATTATCTCGATAATCTAAATACACTTGCCGCCTATATGATAGGCGCAGCTTATGAAAATTGTGAAATAGATGAAAAAGAGTACCTATTAATTTACCCTGCTTTGCTTGAAATATTTGGTAAAGAGTTTGATTTTTTAAAAGTTAAAAATAGTTTTAAAACCAAAACGAGAGGCATATTGAAAAAAATAACTGACAATATGATATCGATGCTTAGTAATTATAAACAAGATTTTAAAAATGATGTTATAATTCTTTGCCTATGTGTTTTTGCTTATAATGGAAGAATTTCAAACGAAGAGCGTAAATACCTAAAAAAAATATCCTAAAAAAGGATATTTTTTTAGAAATATGTGCTATAATAATTATGAATAATAAGATAGGAGAGTAAAAATATCTATGAATTATGAGATTAATGAACATAAAATTGGATTAGACTTGTGGAACAGCAAAAAAGAATTATTTGAAGCATTTTTTGGAACTTTTTACGATTTTATTGTCGAACATAATGGAAAAGAAGATTTAGAAAGACATAATATTTTTTCAAAAGAAGCTTTCTTCGCATATGCTGATTGGTTTGCAGATAATAAAGATAGTTGCTATGCAATGGGATTTTCTTTTCATAAATACTATTTAACACCGATGGAACAAGGTGTAATAGAAAACCAACCTGTTGATACTTTTATAGGTTATTGTTATCAAAACAATCTTTTTAAGGATTTTTTGAACTTCTTAATTACCTTTTTCGCATGGTGGCGTAACGATGAAGGATGTACATGTTTTGATCCATATAACCATGCTGATGAGTTTTTTAACTCTTCATGGGCAGCTTTGGTAGATACTTGCAAACTATTTTATTTAACAGCTGAAACAGTTTATCACTGGCAATCGTTTAGAGTTAAATATGCACTTGACCACATACCTGGTGTTATTCTTCATCATCCTAAAGATATTAACGATCGTCTTTATGTTGCAGGTTATGAATTTTTAGGTTTCAAAGAAGAAAACAAAGTCATAATCGCTTCTTTAAAACGAAAAGATTTCTACAATTATTGGGAAAAAGAAGAAAAGAAAATACACAAAGTTTATATTAAAGATTATAAAAAGGTTGATCCAGCCTAGGAGGACTTTATATGAATAATGAATTCAAGGATTTACGCATCGTTGATAATTTTTATCAATCATCATCTTTCTTTCCAATGCCATTAACGCTAGTTGGAACCCTTGATGAAACAGGTGAAAATACAAGTTTTGGAGCATATTCATTATGCTTCCCATATTACGTTGCTGGTAAAGATTATTACGCTATGGTGCTAATATGTCGTAATTCTTCTAACACTTGTAAGGGGATTCTTAGACATCAAAAATGTACAATTAATTTTTTACCGTATTCTAAAAAAATATTTACAGAACATGTTCGTTTAGGCTATCCTGGAGATACACCTCTTGAAAAAATGGAGGATTTCAAATTTACCTTAGAAGATGGCGTGAGCGCTAAAGAGAATAAAAACCAAAAATATCCCAAAATAATTAAAGAAGCTATGCAAGTTTTTGAATGTACATGGGTAAAAGAATTAGATAATGCCGAAAATGATAAGATAGAAGATGAATATTTAGGCCCATATCATAATTTTAATGGGATAACCTCAAAATATGGTGCTCATTTTATTTTAAAAATAGATCATATTTTAGTAAAAGAGAAATATCATGATGCAATTATAAATGGTGTGACAAAACAAAACTTTTGTCCACTTCCTACTAACTGGGGATATAGAGACTCAATGTACTTTTGGTGCTCCGCTTTTAAAACTCCTGACAAAGTTGGAATAATAGAGCACGAGGTTGATTTAAATTCTATTCAATATGCAGCTAATAGGGCCGATGATGTAGTCAAGTTTTCTCCTGATGCGTTAAAAATGCTTGTGAATGTTCCGCGACCTTTTTTAAAACTTGTTTTGAATGGCTGTGTAAAATGGGCAAAAGAACATGATGTGACTTTGATTACTGAAAAAGAAATGAAGATAATAAATGATAAAAGATCGCAAGACAAAAAGAAAAACAATAAAAAGAAGTAAGAGATTTATATGACATGGTAAAGAAAAATAATATTTTAAGAATAGTACTATTTGGAGTATTTATAGTAGCATGCAGCTTTTTGCAGATTTTGGCAATATACGTTGATAAGAAGTTTGGACTTCCAAGTGTTGCCTTACAAATAAGCAAAATAGTTTTAATTGCCGGATTAATAATATACGCATTGTATTTTGTTAATTTTAAGGAAAAGAAATATCCCTTAAATTTAAAATATCAAGCGTACACCTTTTTGATAATAGCCGTAAATCTTTTCTTATTTATGAAAAAAATAAATTATGCGGGGACACCATTATCCATAATTACTAGCGTGTTTAGTCTTATAACAAGTGTCGTTTTAGAAGAATTATTGTTTAGAATTATTGCTTTATCGACATTTAAAGATGCAGGTAATAGTGTTTCTACTATAAAAATTATTATCATATCGCTTCTTTATGCTTTTTATCATTTCGCTTTTATCTTTGGTGATATGGGAAATTGGGAGTATTATTTGATGAAAATGATTTACGCCTTCTTTTTTGGCTTTTTCTTGTTTGTCATATATTTTACTACATCAGATATTAAATATTCGCTATCTATCAACGCGGCGATAAAAGGAATAATTCTCGTCTTTACGGTTTTTAGTACAGAAATAGATGTAAGTAGAGTATTAATTAAAGACTTTGCTTTTCTTGTATCTTTAATTATGTACGCTTCTTTAGGATTTTTAATATGGAAAAATAATAAAGAGTTGAAATAAGGAGAAAGTATGATAAAGAATAAACATATCTTTTTAGCAGAAAAATATGATCTAGTAGTTGGTGATAAATTTGAACTATTTTATCGTGGTGTTATTAGAAAATTTAATCCTTATAATAACTATATTTTAGTAGAATGCAAAAAGGGAAATCCTTTTCCTCGTTATTATACTTTTACCCCAACTGCTCAAGATGAAGGTGAGTATGATTTTAAAATAAGCATTTTTGACGATGATCAAAATATAATCGAGACTGCTTCATCAAAAATTGTCGTTCACAATATCCCTAAAGTTCATAAAACTTATAATTGTTTATGTTTTGGTGATAGTCTTACATATAATGGCGTTTGGGTCAAAGAAGGATATCGACGCCTAACAAGAAATGATGGTTCACCTAAAGGAAGTAACTTACCAGGTGCTATTAATTTAATGGGACGTTGTATTACCAAGCTAGATGAAGAAGATGTTCGTTATGAAGGATATGGAAGTTGGACATGGAAATCATATTGTACAACATTTTGCGTATCCGCAGACTCAGCTATTTGGGTCGATGTTTTAGATCATAATCTTTTAGATAGAGATCAGCATTCAATTTGGCTTAACCATGATGCCAAATGGGTTATTGAATCAATTGAGCCAAAACGAATAAAATTTAAAAGAGGTGAAAATAATCGCTCTGTTACACCGATTATTGATAAGCAGTTCACAAGACTTGATAATCCAAGTGAAGTAATAGATATAAAAGGATATAGTTTCGAAAGAGGTAATCCTTTCTATGATGAAGAACTTAAACGTAACAATTTTAAAAAGTATGCAGCAGAAATGAAAGTTGATAAAATAGACTTAGTTTATATCCTATTAACTTGGAATGGCTTATATATTCCGTATAATACTGATTTTGAACATCATTTCTCGTATGCCAGAGCAATTATAGAACAAATTCATCGCGATTATAAAGACGCTCATATTACTATAATAGGAATACCTATTTGTTCTGTAAATGGAGGAATTGCTTATAGCTATGGCGCTACAGGCCCTTACAGTGATACATTCGGTACTATTTCAACAGCATTTAATTATAATTATTTATTAGAACAATTAACTAAGAATTATGATTATTGTTCGTTTATCGATTTAAAAGCTCAGTTTGATAGTGAATACAATATGCCATATGAAATGCGCACGGTTAATGCCAGATCGGATGTATTAGAAGCTATTGGGAACAATGGCGTTCATCCTAATATGAATGGTTATTTACAGATGGGTGATGTGTTTTATCGGGCATTAATTGCTGACTTAAATGAATTAGAAAAAAAGAAAGAGTTTTAGACTAGGATTACTAGTTTAAAACTCTTTTTGTGTTTAATTTTAAATTTATTAATGCATATTGTTAGCATCTGTTACTTTTAAATGATCGACAGTAACGTAATCAACACCTGCTGCAATCCATTTGCGTAGATCAGCAGAAGTAGTGTATTGCGAGAGGGTGTAACAAGATACTTTTAAACCCTTTTCATGATATTTTTGAATCCATTCTGCCGTGTTTTCGGCTTTTGTAATATTGAAACTGATATCAAAATTATATTGAGTACATGTTGCAAGCGTACTATCTGATGCACAACTATTTACTAAATATTGGCATTTTACATCGGTATAGCCATTGTTACGCAACCATTTTAAACAATTAACCATTGAAGTTAAGAAGATTACTTTGTTTCTTAGATTTTTTTCTTCAATTAGTTTCATTAATTTAGGCATATTAGATTGATCATTAGAGTTAATACCTTCGGTCCATTTAAATTCGATAACAGGAACCATATCATATTTTGCACAAATATCTAAGTAAGTATCTAATCTACATAATTTATAAGTGTAACTTATGCCACCTCTTGTTTTAGTTACTTCTAGTTTACTTAAATCACTCCAGGTACTATTTGCGATATTAACATCTGCAAATGTTTCATCATGACATAGTACAAATACACCATCTTTAGTTACACGTAGGTCACATTCAACAGCATTGTACCCTTGTTGCGTAGCAGCTTTTAAGAATGCTTCTTCGGAATTCATACCACCATAATAACATCCGGCATGACCAATAAAGGTTACTTCGTAATCCCAAACGATGGTTATTTCTCTAGTCAAGGTAATGGCCTTATTTCCAGCAGTATCTATTACATCATAAGTGTAGGTATAAGTACCTCTAATTAAGGTATTAATTTTCCCTGAAACAACAACTCTATCGGTTATATCACCATCAATATTGTCTAAAACTTTGATACCGTACATAGGATCAAATGTTTTACCAACACTCAAAGTAACGTTTGTTGTTGTTAAGTTTTCATCAACAGAAATGATAGGCTTTTCAGTGTCAATTTCATTGATAAAAATTGTGATTGAGCCAGTAATAGTATTACTTACGGCAGCATAGCCTGAAATCGTAACTTCGCCTTTCGCTTTAGCTACAACTTTACCATTATTATCAACAGTGGCGATAGCTGGATTTGAACTTTGCCAGTATGTTTGAACAGTAGAATTAAATGGTTTTAAGAGTGAGTGAACATAAGTTGTGTCACCAACAAAAAGATTTTCATTATTGATAGAGATTTCTAGATAACGATTTATTTGAATAACGTCAAAACTGAATTCTTTTTTAACCATAGGGTTACTCTCCAAATAAGCAGTAATAGTAGCCTTTCCGATTGAAACAGCTGTTACTAAACCATTTTGATCAACTGTTGCGGCGGCATTGTTGTTAGATTCCCAAATTAGTGTTTCATCAACGGTATCACCAGTGAGACTGTCGATAACAGTTGCATTTAATTTTATAGTATTTTCTAATTCAACTTCGGTAGGACCATCAATTAGAATATAACGATAATCATTTACAACGGTTATCTTAAAAGAAGTACTAGCACCAGTTTCATTTGATACCACTGCGATAACCGCAAAACCGAGTGATACGGCTGTAACAGTTCCTTTTTCATCTACCTTTAGAACTTTTTCATCACTAGAAGACCATTTGAATTTAGTTGTGTCTAAAATACCTAGATGAATAGAACTTGTTAGGCTGAGTTTTTCTTTTTCACCTATGAATAATTTGGTCTTGCCATCAAGATTTAGAATTTCTTTTTCACGTATTACTTCAATAACTACATAATTGCTTTTTGTTTCATCACTTGCAAGGGTTGCTATTATCTTTACTTTTCCTTCCATAAAGGTTTCTAATAGTCCATCGCTAGTTATTGTCGCGATAGAAGTGTCACAAGAATGCCAAAGTACATCTTTGTTACAGTTTAATTGGATTTTTTTACCAACATACACAGTGCTTGGAGCATCTATTTCAATACTTTTTGCTGTCCCAAAACTACATCCCATCACTAAAATACTGATTAAGCAAACGCCTATAGTTAAAAGGGTTTTGTTAAATATTTTTTTAGTTTTCATATTAACCTCCATTAATATTATATTATAAAGAAAAAGTTTTTTCAATCCAAATGCCAAAATAAAAGCAATTATAATAGGTAGTAAAGAAGCATGGTAAACATATTGCTTTTTACTTGTTTATATTTTTATTTTTTGATATTATTAAAAATGGTACAAAAAGTACAATTTGAATGTATTTTAAAAAACCAAAAGACATATTTATTAATGAAGGAGAAAATTATGTTCTGTAGAAATTGTGGAAAAAACATAAGCGATGAAGCAAAATTTTGCTGTTACTGCGGAGAAGTAGTTGATGGTGAAGAAGAAAAAGAAACTTTTAAAGTTGAAGCTAATACTGCATCAGTAAACGATGAACAAATGCCAGAAGCAAAAGAAACACCAGGACTCGTAATTGCAGGTTTTATTTTAGCGTTTATCCAACCTCTTATTGGCTTAATTTTATCAATTGTGGGGTTTAATGAACTAAAAAAAGATAATAATACAAACACGGGTCTTTGTAAAGCAGGGATTATTATTAGTGCGATAAGTCTTGCCTTGCCTATCGTTTTTGGCATAATAACTTTCGTTATTGTAATAATTTTAATTGGCGTAGCTCCAGAAGTTATCGACGAAATAATTAGAGCTTTAGAAGAAATGATTATTATGATTTGTACGATAATTTAATATTTAAAAGATAGTTATAAAAAGGAGTAAAAAAAATGATTTGTAAAAAATGCGGAAAAAGTATAAGTGATGATTCAACATTTTGTTGCTTTTGTGGTAGCAGCGTCGAAGTAGAAAACGAAGATGTAAAAGAAAATAAAATAGATGAAGAAAAAATAGAAACCCAAAGTGTTCAAGAACTAGCTGAAAAGGCTCCTGCTCCTGAAGAAAATGTAGTTGTGAAAGAAGAACCTGATTTCTTATCAATGAATTATTCAACTCCTGTTGTTGCGATAGTAGGGTTTATACTAGCGTTTTTATCACCTATTCATGGTTTAATTTTGTCATTCCTTGCTTATAAGGACTTACAAAAGAAGGGGAATCCTAATACGTTATTATGCAAAGCAGGTATCATCGTTAGCGGTATAGTAGTAGTTTTGTTAATTGTTTCAGTAGTGTTATCATTAATAGTAGGAATTATTGCTGGTATTGTATATGCAAATTATTAATATTTTTATTTAATAAAGAAAAACATTATTTATTACTTATATAAGAGGAAAATATGTATTGTAAAAATTGTGGAAATGAAGTAAAAAGTAGTGATAAATATTGCAAAGTGTGTGGAGCAGCACAACCTGCACCTACCACAACGAAAAAAGATCAAGAAAGCTATCATGAAACATCAAAGAATACTTCAACCCCCGATATTGTTATAGCTGCATTAGTGCTTTCTTTTTTGGTTCCTATAGTAGGTCTCATTTTATCACTAGCAGCAAGAAGTAATTCAAAAGACCTAAAAGAAAGAGATAATCAAATGATAACTGTAGCTTTGATTGTTAGTGCGATTCGTTTAGCGATGTCATTTATTTCTATTTTTTGTCGCTTGCTTTTTAGATTTATGTAGTAATGCCAAGCTACTGATTATTCTTAGGTAAGCATTCAAAAATAAATTATATGACGGTTTGTCAATCATCGTGCACAAAATTGTGTCCTAGATTAATGGGTTTTG
>ENA-OOSI01000494-OOSI01000494.1-human-gut-metagenome-genome-assembly--contig:-NODE-494-length-11623-cov-2.271093_pt1 | contig 11623 bp, 10 predicted proteins | sample MGYA00241171_ERZ501200 | MGnify/ENA primary metagenome ERZ501200 (study PRJEB25962, sample SAMEA2042554) | human gut metagenome | biome: human gut; feature: human-associated habitat; material: faeces...
AGGCATTAAAAACTGCGGCAGACGCTGCCGCAATGCCGGCGCAGCTTGGCAACGGGCAGCAGGCACAGCTTGTTGATTTGGCACAGGCAGTACCGGGGCTTAAATTTGATTTGCGTTATGCGCAGGCAGATAACTGCTTCGGCCAGGCGCTTACCGATGACCAGCGTGCATTTTTGGATGCAAACGCTGCACAGGCACTGGCGCAGGCACAGCAATATTTAAAACCCTATGGCTACGGTATTCTGGTATGGGAGGCTTACCGCCCGTGGTCTGTTTCCAAACTTGCCTATGATGCCCTGCCGGCAGATAAAAAATCCATGCTGCCCGCGCCGGAGGCTGGTTTCAGCCATAATACCGGGCGCAGCATTGATGTAAGCCTGTATTTGCTTGCAACAGGCGAAAATGCAGGTATGATCAGTGGATTTGATGAACCCTCCGTGCGTCAGTACGCATCTTTTGCAGGCGGTACAACGCTTGAACGCTACCGCCGTGATTTGCTGCGCAGCGCTATGCAGATGGCAGGCTTTACGGCAAGCGAAACGGAATGGTGGCACTTTGATTACGGCGATATCAAAGGATTTGCACATTTGAATGTAAAACCGCAGTAACAGGCATTTACAGTATCTGTAAATGTGTTATAATATTTACGAAAAAACATAATAAATTATGAGGTGACATATAATGAACGTTTATGATTGCGCTAACGAACTGGCTAAAGCATTAAAAGAAAGCCATGAATTTAAAAAATTACAGGAAGCAAGAGTTGTCCTTAAAAAAGATGCTCAGGCTGAAGAGCTTGCCAATGATTTTATTAAATTAAGCTCTGAAATTGAACTTGCCAAATATCAGAAACAGGAAGTAGATAAAGAAAAAGAAGAAAAGCTGCAAAAACTTTCCTCTTTATTAAGCCTGAACCCGACCGCCATGGAATATCTGCACGCGTTTATGCGTTTCCAGATGATGATGGCCGATATTACCAAAACGATTAATGACGTTGTAAAGGAAGCTGTCGGTGAATAATTCCGTTAATCTGTTAGCAGAAGTTTTAAAAGAAAAAATGCCAGGCAGGGTTTATTGCTGTGAACCAATGAGCAGGCATACTTCGTTTAAAATCGGCGGCCCGGCAGATGTGCTTGTGCAGCCGGAAAATTCTGAAGGGCTTGCCTTTGCCCTTGCAGCTGCCAAAGATTACGAAGTGCCGGTAACAATTCTCGGCAACGGCTCCAATGTGCTTGTGCGCGACAAGGGCATCCGCGGGCTGGTTATTCAGCTTGGCAATGCACTTAAAAGTTTCCGCCGAGAAGGCAACAGGCTGTTTTTCGGTTCCGGTTATTCGCTGGCGTTGGCATCACGCAAAGCGTGGGAATGCGGTTTAAGCGGCATGGAATTTGCCGTGGGCATTCCTGGAAGCATTGGCGGCGCCGTTTACATGAATGCCGGTGCGTATAACGGTGAAATGAAGGGCGTTGTGGAAAGCGTAGCCGTTATGGATATGAACGGCAGGGTGTTTGTGCTTACCGCTGCGGATTTGCAGTTTGGCTACCGTAAAACAAGTTTGCAGGAAAGCGGCTATATTATTACCGAAGTTTGCCTTAATATGCAGCCCGGCGACAAAGACGCTATTAAAGCCATGATGGACGATTTCAGCAGCAGGCGCATCAGCAAGCAGCCGCTGGAAATGCCAAGTGCCGGCAGTATGTTTAAGCGCCCGCCGGGATATTTTGCCGGAACGCTTATTGAAGAAGCCGGATTGAAAGGCTATAAGGTGGGCGGCGCGCAGGTTTCGCCCAAGCATGCAGGTTTTGTTGTAAACTGCGGCAATGCCACGGCGGCAGATGTTTTACAGCTGATAGCGGACGTGCGCAGAGTAATTATGGAAAAAGCCGGTGTGGAACTTCATCCGGAAGTGCTGGTTATCGGCGAAGAATAAAAAATTTTTCAAAGAGCGGCTGCAAAGCCGTTCTTTTTTATACAGGGCAGTGTTATTGTAGTTGCCCGCTTGTATATGTTATAATAAGCTATCACAGAAAGAGGTATTTTATAAAGAATGGATAATGTTTACGATTTAGTGGAAGATTTTTACGGGCATGACCCGGGCTGGAATTTTCTGCTCCGTCGGGAATACGCCGAGGGCTTTCTGCGTATAGAAGCATGGCATGGAAAAACGCCGGAAGAATTGTATGATATATGGGACCAGCTGACAATGCTGTGCCTTTACCTTGGTAATACGGAACTTATGCTTGGCGATATGAGCGCGGATGATTTTGTGGACTGCATTGCCTGGTGCGGCCGCAACGTATCCGAATTTGATGCCGATTATGAGCATACAAAATATTTTCTGGATACCTGCGTGAAGCTGTACGCCTATTTGCAGAAGAAAAATGTAATTTCTGACGCCGGTGCTCCGCTTGAAGCGGAAGAAAAACTGCTGGCAGGCGGAAAAATGAATATTGTGAATCCGGACGGCAGTTTTACTGATGAAAATAAAGACCGCCGCCTGTTTACGGTGCCGGATGCTTCCAATAAAATATTTTTAAACGTAAATGAACGGATGCAGGAAATTTATGCGGCAATGCATGAGTTTTTTACTGAAAGCAGGTTCAGCGTTGATTTGGAACGCGCTTCCGTGCTGTATCATGGAATTTTTGGCAATGCCATTAACGAGTCGGCAAAAAGCAGGCAGGAAGCCTTTAATTCATTTTGGGATTATTTTTTGCTTGATTACCGTTTGATGCTGCGCGATATGCACCCGCTGGAATATTTTTATGAAACTGTATGCAGCAGTGACAGCCGTTACTACGATGCAGGCTTTGCCAAGCGCAACAGCGATATTTTAAAGGAAATTATTTCCGCGCGCCTGGTGCTGTTTACCGTGGAAGGTTTTGGCGAAGAAGGCATGTATTTATGCCGCGATTTTCTTACAAACGAAATGTATCAGCTTAATTTGCCGTTAACTGAAGATATTGATACAACTTATATGCTGTTTATCGGGCATTTGTTTTACAACGATAATATGCTTACCGAAAATATGCGAGGCTACAAGATAGACAATATAAACGCTTTATGCCTGCGCGATACTTTAAAACGCGCTTATAAATGGGTAAGCGTACAGCAGAAAGAACCGGATTGGCAGTGGTTCAGCGAGTATTATCCCATGGTGCTGCGCAATATGCTGTTTTTATATGCGGCAGGCATTGCGCATAAAAACTTTAACAACTATACGGAACATACCGCATTCGCGGCAGCGCCTTACAGTGATGAAACGCTGGTTGCAGGTATTTTAAAAAATATTATGCTGAAAAATTATTTTGCGCTTGCGGATGTGCGGCTGGCAACGCAGATGTGGTGCGATTTGCAGGCTGCGGGTGCAGATTTGGCTGCTTACAGTGAAACGGTATGGGCAGCAGGCATAATTTATACATTTGTAAAACTTAACGGTGCCTATACTTTCTTTGATGAACGCATTGCCGGTTTTTGCGGAACGGAAGTAGCTGCAATGCAAAAGGCTTCCGAAACGATATGCGAAGTGCTGCAAATAGAGAAGCATGACCCGCGTTACAGCAACGAAGAAGGTATTTTGGCAATGCTCATGAGTGCTTACATGTAAAGGAGAACTTTATGAAATGTAATTTTTGCGGCAGGGAAGTGCCTAAAGGCACTGAAGAATGCCCATATTGCCATTACAGATTCGAGCAGGAAGCAACGATACTTAATCCGCGCGAGCGTGATGAGTTTGAAGGCGTAACCATTGACGAAAGCGGTTATGAGGAAAACGCTGCCGGAAATAATGGCACAAGAAGCCCCGAATACAGGCAGACTTATGAATACCGCAGCGAAGAATACAGCGGTGCGCGCAGCGGCAGAGGCCCTAAAATTTACGTTAAAAACCTTGGCTGCGGCGGTGGGCTGCTTACCGCTTTGCTGGTTATCTGCGTACTGATTGGTTTGTTTATTTTCTTTATGCCGCTGTTTGTTATAATAGCAGGCATTGGCCTGATTTATTATTTCATCAGCAGCTTTTTAGGATGATAACAAAAAAAACTGCGCTTCAATCCGTATAAAACGGAAAGAAGTGCAGTTTTTATTTTGCGCGTAAGTTTTACAAAATTTCGTCGCGGACAAGCTGGTTAAGCATTTTTTGTTTGCCCAGAACCCATAATAAATCGCCTTTTTCGAATACAAGCGAAATATTGGGGTTTACTATGGTATAGCTGCCGCGTTCAAGCCCTATTACAAGGCAATGCCATTTGTTGCGGATATCGGTAGATTTTATGGACTTGCCAAGCAGCGGTGAATGTTTGTCAACCGTAATGGCGCAGGGCATAAAAGCAATATCGTGGCGGCCTTCAGCTTCGTTAACAAGCATAAACTGGCGCATGCTTACTGGAGAATCGAGCATGGTAAGGCCAAGATTTTTATTTTTTATGGCGGCATTTAAAAGTTTAAAATGCGCTTTAGTGCCGATAATTAAAAGTTTTGTTCCGGCGGTGATTGTAAAGCTGCCGCCTGGCATATCGTGAATCTGCCTGCCGGTATCGGCCTGCAAAACATTACAGCCGTAAGATTCGCGCAGGGCGAGGTTCAGCAGGGTCTGCCCGGCAGTAACGGAACCTTCTTCCACTTTGTAGTGGGCTAATTGCAAATCTTCGTCAAACCAGCCGTAAGGTGTGTGCTCGCCCGATTCTTTTAAAGCCTGGCGGTGTTTTAACATATGGCGCTCGTTAAGGTTAACCAGAAAGCGCGATTCCATACGCAGGTATTCTCCCATCAACCAGTCGGAAGAAGAAATAAAGTAAGCCGTAATTAAAGTTGCGGCGGCGGCAAAAAATTCAGAGAGGTTTAAAATCCAGGCAAATACAAAGAAGATAAAGCCTGCGGCGGCAATAATTTTTAGTAGGATGAGCACCATAAGCGGAATATGGTTGCTGCGTTTTTCAAACCACAGTACGGAAAACAGTTCCGAGCGCCTGGTGCGGTTAACGAGGATAGCACGCAAAAACGGTGCCGCTATAATAAAGGTAAGCACGGCGGTAATAATATCTGCGTAAGGCAGTTTTAAACTATCGCGCAGGTAACCGCTTAAATAATATTCCGCAAACAGCGCTATCGCCGTCAGCAGTGTTGTAAAAATCAGCATGCGCGTAAAATATTCCCGCAAAAAATTACTCCAGTCCGTGGTGGCTCTGGTGCTGATATTTTTTTCGGTGTAACGGTCAAGCCAGTCGTTAACACGCTGCGGCAGCAGGCGGCGGATAATTTTATAAGCCGGGTCGGCAGCCATAATGCAGAACGGCGTGGTAAAAGTCGTCATAACGGATACGGCAACGATGATAGGATAAATAAAATCGCTGATAACGCCGAGGCTCATGCCCAAAGAAGCAATAATGAAAGAAAATTCACCAATCTGCGCCAGGCTGAAACCGCATAAAATTGAAGTTTGCAGGTTTTGCCCGGAAAGCAGTACGCCGCCGGCGGAAAAAATAAGTTTGCCTGCAATGGTAACGATAATAAGTACGATAATGGGCAGCCAGTATTCCACAAGCAGTGCCGGGTCTACCAGCATGCCGACAGAAACGAAGAACACTGCGCCGAAAATATCTTTTACCGGGGTGAAAAGGTGCTCGATTTTTTCGGAATTCGGCGCTTCTGCAATAAGTGAACCCATGATAAAAGCGCCGAGCGCTGCGGAAAAACCGAGATGCGTTGCCAGAACAACCATGCCGAGGCAAAGGCCGATGGAAGTAACAAGCATTGTTTCGTTGTTCATCAGTTTCAGTGAGCGTTTATAAAAGGTAGGAACAAGGTATATGCCAAGCACAAACCACAATACCAGAAAGAACAGCAGGCGCATAACGCTGGCCAAAAGCTCCGTGCCGGAAATGCCTGCGGAGGCAGCAAGCGTGGAAAGCAGAACCATCATGATAATACCGGCGATGTCTTCTACAATTAATATGCCAAAAACCATTTCGGTAAAGCGTTTGCCTTTCATTTTTAAATCTTCAAAGGCTTTTATAATGATGGTTGTGGATGACATGGAAAGCATGCCGCCCAAAAACAGGCTGTTCATGTGGCTCCAGCCCATAAGCGTGCCCGCGCCGTAGCCAAGTGAAAGCAGGCCGGCAATTTCCACTATGGTTGCAATAAAGGCGGTATTGCCAACTTGTTTCAGCTTGTTGAAACTGAATTCCAGCCCAAGTGAAAACATTAAAAAGATAATGCCTATTTCCGACCAGGTGTGGATGTTGTTAAAATCCGTAACCGTCGGGAAAAAGGAAAAATGCGGGCCGGTAATAAAACCGGCAACGATGTATCCGAGTACAAGCGGTTGATTGAGCTTTTTAAAAAGAATGGTAGTAATACCTGCTACCAGCAAAATCATAGCGAGGTCGGAAACGATTGGTGGTAAATGCGCCATCTAAGGTTCCTCCTTACTTTTGTAAAATAAGATAAGCGACAAATAAAAAGAAATGTTGTATAATAAAATAGGTTTAATGTTTATAAGCGGCAGTAAAAAACGCCGCTATATTATTATACAATGACACAGTGCTTTTTAACAAGGCATACTGTTTGCAAAATATTTGAAAATACGGAGGCAAAGCATGAATACAGATTTGATTTTGATTAACGGCGATATAGTTGACCGTAAAGAAGGGCTTATTGAATACTGCGACCGCGGGCATCAGTTTGGTGATGGTGTTTTTGAAATTGTGCCGGTTTATAACGGCAAGGTTTTTGGCATGATTCCGCATATGGAAAACCTTTTTACTTCCGTAACGCGTTTAAAAATACCTGCCGTTTATATGGTGGAAGAACTGGTTGAGTTTCATGAAGCGTTAATAAAAGCCACCGGTATGGAAAACGGCGAAATTTATACGCAGATTACACGCGGCAGTGCGCCGTTCGGGCTGGCTTTTCCGGAAATGAGCGTGCCGCAGCTTGTAATGCAGCCCGTTTTTACAGACCGCGCTCAGCTTGCGGAGGCACAGCAGAAGGGTGTAAAACTCATTACCGAAAAAGACCTGCGCTGGCAGCATTGCGACGTTAATACCTTAAACCGCCTGCCGGAAGTAATGGCACGCCAGAAAGCAGCCATCAGCGGCGCGTTTGACGCTTTGTTTGTACGCGACGGAAAAATTACCGAAACCACCGAAAGCAGCTTTATGCTTGTAAAAGATGAAGTTTTGTGGACGGCTCCCGAAAACGAAAACATTCATAAAAATATTACGCGTAAAGTAATTAAAGAACGCCTGGCGCTTGATTTGGGCATGCCGGTTGTAGAGAAAAATTTTGACGTGGATTTTGCGTTAAAAGCAGAAGAAGCCTTTATCTGCGGGCCGCGCTGCGAAATTGTGCCCGTAGTTAAAATAGACCGCAAACTGCTGAACGGCGGCGAAGTTGGCAAAGTAGTGCCGCAGCTTTTAGAGGCTTATAAAAATTTTGTTGCCAAAGAATGCCCGGCAAGGTAATAAATAATGGATAAAACTTTAGTGCGCGGGGCAATGCTTATTGCGCTGACGGTTGTTTTGCAGTCGCTGCGCCTTTTTATACCGCTGCCGCCAATGGTAAGCATGTTTTTTATAGGTACGCTGGTTAATATGATGCTTGCCATTACCGTACGCCTTGCTGGTTTAAAACCGGCGCTGCTGGCAGTTGTGCTGCTTCCGTTTTTTGCATATTTGCAGGGACAGCTGCCAATACCGCTTTTAATACCGGTAGTTATCGGCGGCAACGCCGTGTTTGTGCTTATCTGCCATTGGGCGTGGCACCGCGGGCTTATGCTGGCGCCGCTTGCCAAAACAATCTGCATGTTTACGTCAAGCCTTGTGCTTTTAAAAGTGCTGGCGCTGCCTGAAAAAATGGTATTTGCCATTGGCTTTATGATGGGCTGGCCGCAGATGGTAACAGGTATTTGCGGCATATTGCTGGCACGGTTAATTACAAAACGCACCGCAAACTTTTAATATGGGGGCATTGTTATGGATACAAGAGTGGTACTTTTGGGCATTATTGTAGAAAACACTGCCGCTGTTGAAGAACTGAATGCTATTTTGCATAATTACGGCAGTTATATTATCGGGCGCATGGGGCTGCCCTACCGCGAAAAAAATCTGCATATTATCAGCATAGTTCTTGATGCGCCGCAGAATATTATCAGCGCGCTTGCAGGAAAAATCGGCATGCTGCCGGGAGTTACGGCCAAAGCGCTTTATGCCGGAAAACAGGCTTAGTCCTTAATGCCTTAGGGCTTTTTTATAGGAGAAATACTGACAGGGAAGGTTCGTCCTGACCTTTAAGGAGGAAAATCAAATGTATGATGCAAAATCAATGAAGGCCGAAGAATTTATTGACCATAACGAGATTATGGCAACATTGGAATATGCCGCAGCCAATAAAAACGACGCTGCCCTTATTTCCGAGATTATTGAAAAGGCAAAACTGCGCAAAGGCTTAAGCCACCGTGAAGCAGCAGTACTGCTGGACTGCGAACTGGAGGATAAAAACGCGGAAATTTTTGCGCTGGCGGAACAGATAAAAAAAGATTTTTACGGCAACCGCATTGTTATGTTTGCACCGCTGTATCTTTCCAATTACTGCATTAACGGCTGTGTGTACTGCCCGTATCACAGCGTAAATAAACACATTGCCCGCAAAAAACTCACGCAGGATGAAATCCGTGCCGAAGTTATTGCCTTGCAGGATATGGGGCATAAACGCCTGGCACTGGAAGCCGGTGAAGACCCGGTTAATAACCCGATTGAATATATTCTTGAATCCATTAAAACAATTTACAGCATTAAACATAAAAACGGCGCAATCCGCAGAGTAAACGTTAACATTGCCGCAACTACGGTTGAAAACTACCGCAAATTAAAAGAAGCCGGTATCGGCACCTATATTCTTTTTCAGGAAACCTATCATAAGGAAAGTTATGAAAAACTTCATCCCTACGGGCCGAAAAGCAATTATGCCTACCATACCGAAGCAATGGACAGGGCAATGGAAGGCGGCATAGACGATGTCGGTCTCGGCGTATTGTTCGGGCTTGAACTTTACCGTTACGAATTTGCGGGGCTTTTAATGCACGCAGAACATCTGGAAGCCGTTCATGGCGTTGGCCCGCATACAATCAGCGTTCCGCGCATCTGCCCGGCAGATGATATTGACCCGTCTGCTTTCGATAACAGCATCAGCGACGATATTTTTGAAAAACTTGTTGCATGTATCCGCATCAGCGTGCCGTACACCGGCATGATTGTATCAACCCGTGAAAGCCAGCGCGCCCGCGAAAGAGTGCTGCACCTCGGCATTTCGCAAATTAGCGGCGGTTCCCGCACCAGCGTTGGCGGCTATGCCGAACCGGAAAAAGAAAATGATTCGGCCCAGTTTGATGTAAGCGATAACCGTACACTGGATGAAGTTGTAGGCTGGCTGATGGAACTTGGCTATATTCCGAGCTTCTGCACTGCCTGCTACCGCGCAGGGCGTACCGGCGACCGCTTTATGAGCCTCTGCAAGAGCGGGCAGATTCAAAACTGCTGCCACCCCAATGCGCTGATGACCTTAAAAGAATATCTGGTAGATTACGCTTCTCCGCATGTAAAAGAACTGGGTGATGAACTTATTGCCAAGGAAATTCATAATATTCCCAACGAAAAAGTACGCGAACTTGTGGAACGCCATTTGAAGGATATTGAAGAAGGCGAACGCGACTTCAGAATTTAAAATTGACATTTATAATCATATCGAATAAAATTTATATGTGTATTTAATGTTTAAGCCGCTTTTTACAAGCGGCTCATTATTTTTGAAAGGCGTTGATATTTTGCTGGAAAATCTGTTCAAACTTAAAGAAAACGGTACCAATGCCAAAACGGAAATGATGGCCGGGATTACAACTTTTATGACTATGGCTTATATTCTGGCTGTAAACCCCGCTATTTTATCCGCATCCGGTATGGATTCCGGCGCCGTATTTACGGCAACTGCCATTGCCTCCTGCATTGGCACGCTGTTTATGGCGTTTTTTGCCAATTATCCGTTTGCGCTGGCGCCCGGCATGGGCCTGAACGCATTTTTTGCCTATACTGTCGTAGGGCAAATGGGGTATTCGTGGCAGGTTGCACTGGCGGCCGTATTTGTTGAAGGCATTTTATTTTTCATCCTGTCGCTTACAAAAGTGCGTGAAGCAATTTTTAACTGCATACCGTTTTCGCTTAAATATGGCGTTACCGGCGGCATAGGTTTGTTTATTGCTTTTATCGGCCTGCAAAACTCGCACCTCGTTGTGGACGGCGCAACGCTGGTAAGCATTTATCCGTTTAAAGCGTCGCTTGCAAGCGGAGAGTTTTATACAACCGGTATCGGCGCGCTGCTGGCGCTGATAGGCGTAATTTTAACGGCGGTTTTAATGATAAAAAATGTGCGCGGCGCAATTTTGCTCGGCATACTTATTACCTGGGGCCTTGGCATAATTGCGGAAGTAACAGGCATTTATATTCCCGACCCGGCTAAAGGCGCATTTTCTGTAATGCCGGATTTTTCTAACGGCTTATATATACCGAGCCTGATGCCGAGCTTTATGCAGATGGATTTCAGCTATATTTTTACCTTTAATTTTGTTACCATAATGCTGTCGTTTATGTTTGTAGATTTGTTTGACACACTGGGTACTTTAATCGGTGTTGCTTCCAAAGCCAATATGCTCGACAGGCAGGGGCGCCTGCCCAGAATCAGAGGCGCGCTGCTGGCTGACTCTGTTGCAACATCGGCAGGTGCTGTGCTCGGTACTTCTACGGTAACAACTTTTGTTGAAAGTTCTTCCGGTGTTATGGCTGGCGGCCGTACAGGCCTTACTGCTGTTACCGTGGCAATACTCTTTTTGGCCTCTTTGCTGTTTGCACCGGTATTTCTGGCAATACCTGCATTTGCAACGGCGCCGGCGCTTATTATTGTAGGCTTTTTAATGCTGGCTACCGTTTTGAATATTGATTTTAACGATATGGGTGAAGCTGTGCCCGGCTTTATTGCCATTATAGCCATGCCGTTTATGTATTCTATTTCCGAAGGCATTGCGCTTGGCATAATTTCTTATGTAGTTATCAATGTTCTTTCCGGCGCGGCCGGTAAAAAGAATATCAGCGGTATTATGTATATACTGGCATTTTTGTTTGTTTTGAAATATATTTTCGTTTAAAACTAAAAATTGTTATGGCAGGGCCGGATAATTTCCGGCTCTTTTTTATTGCCCAAATTGCGGACAGAGCAGAACAAAGCCTTGCCAGATTAGTTAAAAACGCAGGAGCGAAATGTAAAATTTCGGTTAAGCAATGCTTTGAAAAAATGCGTATTGAAACCTTTTATAAGTTTCTAACCTAGCGCGGAGCAAAAGCATCTCAGCCTGGTTCTTGGGGCTTATATGCTAACTACAGCGATCGTCCGCTTGCAACTTATCTCCAGCCGACTGTATTCAGCGGTGGTTATGCAGAATATCCTGCTGATGTAGTAGATGGTGACGGCTATGAAGGCTTTGATGTTGGCGCTAATGTAACCCTTGCTAAAAACATTGTAGCTGGTGTTAAATATGCTGACTTCGAATCTCGTGAAGGCAACACCGACGATCAGG
>ENA-OOSI01000496-OOSI01000496.1-human-gut-metagenome-genome-assembly--contig:-NODE-496-length-11606-cov-17.157216_pt1 | contig 11606 bp, 7 predicted proteins | sample MGYA00241171_ERZ501200 | MGnify/ENA primary metagenome ERZ501200 (study PRJEB25962, sample SAMEA2042554) | human gut metagenome | biome: human gut; feature: human-associated habitat; material: faeces...
CTCCATACCGAAGTTCCCTAAAAGAGGTATATTGAAGACATATAAAAAACGGTTACGGACTTCTCTCTTTACTTCGGTATAGGAGATCACTGACAGATCTTTACATTAGTCTGAATAATGTTTTTTTTCTGAACACGATAACTAATCACAATTTAATTCACTTCTTATATCTTTAACTTTTCTAGTAGAAGTTCAAATATATTTTCTTTTAATAAAACGTGTAATTTTTTAAATTTGCTTTTAATAAAACGTGATATATTTAGTTATATCTTTTTATAAAACGTGATTTATCTATGTTCAGAAAAATTGAAAATAAGCTTGTAGCTTGGAAAGAATCAACTAAGAAAAAAGCATTGCTGATTACTGGAGCAAGACAGATCGGCAAGACTTATATTATTAGAGAATTTGCAAAGAAGTACTATGAGCATTTCATTGAGATAAACTTCATTACTCAACCGTCAGCTAACGCCATTTTCGATGGAGATCTTGATGCCAAAACAGTAATGATGAATTTATCTGCATTCTTAAGAGATGAACTTGTACCTTATAAGACATTAATCTTTTTTGATGAGATTCAAGAATGCCCTAATGCTAGAACTGCAATTAAGTTTTTAGTTGCAGATGGGCAATTTGATTTTATTGAGTCTGGATCTTTACTTGGTGTAAGTTATAAAGCAGTACCCTCATATCCTGTTGGTTTTGAAGAAGCTTTTCAAATGTACCCAATGGATTTTGAGGAGTTTTGTATAGCAACTGGTGTTAAGAAAGATACTTTATCTTACCTTAAAGAGTGCTATGAAAAAGGAGTTGCACCTTCTGAGCTTATTCACAATAAAATGCAGGATCTGTTCAAATACTACATTATTGTAGGTGGTATGCCAGAAGTTGTATCAACATTTATAGAATCCCTGCGAATTCCAGCGTTCATTAAATTAAAATCCTAGATCTTGAGAACCTTAATTCTTTAATTTTGACCTGCGATTTTCTATTTTTGAGTTCTATTCTTTTATTTCTGTTCAATTCCAATATTTCTAATCTTCATCTTTGAAATTTTAAAGTTAAAAATAGCCATTTCTATGCTGTTTCAAGGCGCATTTTGGAGTATTTTTGGGAACTGGTCGTCAACTTTTGACTGTGAGATTCAGAGGTCAGAATGCAGATATGTAAAACAATGTGCTTGATTAACAGGAGAACTGTGACCTTATTCCGCCCTAAGAGACTTTTGGAGGCTTTAAATTACACCTTATCTTACGGTAAAAGAGAAAGCGGTTAGTTTTCTCTTTTCTGTGAATTTTAATTTACTACAAGGCTAAAGCTTCTTGTTTGCGTTTTTCTCCTTCTGCAGTTCGTCTTGATTCGCCTTGTAATATGATTTCAATGCAAGGATTTATAAATCTATCGTAGCTAGACTCACCCTTGGCATCATTTCCAAAGACCTTCTGAATGGTAGCCTTCTTAAGCTGACTAGCAATAATTGTCGAGCCAATCTTCTACCTATCATCAATGATATCAAAGAGATCTTTGCGCTGTTCTTCATTAAATGGAGTTATTGCAAAGTCATCTAAGATCAAAACCTTGGTCCTTTTTAGTGACTCTTTGAATCTGTGCTTACCTAGAGCAGTCATTTGTGAGAGATTTTCAAATAAATCACTAGTTCTAAAGTTCTTTACAGTTATGCCATTGTTGCAACAGTTGTAACCAATTGCATTGATTAAAGCTGTTTTACCAACACCACAAGCTCCAGTTACAAGGATATTTACTCCTTTGTTAACCCACTGCAACGAAGTAATTGATGCCTTAATTTGGTCGGTTAAGCCATACTCTTTAGTTAAGGTAAGATCGCTCATTCTTAAGTTATCCTTAAACTTAGCATTCTTAATTAAAGTTGCACAGCGTCTTTGCTTAGCGTAAGTTTCCTGAGCCTCAATGCATAAGAGTAAACGATCTTCAATACTCATTGAAGCAAACACTGGTTCATTGAGAAATTGATTTTCTAGCTCTTTTGCAAAACCTTCTAGCTTGTTTAAGCGTAACTTGATGAGCAAGTTGTTCTGATTTTCAAATAATGCTGCCATAATAAGCCTCTTATTTAAAATGTATCTTGATGATTAAAAGATGATGTAGATGTATCTTCTGCAGTGTCTTGATGTGGCTCATTTAGAGCTTCAGCACCACCTGCGCCTCTCAAAAATGTTTGACTAGGGTCTGCTGTAAAATCCAATGCAGTTTGATGTTCATAAGAGCCATTAACACTAACTTCATCTCGAACCTCATCAAATATTTGTAGTAAATAATTGCTGTTCCATTTATCAGGTGTGTTAATAAAAAGTCGCTCTATTGCCTCATCCATAATAAATGGAGGGAATTTTGATTTATTTACATAGCAATTGATGATCCTAATGCAGGCTCTTTTACCGTTATCAAAACCAAAGTTCTTTAACATTGCATTGCAGAAACGTTCCAATTGAGGGCTAAGGCTCTTTGCTTTATTGATTATGCTTTGCACATCTGGATATTTAAGTTTTTTCTCCGCTACAGACCTGTGATTTTCAGGCATATGCTCAAGTTTTACGGTATCTTTGCCGTCATAACTTATAGTATGAGTAGCAATTACCTCTCCCTCATAAATAATGGTGATAATATTGCCACTTATATTTGCTGTTACATATCTAGTGGCGTACTTGAATGGTACACTGTACTTATGACCATCAATCTCTACTCGATAGTTGGAATCAACTCTTAAGTAAGATAGGTGACGATAAAAGACTGGAATAATACCTTCAAACTTACGGGCTCTGGAAATCTCATAAGTTTTAAATAGGAATTCTCTAGTTTTATCTGTGTCTGACCTGTATGGAGCTCGGTTAATCTGCTCATTAACCAGCTCCATCAGCATCGCATTATTCTCAAATATGGTCTTGCTAGGATCATCTGGTATACGAGGCAACACATTTCTTTGCACCATACCCACCATTGCCTCAACACATGATTTTTGCGATGGTGAATACGGATTTGATGCTATTGGAACCATCCCCAATCTTTCAACAAAGTATTTAAAGGATTCATTAAAAAGGGCTTCAGCTCCAGTTTTATGAGTAGTAACCATGCTCTTACAATTGTCACATTGCAACATCAATGGTAAATATCCAAAAAACTGAAAAGCTTTTCCTATAGCGTAGCAAGTATCCTCGGTCTTTTGAGATGGAATGATTATGGCAAAAGTGTAGTAACTAGCACTCCAAGTAAGGACGCAGACGGTACCTTTCTTTTTCTCACCTTGTTCATAGTAATAGAAGTTATCACCGCAAAAATCTATGCACACTTCATTTCCATAAGGATGCTCTTGAGGCATGTAAACCTTAGGACCATTGATCCTCTTCATCTCAATATTGAGTTTTGCATAAAAATCACTTCTTGATATTGCAGCTAACTGCTGTGACTCACATTGAGAAAGGTAATCTATATAGCAGAACTTCTTGCTAACGTGAGAATCAAGTATAGTGTTTGCAATAGCTTTAAAATCAGGCATAAGAGTATTTACTTTAGGTCTTCCAACCTTAATATTCTTATCCTCATTTAGCTGCTCCACAATTGCAGTTGGATATACAATTGCAGCCAACTCTTTGTCGGTCATTGCTGTTACCTTGCTTACAGCCTCTGAACTAGCAGTTAATTGAGCATCAGCTAGTCGATGTTTTATTATCGATACTAATGATGCTGAGATGCTAAATTTAGTAGCAATGTCTCTATGCTTGTATCCGCAAAGAACATGCAGACATAGGCCTTTTAATTTATCAACTTCCATAAGAAAGTCTCCATTGTATCAACGCGATATTGCGTTAAATACAATGACGGCTAATTTCTTAAGAATTTAACATATTGAAATAACTAAATATTATTTCTGCAACGCCCCCGTAAAAAATCGAACAAGCTCATAAAAAATTACTGCCGATAATTAAGATAATGGTGAGATCTTTTCGGTGTTTTTATGGATTACAAATATCGGATTAAAGAACAAAAATAATGGAATGAAATTTAGATTTAAAAGATAGAAGAATAAGTCTGGAATGATGAACAAAAATAAAAGAACGAAGAATTTAAATGGAAGAATGAAGTTTAAAGTTAAGATAATGAAATGCAGTTTTAGTGGAAAATAGTTGAATCAAATTTGGAATTCTCAAATCCCATGATATAGGTAAGGTAATTGAAAAACAAAAAGATATCCTTGCCTTATATAGACAAGACATTAGTAAATACTCTAAAAAAGACAAAGCAAAAATTACTAATATTTTTGACAGGATCCCTTCAGAACTAGAAACTAAAACCAGACGATTTAATCTGGCAAGCATTGATAAGAATGCACGCCTACGAGAATATGAGGATGCATTTGTTTGGTTAAAAGATGCAGGTGTTGCGCTACCTAGCTATAACCTTAATGAGATCAAAATTCCACTTAAAATCAATGAACAAAGCAGACTCTTTAAGTTATTTCTTTGTGACACAGGCTTATTGTGCGCAATGTGCCTTGAAAACGTTCAATTTGAGATCTTAAAAGGAAATCTCTCCATAAATATGGGAGGAATTTTAGAGAATGTTTTTGCGCAGCTACTTGCTGCAAATAGATTTTCATTGCGTTACTACAATAAACAGAAGATAGGAGAAGTCGATTTTGTAATACAGAAAGGCTCTAAAATTCTACCTATTGAGATAAAATCAGGTAAAAGCTATAAACTGCATGCAGCACTTGATAACGTAATGAAGGTAGCTGAGTGGAAATTAAGTAAAGCACTAGTTTTCTGTCAAGATAACTTATCTAAAGAACATAAGATAACTTACCTACCATGGTATATGGTGATGTTTCTTGTACAAGATGCTAATGGTGAGTCATTAAAAGTAGAACTTGATGTTGATTTTTAGATAGAGAAAAGTCTTAATTGAAGATTAACGCAAAAGAGCGGCAATTGCCGCTCTTTATTAGATAAGTTTATAGTTAGGGTTAACTATTACCACCAAGCTTCAGCCTGAACACCAACAGTGATGTCAGTTGCACCCTTTCTGTAGCCAGCTGAGAAAGTAGCATCCTTATCTGAGCCATGTAACCAAGCTGTGTATACACGGATTTCAGGACGTGACCAGAAGTTACCTGCATCAGGAGTTAAAGCGTAAGCTAAAGTAGCCTTCTGCATACGCTCCTGCTCTTTCCAGCCATCATCATACTCGGTGTACTGACCGTAAGAACCTAATTCTACGTATACACGTGTCATCTTGGTTAGCTTATACCAAGGACGTACTACAGCGTGGAAAGTCTTAACTTTCTTATTGTTACCGTTATCACCGTCTAACTTCTGATAAGCATAGTCAACCTGATGGAACATCTTTAAATCACCAACGATAGTAGTCTCACCAAAGTTATATAACTTGAATGCGTTACCATCATCTCTATCATCGTGGTTCCAGCCCTGAACCTGAGTAGCTGCTGCTGATGCACCCTTGAACCACTGGAATACGGTCTTATTCCAACCGCCATTGAAGCCCTGGGTGAACTCTAAAGTAACAGTGTTACCATTTAACTGATTGTCAGTTAAATTTTGCTTCTTCTGCTGAACATAGGTGTTACCGATTTCGAAAGAAGCACCGTCCCATGCTGGGAATGAATAACGAACATCAAAAATGTTGTTGCAATTAGTATTCTGAACGAAAGCTGTGCTGAACTTACCTGCACCTAGTGATACGTTTTCGATACCAGCACCGTTACCAGAGATATCGTAGTAGTAAGTATCAGTGATGTGAATATCTTCACGCTGTACGTACTTCTTACCTACCCAAACTTTTGCATCTTTATCTGAATCGAATAAGCCTTTAGCTTCAACGTTGAACTGACGGAAAGCTAATGCATTGTTACCAACCCATGAACCTTCATCATCAGTTGAAACTGCTAACATGGCGTTAACAGTCCAAACAGTGTCATCAACCTTAGCAACATCAGCACCTAAACCGATTTCACCGTATACTCTTGACTCTGAACCTAAACGACCAACCTTGTGTGCTACGTCGTCGTTACCGTTGGTGTGACCATTCTTATCGAAGCCAACACCTGCACGCATATAACCATTGAAATATGCATTTGGAGTATAGTCAGCCTGAGCAGGCATTGCGAAAGCAGCAGCTAAAACAGCAGCTGCCAGAAGATTAACTTTTTTCATTTTTTACATCCCATAATAAAGCTCCTAAAGCGTGGAGCTGAAGTAATTTTGGGTCAGACAAGAATGTAAAACAACTAAAAGCATTAAAAATGGTGATATGTAGCACATTTTTTGGATATAAACAGATAAAAATAAGTTACAGATCACAAAAGAATATTGAACTTTTAAGCTGCCGCATTTCTCACAGTTCGCGCCTCAATCAAGGCTAAAAGTTCATAAAAAGCTCTCAAAAGCGCCCACAGAGCAAGGGCCTGCGGTCATTTTTTGCCCCGCCCTCGTTCCCCACCTTTCTCCACACACCCCACCTTTCTCCATACCGAAGTTCCCTAAAAGAGGTATATTGAAGACATATAAAAAACGGTTACGGACTTCTCTCTTTACTTCGGTAAGGTATTTCAACGTACTTCATTAGTTGCCAGTTGAAATTAAAAGCGAGCTCACAAAATAACGTAGAACACATTTTACCTGATTCAAATCTAGTCTAAGTACATATGTTATTTGCTTTTCCGATGAACTGTGACTTGATTGTAATAAAATCATCCTACATTCTTGTTTTCACTTTGCCCTATTCAGTCATTATTTATGGCAGCAAAACAAAGCTAATGTATAATTATGATAGAAGTATTATGCAGGATAAAACATGAGCAACAAAAATTTTTTACCGCTTCCTACAGGTAACAATGACTTTACAGATATAAGAGCAAAGAACCGCTATTATGTGGACAAGAGTCCATACCTTAAAACTGTATTCTCTGAAGATGTTCCTGCTGAAGGTTCAGTTGTTGCTGATGGTTCTGCTGTGCTGCTCTTTACAAGACCAAGACGTTTTGGCAAGACTCTGCTCCTGGATATGTTTGAGAGCTTTCTTAAGATTAGTGAATCAAATCCAGGTGACACTTCTCTTCAGAAAGAACTCTTTAAAGGCTTAAAAATACTTGAAGATAAAGAGTTCTGTGAAAAGTACATGGGCAGGTTTCCTGTAATTTTTATTAGTTTAAAGGATGTTGGCGGAACAACCTTTGAAGCCACCTATAAAATGTTTGCTGATACTGTATATGAAGTGGCAAACCAATATAAATATCTGTTAAACAGTACTAAACTTGATGATGATGATAAAGCAATACTAAGACAGCTTACAGATATCAACTATCTTGAAGACGATAAAAATTCATCACGTTTAAAAAAATCATTAAAACACCTATCTGCATTTCTGTACAAAGAATACGGGATTCGCCCTATACTGCTCATAGATGAATATGATGTGCCTTTAGCCAAAGCCTCATATCACGATTCAATCAACTTTAGCGGACACATTGAAAAGGTTGATGTTAAAGACACCATCCATTATAAGATGGTAGATTTAATGTCAGGATTCTTAGGTATTCTAAAAGACAAAAGCACTCTTACTAAAACAGTTATCACAGGATGTTTAAAGGTAGCCAAAAACAGTATCTTTACGGGAGTAAACAACCTCAAAGTAAACACAATTATTTCTGAAAATGAGGAATTTACTGGAATGATTGGTTTTACTAAGGACGAAACATTAAAAGTTTTAAAAGACTATGAGATGGAAGACTACTCTACTTTAGTCAAGAACCATTATGACGGCTACAGGTTCTGCGATAAGGAAATGTTCTGTCCATGGGATGTTATAAACTTTATAGATGACAATTTTGTAAAGAATCTTAAAGTACCAAAAGGAAATATAGTGCCAGGCAACTACTGGAATAGATCATCATCCGACAGCGTCTTAAGAGAATACATAGGATATCTTACAGACACAGATACTCAGAAAATGCAGGATTTAATAGACGGTAAGTCTATTATCTTTAAACTAAATGACTCCATGAACTATGACACCTTATCCGAGCATAACTCTAATGATTTCTGGTCACTGTTACTGCATACAGGATATCTGACTGTAGACTGGAATAAGACAGATGAAATTTACAGTTCATCTGACAATGACATCTTTGCAAGAATTCCTAATAAAGAAATTAAAGAGTGCTTTACTAACAACATTCAAAAAAGATTTGAAACTAAAACCGCACCATCATCAGTTGCCAATAAGATTGCATGTGCCTTAATGGAAGGCAACAGCAGTTTTGCACAAACACAGCTAAGACAGATTTTAAGGAGTTTTATTTCCATTAGAGACAGCGCTACGAAAGCTCCTCATGAAAACTACTATCATGGTTATCTGAATGGTTTATTTACAAACTGCTCATTAGGATTTTTCGGTGAATACCATTCAAATTCTGAAACTGGAGATGGTTATGCTGATATCACCTTCTGTGATGCCTATTCAGAAAAAGCTGTAATAATTGAAATTAAATCTACAAAGTCTGTATCTGAGCTGATTGCCCTTAGTGAAGAAGCTGTTTTACAAATTGAAGAAAAGCACTACGCAGATCATTATCTGAAAAATCTAATGGTACAAAGCATCTACGCTTATGGAATTGCCTTTTCAGGAAAGAACTGCTTCATCACTTGTAAGAAGATAAAGTAAACAGTACCGTTATGTAATAACCGTGTTCTTGAGTCGTTATTTTCAGACTCAGTATCAATTCAAGCCTACAATGTTTAATCGCAACGATGCGGATTTTGTGGCACTCATTGCGCTTTACCTGATGTTTCAGAAAAAATTAAAAAGGCAGAACCGTTAGATCCTGCCTTTTAAAATTGTCTGCTGAGTTCAGCTAAATCAAAATATGATTTAGATTAGAACCATGCCTCAACCTGTGCACCGAACTGAACGTTGTTGCTGTCCTTTTCACCGTATTTACGTGTCACATTCTCGCTCTCAACCTTACCGTATATATTAGCATTGTTAGCGTGGATGTAAGATACGAAGAAACGGATTTCAGGACGTGACCAGACATTTGAAGCATCAGGAGTAATACCATAAGCCATAGTTAACTTCTGACCACGATTTACATTATTCATATAGTCGCCTTTCTTCTGGGTCTGTACATACGCACCAGCTTCCCAAATCAGACGTGACAGCTTGGTTAACTGTAAGAAGGGACGAACAACCAACTGTGCAAACTTAACCTTCTCATCATCCTGACCATCAACTTTCTTGGTACCCCATGCATACTGAGCTACGTGCTGGATCTTGACCGAATTCCCATATAAGGATAGACTGGTGCTGATAGTGTAATAGCTTTCTTACTCTTTGTAGATCTTAATGTAATGCTCCCAGTCTTTAAGTTATAAAAGACATGAACTCCATCTTTAAAGATGTCATAACTTAAATACATCTTATCTGAATCAAGATCTTTTTCATGATCATGTAAGAACAGAAGATCTGCATCTGTTTTTGTGTTCTCACAGTGTTCTTCACCATGAAAATCTAGGTAGCAATCAGAGAAATTCTCACCTGCTACAATTGGGCTACGTAGTGCTGAGTGCGCACCGATTGAGAAGTTAATCTCTCTGTCATCAAGATTATCAATATCTCCAGGTTACATTAACACTCCTACTGGTTAAGACGTATGAAACGGTTAACTCAAATTTATATGTATATACTTTTAGAGTTTCATCAGAATATCTTAGTTTGAACGATACGGTGTCTGTTGTCTTATTTGCTAATTCAAACTCGCTGATACAACCTAAACCATATTGTGGAAGTTCATATACATTACCATAAACTTTATATTTACCGTTCTTTACTTTTCCTACAATAGGGAAAAGAATAGGTGAACAGAATTCCCTCCATGACGGATCAACATTTCATAAATAATCATTACCATCTTTTATCTCTTGTAAAAAGGAGTAATTCAGCACCTTTACTTCTTACCATGCTCTTAAGATCATTATTTTCTAACTCGATATCCATTCAAACTCCAATGTTTATCGTAACGATACGAATATTATGACATAAAAAATGAAAAGTGAATGGATCTCAAAAATAGAAAAGGCAGAAGATCAATCAACCTTCTGCCTTAAATATCGTTAAGAGATTGAATCTCTTAAATCACAAGATGATTACCACCAAGCTTCTGCCATTACACCGAATAAGAAGTCGTGATTGTTGCTACCACTATATGACTTCTTGTAGCCGTTAGCAAACTCTACAGTACCACCTGTATTGCCATAGGTTGAGTAATCCTGACCATATTCATTTCCGTGAACATATGAAGCATAAATACGGAACTCAGGACGTGACCAGAAGTTTGAAGCATCAGGAGTAATAGCATATGCTAAAGTATACTTCTGACCCTGACCTGTTGTGGTATCTGAACCAGCCCATCCATCAACACCGGCTTTGGTTGATAGTCTCTTTGTGGATTCAACATAGAAACCTGCTTCAGCATACAGTCTTGTCATCTTGGTTAGCTGTAAGTATGGACGAACAACCAACTGGAATGCCTTATCAGACTGCTTGTTATAATCATGGCTACCATCCCAACCTAAATGATCATAATTATTATCAAAACCACCAGCCTTGGTTGCATAGATTACGTGGAAGAAACCAAAGGTATCAGTGATCTTGGTGTCACCGAAGTTGTATAAAGACCAGCGGTATGCTGTATTAGATGCACCAGAACGGTCTAACCACTGATCATTACCAAATACACCATAGTTAGCATTAGTGCCATGAGCATACTTAACAACAGTTTTGTTCCAGCCTGTTGATAATCCCTGATTTAAAGCTACGTAGTAGGCCTGAGCTCCCTTATAGGTGTCTTTTGCATGCTGATACTGCTTAACACCTTCATTTGTATCACGTGTTGGAACATAGAAAGTTGCTCTTAAATCAAAGCTTGCGCCATCCCATGCTGGGATAATGTAACGAACATCACCAATATTAACAGAAGCTAAGTTTGCTAAATTAGCTCCGGATGTATGAACAACGCTACTGTCCCACTTGTAATCAGCGGTATCATCACGACGGAACCATGCAACAGAAGCTTTGCCTGGACCTACCTGGAAGTTTTCAATACCAGCACCCATACCGGAAATATTGTACCAGTAAACATCGGTAATATTGATGTCTTCACGGTAGAATCTCTTACCAGCCCAGATTGTTGCATCCTTATCCCAATCTAAGAAACCTTTTACAGAAAGGAATGCTTCACGATTTGCAAAGATTGTTTGCTCAGGAGCACTTGCTGATGCTGGCTGCCAGTCACGGTTGTATGCTTCTTTCATTGTAAAGCGAGTCTGGAAAGACCAAACAGTATCATCTACTTTAGCAATATCAGTACCTAATACAACTTCACCGTAGGTATCATTTTCATAACCTAAACGACCAAATCTCTGAACCTGAGGATCATCTTTCATAGTGTGATGATTAGAAACACCAGAACGTATATAACCACCAAAGTAAGCATTTGGAGTATAGTCAGCCTGAGCAGGCATTGCGAAAGCAGCAGCTAAAACAGCAGCTGCCAGAAG
>ENA-OOSI01000513-OOSI01000513.1-human-gut-metagenome-genome-assembly--contig:-NODE-513-length-11360-cov-1.786466_pt1 | contig 11360 bp, 10 predicted proteins | sample MGYA00241171_ERZ501200 | MGnify/ENA primary metagenome ERZ501200 (study PRJEB25962, sample SAMEA2042554) | human gut metagenome | biome: human gut; feature: human-associated habitat; material: faeces...
GGATGGTTGTGTGTCTCGTTCTTGAAGTTTACAAGCCACTCTTCTGTCTTTCCATCCACCTCAACAGGTACCACGATAGAGCATGCGTTGATCTCATCAGACTCTTCCTGATCATCAAGCTTGCCCTCTGCCTTTAATCTCTTCATGGCAAGAAGTGCAAGATCCATCAGGCAGACAAATTTGTCATTTCTGTCCTTGTAGATATTTGAAAATGTATTGAGATAATCCTTGTAGGTATTTTCAATCGGTGTGCGGTAGAAGCCATCGTCAAACTTGACATTCTTAAGCTCTGTAGAGAATGTTGTATGACGGCAGTGATCTGACCAGTATGTATCGAGCACACGGATTTCTGTCATTGAAGGATCACGCTTTTCCTCATTCTTAAAATAATTCTGGATATGAAGAAAATCCTTGAAGGTCATGGCAAGGTTCAATGATGAATAAAGCTCCTTCAGCTTGTCCTCTGCCATATCCTTAAAGCCGTCAAATACGATTACATCCGCAGGCTCCGGGAATACAGTTACAAGAGTCTCAGGCTTTTCAATGTCTGCTTCCCTTGAATCAACAGGATTAATGCAGAAATTCTTGATTCTGTCAAGTTCATCCTCAGTAAGGTTGCCTTCGATTGCATAAATAACTGCTGTTTTGATAACAGGTTCTTCATCTTCTTTTAACAATTTGATACACTGTACGGCACTATCGGCTCTCTGGTCAAACTGTCCCGGTAAAAATTCAACACCAAAGACATGTTCATTATCATTATGGGTAAAATCTTCCTCATATACATAATCAACAGGTGGCTCTGAAAAAACAGTTACAAGTGCTTTTTCATATGTTTCTTTTGTGATATTTTCGATGTCGTACCTGATTAATACTCTGACATTGGTTACAGTATTAATGTTGAGATAGCTGCTTATTTCTTCACTAAGCTCCTTTGCCTTAACTGCAAATTCAGGCATCTTTTCAGAATAAACTCTCTTTACCTTACTCATGGTATTCTCCTTTATGTTATATATTATTCATGTAATCTTCGGATTACTTTGCAAACTACCGCATCTTCCATAACTGTAGGGCCTGTATAAGTAAAAAATACAAGACCCTCCGTAGGTGATGTTACCTGATTTATTACTTCACCTTCATACGGATCTATTATCTCGCCTATAACGCTGCCTCTGTATACAGGGTCTCCCGGACTAATCACCCGCCTGTAAAGACCGGATACCTCGGACTTAATGGACGTAAGGTCATCTTCATTAATAACCTCCGCAATATATCCGCTGTGATTGTTATATTTGATTATTCCCATTCTCGTCAGGAATCTCAGAATAGATGCAACTGCCTGTCTTGCAGAAACATCATCTATATAATCAGTGCAGGTTGTGTACAGTGAAAAAGCACTTGTACCGCTCATCTGCCAGTTATAATTAAGAGTTGCCGTATCCATAGGCTTAGGTTTTCTGATTACAACAAAAGGCAGTCCGAAAAGGTTAGCCAGACTCGGATTCTGGAAACCTGTCTCCATCATTCTTATATGTGGTACAAAATTACCGGGCATATAAAAACTTGTAAGCTGTATTCCGTAACTGAAGCCTTTTTTCCTTCCATTAAATTGGCCGCTATCTGCTGTGTAGTGTCTCCGTTAATAAATCCGGGGAATTTTCTGTTAATATCCGAATCGTCTAACGGCCAGAATCTCTTGTCTATATTAGTGGCATACTGATTAATGCACGGAATAATAAGTATCTCCTTGCCATTTGCAATCTGTCCATGTTCCTCTAACTTCTTAAGTTCTTTGATAAGCTGTGAACATATATATGTCTGCTGGTATTCATTGCCTCGCATTGAACCGACAACACATGCTGCCCTGTCTCCCTGTCCAAAGGTAAAACCTGTTATTTTGAAATCTTCCCTGTAGATTCCTTCAAGAGTATACAATACTTCTCTACGCATCAAGTCCACCTCCGTCATGCTCCGCACATATTCGTGCCACAATAGCTCCTTTATATACAACAGGATGTTCCCTAAGTGTGAACAGGAAACCGTCTTTAGGTGATATTATGTCTTCAAGTATCTCTCCGGTAAGCGGGTTAACTATCTTACCTATATATGTTCCTTTACGGATATGCACACCCAGTTCTTCCACATCTTCAAGGATAAAAAGTCCCGATCTTGTGGTATGGATTGCGGATACATCACCCTTATGGGCCACAATAGGTTCCCTGATTTCATCGGTTATATCCCCTTTCCATATTCCAAGTTCTTTCATAAGTCTTAAAATACCTGTAAGTGTCTGTCTCGCATATTTCCTTGAAATTCTTGACCCTGCTCCCATCTCAACAACCAAAGAAGGAACACCAAACATATTAAGACAGTTGGCAAGTGAAGATTCAAGATATGCTGCCGATGACAATGCCCATATTATGTCGGCATTCATAAGCTTTGCATAAGGAAGCAGTTTTTCAAAAAGTTCAGGGCTCAATCTTACCTGTGGGGCTTCCTTTATAAAAATATTGGAAGAATGTACATCAACACACATATCACTTCCTATTATATCCTGAATTATATTATAAGCAATATACTCGGCCATTGCACCGGAGTCGTTACCCGGAAACACCCTGTTCATATCAAGGTCATTCATTGGAATCCCTCTTGTTCCCGTATCAATTCCGAGCGGATTAATTGAAGGATATACATCAACTATTCCCGCAAGGTTCTGAGGTTCTGCTTTAATCTTTTCAATTAATTTATAACAAACGTACTGGCCATTAAGTTCATCGCCATGTGTACCGGTAACTATGGAAATCCTCTTTGTAGATTTATCCGTTACGGAAGGAAGAAGTCTGTTTTTCTTAATTACCAGACGTTCCTCTACCGGCATCTGCAATGATACGATTTCTTCAATCATACGTAGCTCTCCTAATTTATCATGTATTTTTACACACTTTCTGTAGTATTATAAATCACATCACGCCAAAAATCCAGTATTTCTTCATTAACATTTTCAATGTTGACAATATGGTAATTTTTCCATTCTTTCGGAAACAGGCTTACATATCTTTCCCAAAGAAATCTGTCGTCAAGAAGAGCTATTACTCCCGTATCTTCGTCCGTGCGTATAACCCTTCCCGCAGCCTGAAGCACTTTATTCATACCGGGATATACATAGGCATATTCATACCCTTTGTTTTCCCTTTCGTCATAAAAGGTTTTGAGAATACTGTTTTCCGTACTGATTGACGGAAGTCCCGTACCTACAATGATACTTCCGATAAGGCTGTCCTTTTTCAAATCTATTCCTTCCGAAAACAATCCTCCAAGCACGCAAAAGCCTAAAAGAACGTCATTACCGTTATTTTCAAATTCCGCAAGAAATTCTTCCCTGTCTTTTTCGGACATATTGTTATTTTGTATAATTACACGCACTTTTTCACCGTAAAACAGTTCATATACACTTTCCATATATTTATAAGACGGGAAAAAGACGAGATAATTCCCTTTTCTGCTTCCTGTGATTCTAAGTATATATTCTTTTACTTTTGTAAATTCATCGGTATTTCTTCTTGTGTACCTGCTGGTAACATCATTTCCTATGACGAGCAGTCTTTTATTGACATCAAATGGTGAATTAACATATATTGCCGGTTCGTTTATGTCTCCTGTAAGAAGCTCTTTGTAATAATTGACAGGTAAAAGGGTTGCCGAAAAGAACACGGCATTTCTGCCGGAGTCAACGCACTCCCTTATGTTATTGCCGGGATTTACGCAAAAAAGCCTGTACATAAAACCACGCTCAGTATGTTCACAATATTTTACATAATTCTCATCTGTCTTTTCATACATGGCATTAAAATGACATACGTTGAAAAAAAACTCCAAAAGTTCTGTCATATAGGGAAAATCCCTGTTATTTTCCATGAAATGTGTAATCTCCGTTTCAAGGCACTTAAGAGATATTGACAGTAAATTGTCATTTTCCTCAATCATATATTCCTCGTCGCATTTTCTCTTCATCTCAAGCATATATCTGTTACAGCGTTCAAGGATACCCGCAAGCTTTTTACTATAACCTGCCACAAGCTTTTTCACGGAAAGCACATCTTCTTTATAAATCTGTGCCGAATACATGTTCCTTGCCCTGTCCACCAGATTATGGGCTTCATCCACAAGAAAAATATATTCGCCCCTGCTACCCTCCGAAAAGAATCTTTTAAGCTTTACCTCCGGGTCAAACACATAATTGTAGTCGCATATTATCCCATCCATCCAGTAAGATAAATCAAGGCACAATTCAAAAGGACATACCGTATTTTTCTTCGCATACTCCTCTATCATAACGTCCAGGTTATTAATCATGTCATACACAACGCCGTTAATCCTGTCATAATGCCCCTTGGCATAAGGGCAGGAAAAAGGATTGCACTCAGGAGTGTCTTCTCCATCGCAGAGACATAATTTATCTTTAGCCGTAATGGTAAGTGTCTTAAAATCAAGATTATTACGTCTTAAAATTCCAAAGGTATCCTCTGCCGCAGTCCTGGTTATTGTCTTGGCTGTCAGATAGAATATTTTGTCCCCGTATTCCTCTCCCATTGACTTAACAGCCGGAAACACGGTGGATATGGTCTTGCCCACCCCTGTAGGTGCCTGAATATATAAATTGTGGTTATCCTTTATTGCCTTATACACGCTGACCGCAAGATTTCTCTGCCCCTCCCTGTATTCAAAGGGAAATTCAAGTTCCTTAATGGATATGTTACGGCTTTTTCTGTGATAATATACATAATTACCCCATTTGATAAGTTCACTTAAGACAGCCTCAAACCACTTTTTTAATTCTTCAAAACTCATTACTTCTGTAAAATATTTTATGGCTTCATCCGTTAAATTGACATAAGTCATCCGTATTCCGATTGTGTCAAGGTTATTTTTCAGGGCATATATATAAGCATAACACATTGCCTGCGCCTTATGGACCTCAACCGGCTCCGACAGGTATTTCACATCCTTATATGTGCCCTTTATCTCATCCACATAAGTATATCCGTCCTTATTAAATATCCCGTCTGCCCTGCCCTCAACCGTTATGTCATAAATATCATTGTCATAAGTATACGAAAGCGATACCTCCGCATTGTAATCACCACCCATTGACTTCTGAATCTTACGGTGTGCCCTGCTGCCGGCATCCATGGCAGTCTTATCCGTAACTCCGCTAAAACGGTTATCTATGTCACCTTTTCTGCATATAAATTCCACAAGATTTCTGACGGAAATTCTAAGTGTCCCATTCACAATATCTATCATAGGTTACTTCCTTTACATATACTCTCTGAACCTTAACGGCATATTCTGTTTCTGGAGATTAATATTGGTACGTTCTTTAATGGAAATGCTCTTTCTGAACATCTCATATAATCTTTTAAGTTTTTTTTCTTTATCGTCAGGCTGCAGACTCATAATGTACCCCGTATCCACATCAGTAATTATATATTCACCGCCCTTATTGTGAACGGCAGCCTTGCCCCTGCCCATATCGGCTATAACAAAATTCTCCTGCGGCAACCTGTCCGTAAAAAAACTGCCAAGAAGCGTAAGCAGGTTATTAACGGGGCGGATTTTGCCAAGCAGGAAATTATCATATTGCTCAAATCTTAAAAAGCCTCTGAAATGGTCATATTCCCTGCCTGTATTGCGACACATCTTATTGACATTTGCCACATGAACGTCATGGTAATCCGAAATGCCTCTGGCACCGTTTTGAAATACTGATTTTACAAAGTAAAAAATATCCGTTCCTCTGTCGGGATTATTATTAAGTGCGGCAAGATACATCATATATTCTGCCTCGTAAGAGATTTTTCGTATTCCTTTGGCAACCCGTAAGGACTTTGACAAATCTGTAACCACCTCCGTACATTCTCCGAAAACAAACATATTGTCATTACCACATTCTATCATAACGTCATCGGACCGGTAGCCCGAAAATACGGCGGTCAAAATACCCTCATAAGTTCCGTCACATCTAAATATAACCATAAAAATTCTCCTTACGGGCTCTTAATCTATATCTGTCCTGTAATAATACCGTAGCTTGTCAAATCTTTCACTTCATCAGGGAATATGTCACTGTTGGTGTCAAAAAAGCTTAACTGCCTGTATGTAACATCGTCTCCCGTAACACGTCTTACAGATGAATCAAGGATATTCCTGACAATGTAATTCTCTTCAATCCTGATATTCTTATACATCATTATGCCGTTACAGGTAATAAAATATATTGCCCTTTTAAGGACAACGCCGATTCTTTTAAGGTCGGCAAAATCAAGCCTGCTGCTCCTTCTTGCAGCAATTATCCTCTTTGCCGAATTGACACCGATTCCCGGGACTTTAAGAAGTGAATAATAATCCGCCCGGTTAATTTCAACCGGAAAATATTCCAGATGTCTCAATGCCCAGTCGCACTTAGGGTCTACAAGAACGTTAAAATCCGGTCTGGCCTCCGATAAAATATCTTGCGCCTTAAAGCCGTAAAATCTCATAAGCCAGTCAGCCTGATACAGTCGATGTTCCCTTAAAAGCGGAGGTCCGTTAAGGGCTGACGGCAGAGTACTGTCATTATTGACATTGACAAATGCCGAATAAAAGACTCTCTTAAGTCCATAGTTCTTATACAGTGCTTCCGAAACATTGATTATCTGATAATCATTCTCTCCGCTGGCTCCGATAACCATCTGGGTACTCTGCCCTGCCGGGACAAATTTCCTTTCTGAACGGTTGTATGGAACAATATCATGTCTGTCATTATTAATACCGTTACGGATTAATTTCATAGGGGACAGAATCGTGTTCCTCGTCTTATTGGGAGCTAAGGATTTAAGTCCCTCCGTAGTAGGGAACTCAAGATTAACACTCATCCTGTCGGCATACCAGCCCGTCCGTTCCACAACTGAAGGGTCTGCTCCCGGAATCCCCTTAACATGAATATACCCTCCGAAACGGTATACCTCCCTGAGCCTTCTCACCGTCTCACATAAAAGCATCATAGTATATGTGGGATTATTGATAATTCCGGAACTTAAGAAAAGTCCCTCGATATAATTTCTCTTATAAAAATCCATGGTAAGGGTGCATATCTCATCAGGGGTAAATGTAGTCCTCACAACGTCATTACTCTTTCTGTTAATACAATACCTGCAGTCAAATACACATTCATTGGACATAAGAATCTTAAGGAGTGATATACATCTTCCGTCAGCTGAAAAGCTGTGACATATACCACTCCTTGCCGTATTGCCTATTCCCTTGCCGTTATTCTTCCTTTCCGTACCGCTTGATGTACATGCCACATCATACTTTGCCGCATCGGTAAGAATGGCAAGCTTATCCATAATATCCATTGACTCACAAATCTGCATAACTATACCTCGAACATCTGTTTGTATTAATTATAGCACATTTGTTCGATTTGTAAACAATTATTTTGAAACGGTCATTACAGGTCTTACACCTATTGATGTATTGGTAGCCAGTTCTCCGCCTGCCGATATGATTCCGTTGGAATTAACAAATACATAACTTGTATTCATGCTTCCGTTGGAACTTGTCCACCATTTTGCTCCGTTGTTTTCATCAACGAATACACCTCTGGCTATTGCATAATCAGTAGCTTTCGCCTGTCTTTTTTCAACATCCTCGTCTCTGAGCCCGTACTCACTGTATACAAGATTACTGCAGGAAAGAATTACCAGGTAATCTTCCGATTCATTACCGTTTGAGGTGCTGTAAAAATAATTCTCAGGCTTGCCTATATGTGTCTTTTTGATAAGTTTTAATTCCTCATCAGAAAATGCTTTTGAAAGATATGAGGTATTAAGCCATGTCCTTAACTCGCTCACATCCCATGAAGAATCTACAAGTTCGTTCATATAACAGTTGCCGTCAAGAACCTTATCCGTCATAAGGAGATATTCATTGTCTTTGTCTATAAGAAGCATCCACGCAATTTTACCATATGTAAAATAAGCAGTTTCTCCGTCGTTATTTACTCTCGTTATTTTCTTACCGAAAACAACAGCCGTGTCATTCTCATCATATTTGGCATTTTTGATATAATCGGTCACATAACCGTCTGCAATCTTATTCTGAGGATAGCTTCCAAAATATACTTTGCCGTCTTCACTAAGTACCGGTGCAGTACTGCGTTCTTTAATTTCACCGCTTTCTGTCTTTGTTTTAAGGTAACCTTCAAATTCCTTATCCGCATATTCAGCCATCTCATATAACGCTTCATTGTCATCACCCTCTTTAACACCTGAGTCAAAAAGATAATCAAATAACTCACGTCTTCTGTCACTGCCCTTTGAACTTTCAGCCGTTAAATCAAGATATTCATACACATAATTTAATTTCAGCGTTACATCCTCTGTGTTATCTATAAGGTAATCCAAAACCTCCTCGGATGACTTATTAAGCTTGTAGGCTTCAAGGTATGAATTGTAGGCTTTGTCCTTATCACCCTCAGATTCATACTCTTTGGCATCATTTACATAGTCATCAAAGCTCATGCTTACAGGCTCTTCCTTTTTATCCGTGTCTTTCTTACCCGTCACAAGCAGGACAACTATTGCTGCAACAACTATAACCAGCAAAACAGCGATTATAACCAGCTCTGTTTTTTTTCTTTTTAACTTATTATCTTCCATGCTTTCATTCCTCCGTCTGTCTTTTAAAATTTTATTGCTTTTTATACCGGCTGTCAATGTAGTTTTTAACATATGTATATCATCATTTGCAACATCTTCCCGGTAGATGTATAATGTAGGCCTATTGACAAAGAATATGCAAAAAACATTATAAATGCCGTGATACAGAATTTGTATGAATTAGATATGGCAGGAACCGGAGAATTTTATGACAGCTGTAATTACAGGAACATCAAGCGGTATCGGCAAATCAACCGCTTTATTACTTATAGAGAATAACATTGAGGTAATCGGTTTTTCAAGAACGCCTTCTGAAATACAAAATCCGCTTTTTAAAGAATACCTGATTGATTTAACGGATCTTAAAGCCTTTGAAAAGCTTATACGGGAGATTAAAAAAGAAAAGGAAATCTCCGTTATAGTCAATAATGCGGGATGTGGCTATTACGGTCTTCATGAGGAATTAAATGCCTCGATGATTCACGAAATGGTTACCGTTAATCTGGAGGTTCCCATGCTTTTAACCTCGATTTTTCTGAGGGATTTTAAGAAAAACAAAGGACAGATTATTAATATTTCAAGTGTGACAGCAAAAGAAATCAACCCCCATGGAGCAGCATACGGAGCCACCAAAGCAGGACTTACATCTTTTGGCAGCAGCATATTTGCAGAAGCCAGAAAATATGGTGTCCGTGTAACCAATATCCACCCGGAAATGACTGATACAGACTTATACAGAAATGCTGATTTTGAAGCCGACACGGAATTCGGCTGTTCATTAACATCGTCACTTATCGCAGAGACCATCCTTAATGTATTGAAATCACCGGAAGGTTTTTCCGTTAATGACATAACAATCAATCCACAGTATCACCGGTTAAAGAGGAAATAACATGAATTACTTTATTCACACCATAAAAGGAAACAAAACAGTTATTTATAACAAAATCATAGGCAGTAACGATACCGTATACCCTGATATACTGATAAATCACCCTTTTGCCGAAGATGAAATAGCCGACGACACACTATTTCATATTGCAGATGATGCAATCAGACAATACGGAAACGGCAAAGTAATTATTGCCAAAATCGCAGATGACAATGACCTTGATTACATTTTAAAAACAATGGCCTGTCTTTATCCCGGAAATTCAAAAGAATCCTCCGGATATATAGACGATTTCTGTAAAAATATTTTATTATCTGAGACAATGTCTTTAAATTTCAAAAAACTTATGCAGTACTATAAGGAAACAGGAGGCAATCCACATGACCTTTTAACACCATTTATCAAGGAGTACGCTCTCCCTGTAAAGTCCAAAAAGGAAGGTAAAATGATCTATGAACTTATCAGAAACCAAATTCTTGGCTAAGCCATTTTCCCACATATATGTGGAAGATGATGCCTTCAACTACCCTTTGTCCAAAGAGATTCTTGGAAGGCTTAAAGGCAGCCACATTATTAAAATAAAACATTACAAAGATATTTTTAACAGGGCAGGTCAGGATTTTTTGCTTCAAAAACAATCCAGATCACTTATTTTATCCGTAAACCGTAATGAAAAGATATATCCGGGAGCCAGAGTGTGCCAGAGTTTTGGAAACGATAACTTTTACTACACCTCCAACATAATGAATTGCGTATTTGACTGTGAATACTGTTATCTTCAAGGTATGTACCCCTCCGGTAATATTGTAATATTCGTAAATTATGACGATTATTTTTCAGAAATAGAAAAAATTCTTGCAAAACACGATATGTATATATGTATTTCCTATGATACGGATTTACTTGCAATGGAGAACTTAACAGGCTTCGTTGACAAGTGGATTAGATTCACGTTGTCCCATCCGTCCCTTAAAATAGAAATACGCACTAAATCAGCCTTTGATACATCATGTTTTCCCAAATGTGACCGTGTCATATTTGCATGGACTCTGTCTCCTGAATACATCATTAAACGTTTTGAACATTTTACGCCATCCCTTGACAGCCGCATTAATGCAGTAAAAAAGGCGATTGACGGCGATTATATGGTAAGGTTATGTTTTGACCCCATGATATATGTAAAAGACTATAAGGAAATTTACAAAGATTTTTATGAATATGTATTTTCACAGATTGACGGTAATAAAATCACAGATGCCAGCCTTGGTCTGTTTCGGATATCATCTTCCTATATTAAATCAATGAAGAAAAAAAGACTTACCGAAATATCCGCCTATCCCTACACCTGCTTAGAGGGCGTATGCCAGTATGAGCCAAAAAAATCCGGCGAAATGCTTGATTTCGCCGGATATGAAATTACAAAATATATTTCCCGTGAGAAACTTTTTATTGATTGACACCACCAAAATTAATGAACTGCCTGTCAATATCGATAACTCCGTAACAGTTGCCGGGCAGTTCCCTTACAAGTTCTCCAAGTTTCTTTTCCACATCTGCCGATTTATCCTTACATTCAATAGGAACAACGGCATCAAAAATAACATTCTGCCTGTTAGGTCCATCAACTACCCTGAAATCATGTATTGTAATATCAGGATTATAATCCTTTATCTTCTTAACAAGGATTGATTTAAGTTTATTAACCTTTTCATCGTTAACTGCAATAGGGTCCATATGTATTATGGTCTCACAACCAAGTTCTTTTC
>ENA-OOSI01000519-OOSI01000519.1-human-gut-metagenome-genome-assembly--contig:-NODE-519-length-11319-cov-2.063210_pt1 | contig 11319 bp, 7 predicted proteins | sample MGYA00241171_ERZ501200 | MGnify/ENA primary metagenome ERZ501200 (study PRJEB25962, sample SAMEA2042554) | human gut metagenome | biome: human gut; feature: human-associated habitat; material: faeces...
AAAATACATTTTTTCATCTCTTTGTACTCCTTTTAACCCTTACATAATAATATAAAATTCATGTACAATCTAGCAATATAAAGATAGTATACTTTTTACGATATTTTTATATTCCATAATAAAAATATTATTATCTCCAAAATCATTTACATAATCAAAGTATTTTTTTGCAACCTCTATATAACCAAGCCTAAACAAAAAATATCCCATTAATAAATCAATATTCTTTCCTTCACTGTGCATTGCTCCGTATTGTGGTTTAATATTGTCTTTTCTATAACCTATTAACTTAATTAGAAGTTGTTTTTCTTCTCTTCTAATTTCATTAATTTTTAAAATTGTCCTATAAAATATTGCATCATTATTTTCTTTATTTATAGATTCCAAAATATCTATTAAACTATATATTTTCTTTGTATCTGTTTCAGAACATATCATTTTTGATATATATATAGACAGTATAGGGTATGTATATTGATTATCTACAATATTGGACTTCGAGAACCCTTTGGGGGGATAAATTAAAATTGATTTTTCTGTAATTCTCTGTATTTCATTTAAATCCAGAATATTTTCACCATCTCTTAAATAAAAAAATATCCATCTAAGATTATCATGTTCTTTAACAAGCATTTTTTTTATTAAATTCATATTCCTATTAGTTTTATCCTTTTTACTCATTATCTCATCTGTATATCCATCATGCATTAACGTTATATTCAATGAAATATTTTCCGGAATATCATATCCATCTTGTTTTTTTATTCGTACTTCTTCATGTACATCTCCATAATATATAAGATGTGAATTCTTCTTAAAAATTCTACCCACACCAATACTGCAGTGTCCATTAGCGTCAATAATCTTAGGCGAAAAAACAGTTTTATTTACAGATTTATATTCATCGAGTAATTTTAAAATCCGATGTAAATCTAATTGCTCGTCAATTAGATATTCATCAGCATCAATAAAGAACACCCATTTATATGTCACCTTATCTAACGCATAATTTCTTGCACTTGCAAAACTATTGTTCCATGATATTTGATAGATTTTTACTTTATCAATTTTCATATTATTTACAACATCTATAGTACTATCAATAGATCCTGTATCTATAATTACTATTTCATCAACTTTATTTTCAATACTCTTTATGCATCGTTCAATTGTTTTTTCTTCATCTTTGCAAATTATTGCAGCAGTTATTTTAACCATATCATTATTGTCTATTATGTTTTGCGACACAATTTTTTCTATTTCTATTGGATAATTAACATCCTGTAATAATAACTCTTTCATACTTAATCATTTCTCCATCATATTATGTAATAAATAAGTTTGTCTATTTTTTAAGAGGGAGAGGTCAGCTACTTTTTATAGCGCTCCCTCTCCATTAATACAATAATAGCATAAACAACCTATCGAATCTCTCTAGCGCGAAGTACACACTCCGCTCTTCGTTTTGTACTTACAAGATTGCAACAAACCAACTGGATATGAACTTCCATATTTCGCAATCGCACCATATAAACAATACCATGCCATGGATGCTCGAATTCCATCTCCATTAACACTCATTTGTTCCGTAATATTCAATTCCTTCATTGTCTCATTTAATAAGTCCATTGATTTCATCTTATTTCCTCCTCATAATCAATCAAATCGTCTAAAATACTGTTATTTATATCATTACTACTATTGTATCCACATTAACACAAATTCTATTTGTTTATAAAACCCTTGCCTAATACTCAAATGAATCCTCAAGCTGATACTGTCTGTCTCCAATGCGTTCCATTTCATTTTTCATTTTCAGATTGTCCATTTCGCCGGTTTGACACACGTATGTAGGATCTATATAATATGTTGAATCATCTACTCTCATAGCAACCCATCCATGTGGTATGAGTGTACCATCTGATTTAATTGTACCAAAAACAGGATAAGCTGTTATTCCCACTCTGTTACATAGTTCTGATAATATTATTGAGATTCCACCGCATATACCTCTTTTATCCAAAATACATCCTTTGTTTGAGACATCAGCATATACTTCATTTTCATACAATTTGTCATAATATGGTTCAATACTTGATTCATAGACAGAATAATCATATTCCATGTTGTCTTTTATCCAATTTAAGAAATATTGTACAGCCTCTTTTTCATTCATATTCTTGGGCATTTCTCTTATAATCTTATCATAGCAAGCATCTATTTCTTTTGATTTTTCCTGATAATATTCTGTTGAAAAATCAGCGTTTTTACATATTTTTTCAAGCTCATCTATATTGGTAATTATATTCTCATCATTTAAAACAAGCTTAAAATTCTTCAACTCCTTGCGCTTTTTTGAATCATTAACCAGAACATACAATTTCATAATATTACAATCATCATTAATTGTGTTTCGATCAATTAGTTTATTATTTTCTCCAACCGGAAAAATTAATGAAATCGCCCAGTTCTGATATTCCGGATCAAATGATAATGTTCTTACTATCCTCAGATACCGGTATGTACTTATCGGAGCTGTTAGATCAATTTTTCCACCATTTCCCTGTTCAACTAATGCTGTAATATCGTTACACACCCTTTTTTCAGTTTCGTCAAGCTGGTCATAATAAAATGAATTTGTTTTATTTGAAAAACTCACCTTATTCTGACCAACCCCTATTTCAGGCTCTTCTTTACCATTTAAAAAAACACATAAAATACCAACTAATGTTAATATAAACAGAAGGATTATTTTCTTTTTATTCATAGTATTGTTCCTTTCTATTTTTTCTACTAACTCCAGTGGCCATGCCGCCTGCAAAGCCAGCTGCAACAAGCGTCCAAAATATAGCATCATCTACATCCGCCAACAGAACTCCACAGAAGCATGCTCCAATGCTTTCTTTGAAATCCAGCTCCAATATACTTGATGCCAAAATTCCAGTCCACGCTCCTGTTCCCAGAACAGGAATTCCAACAAAAAGAACCAACGCAAGAAACATACCTTTTCCAGACAGAATGTAAAAAAACTTCCAATGTATTTTTTATCGTTTCCTTTCGTTTATTATCTTCTTGAGTTCATTAGCTCTAGCCACTTTCTTAATGCTTCAACAGTCAATTGATATGGTGTCTTTCCGCCATCGCATTGCATTAGTTTTTCATCAGTTAATGCTACTTTATTTATTTGAGCAATCTTTTTAGCATTTTCGTAGAATGTGATAAGGTTTTTATTTTTAGCCTCATAATCACTTCTTTCAGCAGATGATATCTTACCAAAATATGCTTCATATATTATTCCTTCATACCCTTCGATATCATCATTTTCTGGTAAAATCCATCCAATTGGATTACGTTTACCTACTAAATTTATAAATGTTAAATAACATTGTTCGTAACCAAATAAATCAAAATATTTATGTAATAGTTTATAACCTGGATCACTTTCAGAAAGTTTTACTTTAGAGTTGTATTCACTTTCTAAAATTGGAGCTGTAAATGATCTAAATTCTACAACCTTTAGGTTATCATATTCATAGAAAGCATAATTACCTATTGCTTTCAATGAATCAGGAAGAATTATCATAGTTACGTTTTTATTACCATTACCGGCATAACGATCAATGCGTACTGTACCTTCCATAACATCTAGTGTTTCAATGTTTAAAGCGGCTGGAACAGATGTTAATTGATATTCTTGACCATTTATACTAGTGTAAAGAACACCATCTACTAAGCGAGCATAATCGTTTAATACTTTGTTGTTTGTTTTTTCGTTTGTAGTTAAATCTTCATAATAATAATTTTCAAGTTTACTACAACCATTAAAAGCAAGATTTTCAATTTTCTTTAGTTTATTAGAAAATCTAAACTCTTTTAAACTTTCATTATTTTGGAAAGCACCAAGACCTATTTCTTCAAGATTTGGAGCATCAAATTTACGAAGTGCTGTAGATAAAAAAGCATAACCAGCGATTGATTTTAAATTCATCATCATAGTTTTTGATACTTCATTTAAAGAATATGATTTAGCAAAAGCACCCTCACCAATTTCTTCAATATTGCTTAAATCAATTTTAGTAAGTGCTTGACATGCAGAAAAAGATCCTTCACCAATTAATCTTATGTTGTTTAAGTTAATTACTTCTAAGAGTTGACAATTAATAAAAGCATATTTACCAATTTCAATAGTTTCTGCAGGAAGATTTACTCTTGTAAGATTGATACAATTTCCGAAAGCATAATCACTAACCTTTACAATATTACTTGGAATAGTGATTTCTTTTAGTCTTTCACATCCAAAGAAAGCAGCATCTCCTAAACTTACTAAAGTATCAGGAAGTGTTACTTCGCTAATTTGTGGTGAAGTTGAACTTTTTTCATATTTACTAAATGCGCCTTTTCCTATTGTCTCAATAACAGGTATATTCAAATATGTTAGGCCACTACATGCAGCAAAAGCATAATCACCGACTTCTTTAACACCTGTTAGATTAGCTACTCTTAGGCTAAGGCAATTATAGAATGTTTCAGCTTCAATTACATCATCAACCTTAGTTAAATCTATTGTTTCTAACAAAATATCATTAGAGAAACATGCTACTCCAAAGTGTACACCACCATTTGCAGGCATGTTAACACTAACGAGATATGAACAATTTTGGAAAGCACCAAGACCAAATGTCGAGTTTTCACCGATTGTAACTTCCTTTAAATTTGATTTATAGAATGCACCTTCACCATATGAGGCATTGTCAGCGAGTACAACTTGCTTTAGTCCTGTATTCGCGAAAGCATAATCGGCAACTATTTTAACTTTATCTAAATTTTCGATTTTTTCTAATTTACTTGCATAATTAAATGCATGCTTACCAATTGATGAAACACCTTCAATTGGTAAAGTTACTACTCCTAATAATTCGCAATTGGCAAAAGCAAATGCACCTATCACCATATTTTTATTTGAAATAGTAAGAGAAGTGATGGAAGTACCAGTGAAAGCACCATCAGAAATTTCTTCATATTTTTCATCAATGTAATAATCACCATATTCTTTATATGGTGCAGCAAAAATAATTATTTTGCCTGTAGCATCAAGTAATAATTCGCCTGATGATTTGTAATTTGAATTGTTTGCATCTACTGTAAATGTTGTAACATTTGTATCTTGGAAAACAGAGCCTTCAACTTCACTGATAAAAGTGTTTTCTAAGAATACTATTTCTGTTAGCTGTTCACATTTGTAGAAGCAATAATTTCCTATTCTTACATTATTATTTGGTAAGACAATTTTAGTAAGAGCGGTTGAATTGTAAAATGCTTGTTCACCGATTGCATCAACTCTAGCGTTGAAAATAACACTTGTCAATTTTGAACAATCACTAAATGCTCCCTTACCAATATTTATTATATCATTGTTAATTGTAACTTTTTCTAACTTTTCGCACATTGCGAAACAGAATGCAGGTATTTCAACTTTTTCATATATATCCACGCTTGTTAAACCTGCATTAACAAACATAGCCATTGATAATTTTGTGTTTTCTGATAATACAACTTCTGATAGATTAACACAATCTTTGAAAGCTTGTTTACCAGTATTACGTAAAGTTGTAAGGTCAACTTTTTCTAATGCTTTACAACCATTGAAGGCATCATCGCCTATCGCATATATATTTGTTAAATCAATATTATTTAATTTTACACATTCTTTAAATGCTTGACGTCCGATGACAATTACTTTTTCCAAATTAATTGTCTCTAATTTAACATCTTTACAAAAAGCGTATTCTCTAACATACTTGATGGTACTTGGTAAAGTTACACTCTTCAAACCTGAACAATTATAAAATGCATATTTTTGAATTTCTTCAACACCTTCAGGAATTATTATTGAAGTTATTGAAGTATTGCTAGCTGGTATTTTGTTTGCGTCATAATCATCTTCGGTTAATTCTATTGTACGATCTGTTTCATATAAACAAAATGCATACGAACCGATATATAAAATACCTTCATCATCTGGTATAACTACTTCGCCACCTAATCCTTTATAAGCTACCAAAGTTCTATTTTCAATAATAAATGGATTATTAATATTTACTATTATACTGGCATTGATACGGGAACCTTTTACCTTTAAGGTAATTATCGTTGTTCCTTCTTTTAATCCTTTGACAACACCATTTTGGTCAACTTCAGCAATATTTGGGTCTGATGATTCATAAGTTAATTCATATTTATCTTCTACATACCAAGGATTCATATCGTAATGTAATTGAATTTGTTCTCCTGGGTAGAATGAAATATCTGATAACGAATTGATAAAGACCCTGTCGCCAGTTTCACCAATTTTACTTGTCTGTGAGGCTCTAGAATAAGCGAATATTGTATCAAAGTAAGAGAAACGCAGTGAAGTTAATTTAGCATCGGCGGCATCAGTTACTTTATTATTAGCTTCTTTTCTAGAACTTTTTTCCTTTACATTAATGATTAATACTGCTTGTTTGTTGTCCATGGCTTCACGAGCTGTAATAGTTGCGCGACCTTTTTTCAAGCATTTTACTAATCCTTCTTTTACTACTGCAACTTCCTCATTAGAAGAAGTCCAAACTAAATGATTTAAATAATCTTTATTTTCATCAACACTTACATCTTTTGTTGATAAATACTTAGTCAAATCGATAATTTCATCTTCATACATCGATAAAATTATTAAATCAATTCCATCAGGAGTTCCATCTTTAGTAAATTTGAAATCTCCTTTTGTACCTGGTAATTGACATAAGTAAATATTAGAATTTAATGCGTAATCATCTATAGAGAATGCTAAAGAACTTGTTATAAGAGCATCATCAAACATATCATCTAGGTAATCTGTTATTTCAAATTTTACAACAGTATCTTCGCCACGATTTGAATAAACAGGGATAGGATTTTCTGTTAAGAAAGTATAACTAGAAGATGATGTAAAAATAATCGGTGTTATAGATTGAACATATTGATTATCAAATACTGTCATAGTTATGTAATAACGATCTTTTTTCAAATTCTTATCATATTTCTTCTCATAAGATATATCTTTAATAATTGGCGCTTCATCATCTAAATAGAAATCAAAACTGAAAGAATTTCTAACATTTGTTAAAGCCCCACCATCTTTATAATCTAATAAACCTGACATTTTAAATTCATATTGTCTATTATTTATTAAACCCATTGTAGCAGATTTTATCTTCAAGTTATCATACGAAGGTATTGGGGTTCCGCCTACCGAATATGCTTTAGATTTATTATAATCAGTATAGTCATAGATTACTTCTCCTGTAATCTTATCAGTTATTGTATAATGCATTGTTTTAGCATTTCTTAATAACCCTGCATAAACTCCTGAAATACCATCTATTGTACCTAATATATTAGATATCGCTATGCGATCCTCTGAAGCCGGAATAGCTTCATATATCGATTCATCCATATTATATAAGTATGAACCAAGTGGAATAATATAATTGTAGTAATAAGAGCCATATGGTGTTGTTGCATAATAATCAGCTTTAATTTTATCTTCATCATCAATAGCTCCATTATGAGCTTCTGATTCAACTTCATAGTATGTCTTATCAAACATTGGCGCTTCTGTCCAATCACCATAGAAAGCTAAGAAAGGGATATTTAAATCAACTTCATCATCTAAAGACTTTAAAGTTACAAAACCTTCAACATACATTCCGTAAGGGAATAAATTATCAATCATTTTTTTGTCGTTACTTGATAGCAAATAAGTAACCTTTACTTTAGCTGTTTCATTACCCTTTAATGTTAGTACATTATTAGTTAATTCGCCATTTGATAATAATTCTATTTTAGTTGTGCCATTTAATAATTGATCTTTTTCAGCTACGTGTTTCGCATCAGATGTAGAAACATTTTCTGTCATCGCGATTACTGATAAATCATATTTTAGCGTATCACTCGATAAATTTTCAACATTAAAAGTCATTTCATAAATACCTGAGCGGTCTTTATCATCGCCAAGTTCTAATTTAGTTCTGTCAATGCCATCAACTGTTATATATGCTTTGGTAGTAACAGCATTATCAAGACTAGCAAGACCAGCACCTTGTTTACGAGGTGAATAAGGATTCCCCTCTTCATTATAAGCAATTGTCGCTGTTGACATTAATAACTCATTAGTTAATACTGATATTTCTTTTCTGCTTTTATCAGGATACTTTTCTTTTAAATATTGTCTAATTAAAACAACGATACCACAAAGATTAGGAGTAGCCATTGAAGTGCCGCTCAATTCGTCATATCCGCCACCAGGAATGGCTGATTTGATACTTCCGCCATGAGCTGTTATTTCTGGCTTTAATCCAAGTGATGGTGTAGGTCCCCAACTTGAGAAATCAGAAATGAATGGTCCTGCTTGATTTACATAATCAACAATGATCTTTCCTGTTTTTTTACTTGCGAGAATTGTTCCATCATCTTTTGAAATAGAAATAGTTGGGATATGATCACTTTTACCCATTGACATTACGATATCGCCATCAATATTATTATATATGATACAAGCGATAGCTCCTGCTTGTTTTGCGTAGCGAGCTTTTTCTTCAAAAGTATTATCTCCACGTCTAACTAATGCTATTTTACCTTTTACGTTAACACTAGCATAGTTTACTTTTAAACCGGATCCTGGAATAGTAACATATTCAAATTCTTGTTTTATCCCTTCAGTAATTCCAAGTTCTTTAAAGAAATCATTTTCTTTACCAGTTATAGCATTAGATTCTTTAAAGAATAGTATTTGTGAATCATTCGCTACTAAATATTTACTTTTAACACCACTGATTGAGGCTACAGATAGTGCTGCATCATATGTTGATGGAGAACCTACTGTACCAGAATCAGGATTCGTTACGAAATTGGTATTACCTTGTTCGCCACCAAAACCTGAACTATAACTATTGCTGGCAGCGGTGATTAAACTAATACCGCTTTTGTTAATTTTGTCATATATTTCATTAACTTCTTTTTTATCAACTTCTCTTGCAAAACCACAAGAAGAACCTAAAGACATATTAATTGCATCAACGCCAATTACAACTGCATCTTCTAATGCTGCTATAATATCTTCTGTTTTTCCACCTTCATCTAAATCAGGGAATACTTTCATTAAAACAAGTTGTGTATTAACAGCAATACCTGTAATAACATCATCTTTACCACCAATGATACCTGCAACATGGGTACCATGTTCAGAATCATAAGGATTTACTTCAGTATCCTTGTCTGCATAATCATATGTATATGGAATTTTACTACTATAGTAAACGTCTGATAAACGTAACTTAGGAGTAAATTTTTTAGCATTTAAAACTACCTCATCACTAGTGATTAGATTATTAATATCTGCTTTTGAATAAAGTGGCTCATCAGGAAGTTTACTAAAAACAGTGTGACTGCAATCAAATCCTGAATCTAGTACAGCAACAGCCGTGCCATTTCCTGTATAAGATACACTACTAGAATCGAAGATTCCTGTTTCATAAACTTTAACAAGATTAGTTACTGCTTGATATTTATCACTTGACGATGCTTTTGGCAAGTTATATGTATCAGATAGTATCACTGATTTCACATTAAAGTTGTTTCCTAAACGTTTAAATGTCTTGTATGTTGATTTAATAGCTATTCCGTTTAAAACAGTGGCATAGTTATATTCAACACTAAAATCTAAATTATAAGATTTTAGTTCGGCTACTAGTTCGGCTTGAGCTTCTTTTATTTCCTCAATTTTCTTTTTTCCTTTTCTAGAACTTGCGTATTCAGCAACAGAACTATAGAATAGTTGTTCACCATCAAGATATGCATCAATTAGTGAATCACCTGGAAGAGTTACTATTGATACAACTTCGTCGGTATCAATATACCCTTTATTTTCTATTAAATGATTTGCCTTAATTCTCGACATTACTTGTTCTTGTGTTAGTTTCAAATCACTTCTCAAAATTTGAAGTTGATTAGAGACATCAATTGGTGTTCCATCATTACGAGCACCACTACCATTTTTACAAGAAGTACAAGCAATAGCGGTAAGTATAATCATTAAGGCAGCACATATTTTTTTATACATAATATCTCCTTCCTTAAAGTTTTAGTGTAACCACCAAAAAATAAGTAGCATTGTAACGGAAAAAGCAAGAATTACGAGCCCTAAAATAGGTAAGTAACGTAATAAAGCTGCTTTTATCATGGCTCTTTTTTCTTTTTTTGTTACGTTTAAATTATCATTTGATTGTACACGACGATGTGGCATACCATCTACATCCATATTATAAATTGTATGGCCATCATCTATATATTTTGGTTTATTTTTCCTTTTCATTTTTCTCCGCTTTCCATCGCAGAGCTTTCAAAATATATACTGTTTTTTCCATTTTTTATTATATAAAATCGTGATATAAATGTCAATATGTTTCTTTTCTTCACCACGTGTTTTTCCGAGTTCTTTGATTTTCTTCAAAAAATTACAATACATTTAAAATCGTCATTTTTCACAAAATATTATGTTATCATAGACATATTTTTTCTTTATTCTTCGTTTTATTCAGATTTTTAGTCAAAATGTGACATTTTTTTACAGTATTGTTATGATATACTTATTTTACAAAGCATTCAGACATGCTCTTGTATCGCGATGCTTTGAATCCATATTAAAAGGGGAAAATAAAATGATAAGCTTTAAACGCACAGTCGATAAGTTAGGCAGGCTCGTGATACCCAAGGAACTCAGAGAACAGTACGGCTTCGGTGAAAACACACCTGTTGAAATTACCCCGGTCACAAAAAATATGTTAACCATTAAGCTGATGAACAACAGCTGTTTGTTTTGCAAAAATGAAAACGATCTGGTAGAATTTCATGATTATTACGTCTGTCGGAACTGCATCAAGCAAATGAAAAAAAGGAATTGAGGGCGCTATGCCCTCTATTTTTGTATATATCTCTTGTATTTTGGTTTTACTTGCGCTATAATAAGAATATATATTTCTTTTTTGACCGTATTTTTTAATGAAAGGGACTTGAAACCATGAAAAGGACAACGATAAAGGAGCTGTACGCATCTCCGGAAGCCTTTGACGGAAAAGCGATCACGGTTGCCGGCTGGATCAAAACCGTGCGTTCCAGCAATGCGTTCGGTTTTATCGAGCTCGGAGACGGCAGCACGTTCCCAAAGCTTCAAATCGTACTGGAAGCGGAGAAGCTCGCAAATTACACGGAGATCACGAGGCAGAATGTCGGCGCCGCCATCAT
>ENA-OOSI01000520-OOSI01000520.1-human-gut-metagenome-genome-assembly--contig:-NODE-520-length-11312-cov-1.541885_pt1 | contig 11312 bp, 6 predicted proteins | sample MGYA00241171_ERZ501200 | MGnify/ENA primary metagenome ERZ501200 (study PRJEB25962, sample SAMEA2042554) | human gut metagenome | biome: human gut; feature: human-associated habitat; material: faeces...
ATACTGGCAAAAATACATACCCCACCTATCACAGAAATCCAGAGCAATGCACGTTGCAATCCCGGTACAGCAGCAGGACTATCCGGCTCTGTAGCCGTCAGTATCTGTAGATTCACCACAGAAAGAGCAACCAACAAAATAATCATTCCAGCCAATACCCCTACGCTGAGTATCAATTTTGTACGAATATTCATAATGTTCCTAAGAATTAATATTATGCAAGTATAATCAAATCTATGTTTACTTGTGCCAAATCACGCACAAATTTTCGGTATTTCAATATCATGAACAATGATTTCGGAAAAGAAAGTGACGGACTTCCCATGCAGACAGTTGTTATCTGTTTCTCCCTACAAGTATCAACAATGCTTCCCAGCACATCCGGCGATTGCACCTGAACGACCTCCCCTCCCAGTTCGGTCACCAATTTGAAGTGGTTCAATAAATACCTTTGATTTGCCAGACCGATGCGGTCAGTACTTTCTCTGGGAGTCTGCACATAAAGGGCAACAAACGAAGTATTGTAGCTGCCGTCGAGGAAACTGGGGTGAGCCAGTACGTTTTCAAGGAACAGAATATTGGTTTTAACGCCGCGGATGCGGAATTCTTTTAAGCAGCGCAGCATTTTGGTAATGGCAATTTCGTGGGTAAGGCCGTGGGTGGTTGCCTTAACCAAAAGCGAATCGTAATACGGGGTAATAACGGAGCCCGTAAAAGCATTGCCGCCGTCCAGACGCACGCCAAAGCCGCCGCCGCTGCGGTAAGCAATCAGCTTGCCGGTATCGGGCATAAAGTTGTTGGCAGGGTCTTCGGTGGTAATACGGCACTGAATAGCATGGCCGAAGCTGGTAATTTTGTCCTGCTCGGGAATGCCGATTTCCGGGCTGTGCAGTGAATAGCCTTCGGCAATTTTAATCTGGGTCTGCACAATATCAAAACCGGTAATTTCTTCGGTAACGGTATGTTCAACCTGAATACGCGGGTTAACTTCGATAAAGTAGAAGTTGCCGTCCGGGGTAACGAGAAATTCAACCGTACCGGCGCTGAGGTAATTAACGTTTTTCATCAGCTTAACGGCTGCGTCGCAGATTGCCTTGCGCAGTTCGGGCTTAAGCGAAAAGGCCGGGGCAATTTCCACCAGTTTCTGGTGGCGGCGCTGTACGGAGCAGTCGCGCTCGAACAAATGCACAATGTTGCCCTGCGTATCGCCCAAAATCTGAACTTCGATATGTTTCGGGCTTTCAAGGTATTTTTCAAGGTAAATTTCATCGCTGCCGAAAGCCTTCATAGCTTCGGATTTAGCCATGTTGTATACGGTTTCCAAATCTTCGTTGCTGTTTACCATGCGCATGCCGCGTCCGCCGCCGCCGTTAACGGCTTTAAGCATAACGGGGAAGCCGTGCGCCTGCACAAAACGGTAAACATCTTCAACGCTGTCAATAGGGCCGTCGCTGCCCGGAATCATCGGAATGCCGGCAAGCTTGGCCTGTTCGCGCGCATTAACTTTGTCGCCGAACATAATAAGGTGCTCAAGGCGCGGGCCGATAAAGATAATGCCTTCTTCGGCGCAGCGTTTTGCAAGGTCGCTGTTTTCGCTTAAAAAGCCGTAGCCGGGATGGATGGCGTCTACATCGTGCTCATGCGCGATACGGATAATGTCTTCAATATCAAGGTAAGCATCGATAGGGCCCTTGCCTTCGCCGACAAGGTAGGCTTCGTCAGCTTTGTTGCGGTGCAGTGAAAGTGTGTCTTCTTTTGAATAAATTGCCACTGTGCGGATGCCGAGTTCGTTGCAGGCACGGAAAACGCGGATAGCGATTTCGCCGCGGTTGGCAACCAGTACAGACTTAATTTTTTGCATAGTATACCCTCCTTCGGATAGCACTGTACCTATTTTATTAAAAAAAGTTACTAATTGCAATGGTTTCAGCGTAAGTATTTCTGTATACAGAAAAACATAACGCCATGCAGGGAAACATGCCGTTTAAAACAGTTAATTTTTTAAATATTTGTCAAAAAAGGCGGTAATAACATCAAGCACCGGCTGCTGAACCCAAAACGTGCTGTATAACAAAGCCTCCTTAAAGTAACGTACATATTTATTATAATACCGCTTTATTATGCGTGGCAAATTGCAGGCAGCAGGAAAGGTGCGTATGATAAAAAAGAGTTTGGCAATGTGCCAAACTCTTTTTGCGTGTATGCAGTTAACTTTGCAGATGTCACTCCAGCAAGTTGTTTTTGCGCCAGCCTTCGCTTTTCCAGCGGTAAATAAATACCAGCGCGCGCAGGCATTCATCAAGGCACATGGCAAGCCATACGCCCACCAGGCCCCAGCCAAGGTGCAGGCCAAAGAACCACGCGCCAAGCGTTGCCACGCTCCACATGGAAACAAGCCCCGTCGTTACCGGCCATTTAATATCACCGGCCGCCTGCAAACTCATAACCATTACCATGTTTACGGCGCGCCCCGCTTCAAGGAACACTTCTATTAAAAAGATGTGCCGCCCCAGTTCCAGTACTTCGGGGTTGTCGGTAAAAATGCCGTAAATGCTGTCGCTGTTAAAAAATAAAAGCAGTGTTACCGTTGTGCTGATGGTAACGGCAATGCGGATGGTTTTCCATACGCGCTGTTCAACGGCGTCAAGGTCGCCCGCGCCGATTAAAAAGCCGACGATAATCTGCGTTGCCATGGCAAGCGCCTGTGAATAGATGTAGGAAAACATGGCGATGATGTAGGCGTAAATTTTGGTGGTAATAACCACAATGCCCATTACGTTAACAAAGCGCATAATAACCATCTGCGAAATCTGGTAGGAAAGCGATTCGCCGCCGGAGGGCAGCCCCAGGTACAAAATTTTATACAGCGTGTTTTTGGGGAAGGGGCGCAGGTATTTAAACGAAAGGCGGATATCAATAAATTTGCGGAAAAAGTATAAAATTAAAAGCAGCCCCAGTACCTTACTGGTGTTGGTGGATATGGTTACGCCCAAAACGCCGAGTGACGGTATCGGCCCCAGGCCGTGAATTAAAATGCAGTTGCCCGCTATATTGATAAGGTTCATCACTACGGAGGTAATCATGGTAATTTTTAGCAGGGAATAACCGCGGAAGAACGAAATAAAAGAGATATAGGCAGACTGCACTACAATAAAAAGCCCTATGTAGCGCAAAAAGAGCGAGGCTTCAGCCCAGATATCTGCCGGTACATCCAGGAGGCTTAAAAAGAAACCGTCAAAAATAAACAGCGCTGCGCTGATGATAACGCCGAAAACCATATTGGCAAGCAGGGCAACGGTGCAGACTTCGGCAACTTTTTCGCGGTTGCCCGCGCCGCGGTGCTGGGCAATTAAAATGGTAGCTGCCATGCTGATTACGCTTAAAGCGAGGATAACGATATTGATAATCTGGTTGGCGTTGCCTACGGCGGCAACAGAGTGCTGCGAGTAATGGCTGAGCATGAACTGGTCGACATTGCCGACCATCATCTGCAAAAGTATTTCAATAAAAATTGGCCAGGTCATTTTAAAAACGGAAAGTTTTTGCGTGCCTTCGGCGTTTTTTACTGCGGACATGATTGTGCTCCTTATTTTTAAAAGTTTTTAAACAGAGAAAATAACTATATTATAGCAGTTTGCATTGTATTTACAAGCAGAAAAGTGTAAAATAAACAGCAAAAAAATAAATTCGCAAAAGTCTGAAAAAAAATGAAGTTAACCATAAATGTATAAAAGGTTGACAATAAAAACGGCAAAACTTATAATTAAAAAGTAAAGGTGTGGTGAACTATGTTAAAACTTATCAGGGCATTATCAGAATACAATGGCCCGACTTATGACGGTGCTGTAATGGCAAGAGCTGTTATTAAAGCATCTGTGCTGGAAAACGGAGATTACTCAACGCGCCCGGTAAAAATGGCGCCGCCGCGCATGGGCATTATCGAGGCTTATAAAGAAGGCGCCGCTTCGCTGACGGTAACGCTGCTGCGCCCGCTGGTGCGTGCCGGTGAAATGCCGGAAACGGTGCCGCAGGGCGAAAAACAGCTGAGCTTTGTTATTGATAAGCCGGAAATTAACGCTTATCTTGATGCCGTGGACGACACTAATTCCATTCACCGCGGCGAAAACCCCGTTGTACCGGGGCTGTGCATGATTGAGCATTTGTGGCGCGCTTTAAACAAGCCGCTGCCGCTGAACTGGGACGTTAAATTTAAAATGCCTGCTTTTGCGGGAGAACAGATTGACATATACAAAAACGGCGCGTCGCTTGACGGTTACTGCGGCGGGCGCGAGCTGTTTACGGTAGGTATAAAGGAGAGTTAAAACAATGAATGGCACAAACAGGCCGGACGGTGTCCGCGAGATGGTAAAAATGGCGCTTTTAATGGCGATGAACTGCGTATCGGCGTATGTAATAATTCCGCTGCCGTTTTCGCTGTCGCCAATATCGCTGCAAACGGTGTTTGTAAATCTTTTGGGCTTTTTGCTTACGCCTCGGCAGGTGCTTATTACCATGTGCGCATACCTTTTAATGGGGCTTGCGGGGCTGCCGGTGTTTACGGGCGGCACGGCAGGGCCCGGCAAACTGTTTGGGCCTACCGGCGGATATATTTTCGGCTTTTTAGTGGCAGCGCTTATCATCAGCTGGCTGCGCGGCAATAACTATGGTTTTAAGCGCTGCGCGTTTTTGGGCGTTGTTATCGGCATACCGGTAATTTACCTTCTGGGCGTGGCGCAGCTTAAATTCATTACCGGCATCGGCTGGGAAGAAGCCGTTGTTACCGGCGCTTTGCCGTTTATTCCGATGGATATTGTTAAGTGCATAGCGGCGGCGTATATTACGGCGCCCATTCAAAGAGCGATTGGCGGCGGGCGCTGATGGATAAGGTTTGTTTAATTGGCGGGCTGCGCAGCTATATTGGGCTGACGGGCGGCGTGTACAAGCACGTGCCGGCAGAGATTTTGGGCGCAGCGGTGCTGAAAGCGGTAACGGAAAAATATAATGTTGTGCCGCAGCAGATAATTTGCGGCAACGGCGTGGGCGCGGGCGGCAACATTGCGCGCCTGGCGGCATTGGAAGCAGGGCTGCCGGAAAGCATACCCGCCGTAAGTGTGGACGTGCAGTGCGGCAGCGGGCTGGAAGCCGTGGCAATGGCGGCGGCAAAAATTGAAGCAGGCGAGGCGGATATAATTATTGCCGGCGGCTTTGAAAGCACATCTACCCAGCCGCGGCGCGGCTACAACGCCAACCACCCCGATTATAAGGGCGAAGAAACTTACAGCGTGGCCAAGTTCATGCCGGGCATTCACCGCGAAACGGTAATGCTGGAGGGTGCGGAACTTACGGCAGAGCGTGAGCATATCAGCCGTGCAGAAAGCGACCCCTGGGTACTGCGCAGCCATAAGCTGGCGGCACAGGCAGCGGCAGACGGCGCTTTAAGCGATATTATAGTGCCATGCTTCGGCGCTGTGCGCGATGAAGGCATACGCCCCAAAATGAGCCAGCGCCTTTTGGACAGGCTGCCCTGCGTGTTGGAAGGCGGCAGATTTACCAATGCTGCCAATGCCTGCCTGACTAATGACGGCGCGGCGTTTGTACTGCTGGCAAGCGAAAGCTATTCCAGAGCGCATAACCTTGCGGTGCAGGCCAAAGTGGGGTACAGCGCGGCAGCTGGCGGCGACCCATTGGTAAGCCCCAAAAGCGCAATACTTGCGCTTAATGCGCTGTTGCAAAGGGAAGGGCTTTCGCATACGCAGATAGACTGCTTTGAACTGAACGAAGCCTTTGCCGTTATCGACGTTATGTTCAGCCGTGCCTTTCCGGGGCATGAAGACGGCTATAATGTTTTCGGCGGTGCGCTGGCGTACGGGCACCCTTACGGCGCTTCGGGAGCAATTATTTTGCTGCACCTGTTAAAATCGCTGCAAAAGCGCGGAGGCAGGTTTGGTGCGGCATCCGTAGCGGCGGCTGGCGGCGTTGGCACGGCACTTTTGATTGAGAGATGTTAATATGGACTATTTGCAGTTGATTGCAGAAAAGCCGCCCGAAAAGGCGGCTTTAATAACAGAAGAACATACTTATACTTACGGCGAACTTGCCGCCCTGGCGCGTGAACGCAGAAAAACGGCAGGCGGCGTACGCAGGGTGTACTTTATAAAAAAATCAGCAATAGCGCAGCAGCTTATTGAGTTTATTGCTTTTGCTGGAACGGACAATGTGCCGGTGCTGGCCCCGCAGGAAGCGGATACGGAGCATTTAAAAAATATTGTGCCGCCGCCTGAAGCCTGCATGGGAGCTATGACCAGCGGCACAACCGGCAGGGCCAAAGTGCTGTTCCGCACTTATGAAAGCTGGGCAGGCTTTTTTGAGGAGCAGAACCGCGTGTTTGGCATAAAGGAAACAAGCTGCATGTTTGCACAGGGCAGTCTGGCTTTTACCGGCAACCTTAATTTATATATGGGCGCGCATTATGCCGGCGCTTCGGTGGCTGCGGCTGGTAAATTCCGCCCGCGCCTGTGGCAGGAAATGATTTTGAAGCACAGCTGCGATGTTGTTTATTTAATACCAACCAAACTGCGCCTTTTGGCGCGCGGCTGCAAAACGCCGCTGAACTGCGTTAAAAGCATTATTGCCGGTTCGCAGGGGTTTGATAAAAACGATTTGGACGCAGTAAAAGCCGTACTGCCCAATGCGGAAATGACGCTGTATTACGGCGCGAGCGAGTTAAACTATATAACCTACATTAAAGACAGCGAAATGACCGGCGATCGCACGTTGATAGGCCGTCCGTTTAAGGGCGTTGGTGTAAGCGTGCGCAATGGTGAAATTTATATCGATACTAAATTTCACGTTACCGGAGTAAAATGCCCGGCAACGCTTGGCGACTGCGGCAGCATTGATGAAAACGGCATGCTGCACTTTTTAGGGCGCCGCGACGATATGTATAACATTAACGGCATTAAAGTTTCCGGCTTGAAGGTTGAAAGTGCGCTGCTTGACTGCGACGGCGTGGAGGATGCGGCGGCGCTTGCGGAAAAAAGCGGCGGCAAAGATTTGCTGACGGTGTTTGTAGTTGGCCGCGGGATGAATAAAACCGGCCTTTTGCAGAAGCTGCACGGAAAACTTACGGAGCATGAACTGCCCAAGCGCATAATTTTTATAGACGCCCTGCCGAAAAACGAAAGCGGCAAAACGGACAGGAAAAAACTGCAAACCATGTTATAAAAAAGAAAACCTTGTTGTTTAAGTTAAACAGCAAGGTTTATTTTTATGCTTTTTACAGCGCGATGCCTTTAGTGGGCATGGTAAATTTTGCGGTATCAATTCCTTCCAGTTTCAGCAGCGCCAGTTTTTTAGCCAAGCCGCCTGCGTAGCCTGTTAGGCTGCCGCCTGCGCCAACTACGCGGTGGCAGGGCACAATAATGCTTATGGGGTTATGCCCAACCGCGCCGCCAACTGCCTGTGCGGACATCTGTTTTAAGCCCCTATGCGCGGCAAGCTGCGCAGCAAGTTCGCCGTAAGTAGTGGTTTGGCCGTAGGGAATTTGCAGCAACAGCTGCCATACTTCTTTGCGGAAGGCTGTTCCTTCAAAATTCAGCGGTGGCGTAAAATCCGGCCTGCGGCCGCCAAAGTAAATATCCAGCCAGCGCACGGTTTCATCAAAAACTGGCAGGGTTTTGGCTGCGGCAGTTTCTGTCAGCCCTTCGGCAAAATATTTTTGCCCGTCAAACCACAGCCCGGTTAAGGCATTGCCGTCGCTGGCCATGGTTATGCCGCCTAATGGCGATTTATAAAAACAGGTGTATAACAAGGCGTATCACCTCTCTTAAAATTTGCTTTGCTTTAGTGTTTATAAGCACTGCGCGGCGTTTTTATAAAAATTTGCCGGTAACGCTTGCAGGTGCGGCTTTTATCTGCGCGCGCGTGCCGCAGGCAACAACTGTGCCGCCTTCGTTGCCGCCGCCGGGACCCATGTCGATAATGTAGTCGGCGTTTCGGATAACGTCAAGGTCGTGTTCGATAACGATAACGGTTGCGCCGCTGTCAATCAGCCGCTGGAATACGTCCAGCAGCGTTCTTACATCAAGTGGGTGCAGCCCGATAGTTGGCTCATCGAAGATGAAAACGGCGTCGTTCTGGCTTTTGCCCATTTCGCTGGCCAGCTTCAGCCTTTGCGCTTCGCCGCCCGAAAGGCTTGGTGTTTCTTCGCCGAGCGTAAGGTAACCGAGCCCCAAATTTTTTAAAACCTGCAAACGCTGGCGCACGGTTTTTAAATCCGCACAGGCGGTAAGCGCGGTGCTGATGTCCATGTCCATTAAATCAGGCAGGGAGCAGTTCTGCCCGTTGGCGGCCGGGTATTTTACTTTGGCGGCGTCTTTGCCCATATGCTTCACAGCATATGCCGACCTTGCATACCGTGAGCCGCGGCAGTCCGGGCAGGGTATTTCCACGTCCGGCAGAAACTGCACGTCAAGGTTAATTACGCCGGTGCCGTCGCAGGTGGGGCAGCGCAGCTTGCCGGTGTTGTACGAAAAATCGCCTGCTTTAAAGCCGAGTGTTTTGGCGTCTTCCGTTCTGGCAAAAATTTTGCGCAGTTCGTCATGCACGTTGGCGTAGGTTGCAACGGTGGAGCGCACGTTAATGCCAATCGGCGTGGCGTCAATAAGTTTTACGGTGCGTATGCCGTCGGCCTGCACGTTAGGCACGTGCTCCGGCAGCTTTTGCCCGCTTGTGGCGGCGGTAAGCCCGGGAACAAGGCTTTCCAGAATCAGCGTTGTTTTGCCGCTGCCGCTTACACCAGTTACAACGGTAAGCCTGCCTTTGGGTATGTCAACCGCAAGCGGCTTTACGGTATGGATGGCGCCCGTTTCAAGATGGAGGCGCCCTGCGGCAAACATTTCTTTTTCTGCTGCCTGTTTGCGTATTACGGAGCTTTCCGCCTTTAAAAACGGGCCTATTTTGGAATTTTTATTCTGCGTAATTTCCGCTATGGTTCCTTCGGCAATAACCTGCCCTCCTTTGGCGCCTGCTTCCGGTCCCATTTCAATCAGCCAGCCCGCTTCTTTTAAAATCTGGGTGTCATGGTCAACCAGCACAACGGAGTTGCCGTCTGCCACCAAATCGTGCATAACGCCGGTAAGCCCAACAATGTTGGAGGGGTGCAGCCCTATGGAAGGCTCGTCAAGCACATACAAAACGCCGGTGGTGCGGTTGCGCACGGCGCGGGCAAGCTGCATGCGCTGCCGTTCGCCGGTGGAAAGGGTGCTGCTTGCGCGGTCGAGCGTTAAATAGCCAAGCCCCAAATCCATCAGCCTTTTGGCAGCGGTTTGGAAGCTTTCGCAGATGCTGGCTGCCATGGGGCGCATTTCCGGCGGCATGGTGCCGGGAACGCCGTTTACCCAGCCGGTAAGCTCTGTAAGCGTCATGCGGCAGGCTTCGTCAAGTCCAATGCCGCGCAGGCGCGGGGCGCGTGCAGCTTCCGAAAGGCGGGAGCCGCCGCAGTCCGGGCAGGTTTCCTGCTTTAAAAATTTTTCCACGCGCTTCATGCCTTTTTCGTCCTTAACTTTGGCCAGCGCGTTTTGTACGGTGTAAACAGCGTTGTAATAGGTAAAATCTAGTTCTCCTGCCTGGTTGCTGCTTTTTGCTTTGTAAAAAATATGTTTCTTTTCGGCAGGGCCGTGATAAACTATTTCTTTTTCTTCCGGTGTTAGGTCGCGGAAGGGCACGTTGGTGCGCACGCCCATTGCCCTGCAGACGTCTGTCATCAGCGACCACATCAGCGTATTCCACGGCGCAACGGCGCCTTCGTCGATAGTAAGGCTTTCATCCGGCACGAGGGTTGAAAGGTCAACATTGCGTACAAGGCCGGTGCCGTCGCAGGTGCGGCAGGCGCCCTGGCTGTTAAAGGCCAGCTCCTCCGCGCCGGGCGGCCAGAACCTGGCGCCGCATTCCGGGCAGGTAAGCGTTACATCGTCCACATACGGTCTGTGCAGTTCGATGCTTTCGTCGATTTTTTCGTTTGCGAGTTCCACGAGTTCCTTGCGTGAGCCTACGCAGTGCAGATGTCCGCATTCGCATCTCCAGATTGGAATCGGGGTTCCCCAGTATCTGGAACGGGAAATTGCCCAGTCTTTTACTTCTGCAAGCCAGTTTCCGAAACGCTTTTCACCTACGAATTCCGGATACCAGTGTACGGTATTGTTATTTGCAACGAGCTCATCCTTGAGCTTGGACATTTCGATGTACCAGGAAGGTTTTGCGTAGTAAACCAGCGGCGTATCGCATCTCCAGCAGTGCGGATAGTTATGCTCTAATTTTTCTTTCTTGTAAATCTTGTCGCCTTCTGCGAGGTATTTGATGATTTCAACATCGAGGCCTTCTTCCATTACAAAATGACCCTTCCACGGTGTTTCCGTGTATTCGCCTTTTTCGTCTACCGGCTGAAGAACCGCAAGGTTGTATTTGCGTCCGCACTGATAGTCGTCTTCACCGAAAGCCGGTGCGGTGTGAACGATTCCGGTACCGTCTTCCGTGGAAACATAATCCATGCAGGTTACGATGAATGCGTTCTTGCCTTTTTCCGGGGTGCAGAACGGCATGAGCTGTTCGTATTCCCAGTATTCCATGTCGCGGCCCTTGAGTTCTTCGAGAACTTCGTATTCATCCTTGCCGAGAACCTTTGCTGCGAGTCCTTTTGCGAGGTAGAAGATATTGCCTTCGTTGTCGCCGGAAGTCATCTTAACCTTTACATAGTCGATATCCGGTCCGACGGTAAGCGCGATGTTGGATGCGAGCGTCCAAGGTGTTGTCGTCCATGCGAGGAAATACTCGTTATCCGTGCCTTTTTTCTTGAATTTGCAGGTAAGCGTGTTTACCTTGACCATCTTGTAGCCCTGCGCTACTTCGTGGGACGCAAGTCCCGTTCCGCATCTCGGGCAGTACGGCAGAATCTTGTAGCCTTCGTAGATGAGGCCTTTGTCGAACGCCTGTCTTAAAATCCACCAGCCTGTCTCGATGTAGTCATTGTCGAGCGTGATGTATGGGTTGTCCATGTCTGCCATGTATGCCATTCTGTCGGACATTTCCGTCCACATGTTGGTATAAGTAAAAACGGATTCGCGGCATTTTTCGTTGAATTCCTTGATTCCGTATGCTTCGATGTCCTGCTTGCCGGAGAATCCGAGCTGTTTTTCAACTTCAATTTCTACCGGAAGGCCGTGTGTATCCCAGCCGCCTTTTCTCTTAACCTGATAGCCCTGCATCGTTTTATAGCGGTTGATGGAGTCTTTCAGGGTTCTTGCCATAACATGGTG
>ENA-OOSI01000521-OOSI01000521.1-human-gut-metagenome-genome-assembly--contig:-NODE-521-length-11310-cov-2.396357_pt1 | contig 11310 bp, 8 predicted proteins | sample MGYA00241171_ERZ501200 | MGnify/ENA primary metagenome ERZ501200 (study PRJEB25962, sample SAMEA2042554) | human gut metagenome | biome: human gut; feature: human-associated habitat; material: faeces...
ATGAATTTGGCTATTCGCGGTATTACTGCGGATTTGGGCGATTCTTACGGTGATACGTTCCACGATGATAAGCACAAAACTTTGCGTGCCGATTTCATTATGGCAAATCCCCCGTTCAATATTAGCGATTACGGTCAACCATCGCTTTTGGAAGATCCGCGTTGGATTTACGATATTCCCCCGCAAGGTAACGCAAACTATGCTTGGATTCAGCACATTATATGCAAATTGTCGCCGAAAGGTGTTGCAGGCTTTGTTTTGGCTAACGGTTCGCTTTCAACTTCTTCAAAGCAAGAATACAATATTCGTCAAAAGATGCTTGAAGAAGGAATAGTTGATTGCATTATTGCACTGCCGACAAATCTTTTCAGCACAGTTACGATTCCCGCTTGTTTGTGGTTCTTGCGTAAAGATTGCAGAAATAAAGGCAAAACGTTGTTTATAGATTGCCGCGAAAAAGGAATTATGATTGACCGTAAAATCCGCGAGTTGACTTACAACGACGTGACGGTCGGTCATAAAGACAATGACGAACTCATTGAAAAAGTTAAAGCATACAATCTTGCCACCTATGGTGATGAAAACAAAGGCGATATTGAAAGTATTGCCGCTGTTTATCACGCTTGGTTGAAAGGCGAAGGTTACGAAGATGTTAAGGGCTTTTGTAAGTCCGCAACAATAGACGAAATCAAAGAGGCCTACTATTCTCTCGTTCCGGGAAGATATGTCGGAATCGATGATTCCGGAAAAATGTCTGAAGAGGAGGTAAAAGCTGAGATAGTAAGAGTTAAGCAAGAATTGAAAGAATTGATGGAAAAAGGCAGAGAACTTGACGAAAAAATTTATGCGATACTAAATAGCGACGATTAACACTTGGTATCAACTATGTGGCATTGTTCTTCAGATTCGTGCACATCGAATACTATGTTTTCAAGTTGAGTTTTTGATATAGATTCGTAGATTGTGCCTGTAGAGCAAGATGATAACTTTTGTCTATTTGCCATAAGCAAATAATACAAATAACGGTTATCTCCTTGTTTCAAAGATAATGCTGCTACTCCTCGTCCTAAAGCAATAACATCTCGACTCATATTCAAATCACCAACAGGTGCACGGACAGACATCAAAACATCATTGGGTTTACAAGTCCTTGTGTATTGAGTCGTCCACTTATCAAAGGTTGGAAACATTCTTCCAAAGGTTGTGCAGCCTTGTAAAAAAGGCAAACCTTCACGATTTGAGTTGTAGAATTGAGATGATGGAGATTGTCCCATTACATAGTTGCAAAAATCAGGCAGTTTATAGGTGTTCATGCAATATTCCTCCTAATATCAACTATGTGCAATTGATCTTCTGTGTTTCTATCGGGAATTTCGTATGTCAACAAGGCGTTTTTATCTCCTCGTGGCATTTTTGTCCCCTTTGAAGATGCTGAAAAGGAATCTATAAATTTGTCTGTGCAAAGAGCATAATACAAATACTTTGGAAGGCACTCTCTGTTTGCTACACGAAGACAGATTACGTCATTGGAGCAACCACCCGAACGAGTTGAAAACCACAATTTCTTAAAATACGGGCGTATGTTTGAAAGAAGTATATCGTTTTTATCAAAACTTGTAACCTTTCCGTTTGGAATAGATGAGCTATTTTCTATTCCCCCGCAATTAGGAAGCATACAATCTGTAGAAATATATGTGTGTGCGGTTAGAAAACTTGCATCAATTTTTGTATTAACAATACTTGCAACATTACTTATTTTCATAAAGGATACCTATGAGATTATCAGATTTTACGGAAATCAATCCGTATGAAAAACTACCTAAAGGAACTATCGCGAAAAAAATTTCAATGGAACAACTTGAACCATATAAAAAATTTGTTTCAGGTTACTCCTTAGAGGCTTACTCCGGCGGTGCGAAATTTCGCAATGGCGACACCATTATGGCACGAATTACGCCATGCCTTGAAAATGGAAAGACGGCATTCATTTCAACTTTAGATAAAAACGAAGTCGGCTTTGGCTCTACAGAATATATAGTTTTTAGGGCAAAAGATGGAATTAGCCACCCGGATTTTGTTTATTATTTGGTGATTTCTTCCTTGGTAAGAGAACCTGCCATTAAATCAATGGTCGGGAGTTCTGGACGTCAACGAGTGCAACAAACCGTTATTGATGAGTTAGAAATTCCGAACTATTCACTTGCGGAACAACAACACATAGTTGATATTCTCGGAAGTATAGACGAAAAGATAGAAAATAATGAGCAAGAAATAAGAAAAATCAATGATTTGGCTTTATGTTTTATCGCAAAAAGCAATAATCTCAATACAGAATTAAAGCCATATATCAAATTCATAAAAGGCAAAAAACCTATTGAAAACGGAAGCACTTCAGCCCCTTATTTAAGTATAGATGCCATTACTTCATTTAGATATGAAAGTGTATATTCAGACGATATGATAATGGCAACACCTTTTGATATTTTAATGGTTATGGACGGCGCAAGTTCAGGAACAGTATTTAGTCATCAAGCAGGCGTTGTTTCCTCTACGATTGCGAAAATAGATTGCTCTGGCAACATAAAAGACTATTTATACTGGTATTTGTTGTCGCTAAAAGAAATTATTAAATCAAGAAACACGGGTTCGGCGATTCCGCATGCAAATAAAGAGTATATATCGTCTTTGAAGTTCGACTATGGGTTTGCAACAGATATAAAAACGATCAATATTCTTCACTCTTTACGGGCAAAGATCATACAACTACAAGAAGAAAACAAAAAATTACAGGAACTAAAAGGGCTTTATTTGAAAAAGTTCTTTGAGTAGCCCTCTAACAAGCAGATATAAAAGCAAGCCTCCGTTAAAATATTATTAGCCCCAAACGGCAATAATTTAACAGGAGGTTTAACTTTATGTTAAACGATTACGAAAAGCAACTTCGGCAAACAAATTTGGCAGACAACACAATTGTGTCCTACTGTCACTCTTTGAAACAGTATCTCAAAATGTATGAGAATGTGTTTACAAAAAAGAATCTTCTTTCTTTCAAAGGCTTTTTGATTGAAAACTATTCCCCCAAAACGGTGAATCTTCGTATTTTGGCTATCAACAAATACCTTGAGTTCAACAAATTAGACAAGTTGAAGCTCAAAATGATTAAAGTTCAACAGAAAACATATCTCGAGAACGTAATCAGCGACGCCGACTACAAATTTTTTAAGAACAAATTGAAAAAAGACGGAAGATTGAACTGGTATTTTATTGTCCGCTACCTCGCGGCAACGGGAGCGAGAATATCAGAATTGGTTCAAATCAAAATTGAACACGTCCACAAGGGATACATAGATATTTACGGCAAAGGCGGGAAAGTCCGTCGCATTTATATTCCTAAATCATTGCGAATAGAAACTCTAAAATGGCTTGACAGTAACAATCTTGAGAGCGGTTATTTATTCTTAAATCGTTTCGGTGAAAAGATTACGACTCGAGGTGTTGCCCATCAATTAAAAATTTTTGCAGCGGAATACGGAATGGACACAAAAGTGATTTATCCACACTCTTTCAGACATCGTTTTGCAAAGAATTTCCTTGAAAAATACAATGATTTGGCGTTTCTTGCCGACTTAATGGGGCACGAAAGCATTGAAACCACTCGCATATACCTAAGAAAAACCGCCAACGAACAACAAGAAATCGTTGATAAGATTGTTACTTGGTAATAGACTTAAAAAAGTTCCTCGGTGTCAACCGAAGAACTTTTTTAAGTAGAGTTGCTTTAATTCATTGAGTTTTTGATTTTCAATTAGTAATTGTCTAATATTTTCAAACAATGGGAGCGTTTTATGGTGAAAGCTCTCAAGCATTGTGTCGTCTGGAATAAAGAAATGCATTGCTTTTATGGTCTTTGAGTTTACAGCAGTTGCAATAGATGATGTATTCCCCAAAGTGTCAAAATTATACCTTTTAAGATAACAGTACAAGTATTCCAACAAGCAATGATTACTTGAATTAAAGTGTGCTATTGCTTCGTTAGTTGCCATATCGCATCCAGTTATAGCAACTTTGCCAACAGTAAGCTTGAAACTCAATACAACAGTGTTTTTAGGAACTACTTTTATATTATATTTACTTATTCCTTCAGGTGTAATCCGTTCGCTTGTATCAAAACAAAAAACAGACGATTTACCGAGATCAGAAATTGATAGCCATTTTACATCTGTGCTATTTTTGGTAAACCAATGAGATTCCTTGCGCGGAGGTGTTTTGCCAATAGTTATATCAAAACAGTCAGACATCACTATTTCGGATAGCGGCTCGAATGAGTTAATCCTATCGTATTCCAACAAAACCTTTTCTTCGATTTTTTGTATTAAACACTCGTTATTCTCTATGGTTTCATCTAACGTTCCGAGAATATCAACCATAGGTTTATAGGCAACTTCTAATAGTTTTTTGCTATAAGTAGTTGTATGATGGTATAATGGATTGAAAAATTTGGTTTTCTATGCTATAATATAAAGGCAAAATATATTTTTGGGGTTTTAGTATGAGCGAGATTAAATTCACAGAATCCAGTCTTGAAGTTGCCATAATAGAACAATTGACTGAATTGGGTTACGACTACGCCATTGATACTGATCAATGGAGTTTATCTCGTTCGCTTGATTCTTTTATAAATGAAGAATTGTTGCTTGATAGACTTACTGCCATCAATCCGGGCGTTAAAACTGATATTTTGGAACAGGCAATCGCTATGCTCAAAAACATTGACAATCCGTCTTTGTTTGAACGTAATCATATTGTTCATAAGTGGTTGACAGACGGCATACAGGTTGAAGACTATCATAGCGACGTAAACCCGCTTATTCGTTTTATTGACTTTGACAACATAAAAAACAATGTGTTTCAAGTCGCAAATCAGTTAAAATTTAAGGAGAGCCGTAATCTTCGTATCCCTGACGTTATTCTTTTTGTCAACGGAATCCCCCTTGTCATATTTGAGTTAAAATCCATTGAATACAATGAGGACACCTTTATCGAAAGAGCCTATGAACAATTAGGACGCAACGGCGAGGCGGACGGCTATCGTTTTGATATTCCTACACTTTTCAACTACAATGGATTTCTCATTATCAGCGACGGGGCAAATAATAAGGTGGGAACGCTAACAAGCGATATTACTCGCTACAACGAATGGAAAAGTATTGACGGTGAAGTTGGTTATAAGAAAAACTATGCGTATAAACTGGATGTTTTGCTTGAAGGATTGCTTAAACCCGAACGCCTTTTAGACGTAATCAAAAACAACCTTTTCTTTATGAACAGCGATAAGGAAAAGCCCGTCAAAATTCTTTCGCAATATCATCAATACTTCGGTGTAAAAAAGGCGTATGATAGCATAAAACATTCGTTAAAACCACAGGGAGATGGCAAAGCGGGTATTGTTTGGCATACACAAGGTAGCGGCAAATCGTTTACTATGGTTATGTTGGCGCATAAACTCATAACCGACCTTGAAATGAATAACCCGACTATTGTTGTTTTGACAGATAGAAACGATTTGGATAATCAGTTATTCGGAACGTTTTCAAATGCAGCTGAGTTTTCAAGAACACGTCCTGTGCAAGTTGAATCGAGAGAAGATTTGCTTGAAAAAATAGGCTCGATAAAAGAAGGCGGTATTATATTTACCACTCTTCAAAAATTTGACAAAAACAATATTGTTCCGAACAAACGAACAAATATCGTTGTTATTTCCGACGAGGCACACCGTTCTCATTATGGCATTGATGAGCAAATTGTTTACAAAAAGAATCCCGACGGCACGTTTACGTCAATTTCCAAATACGGTTATGCAAAATATATAAGAGATGCTCTTCCTGAGGCAACCTATATCGGTTTTACGGGAACGCCTGTTGAATCGGGAGATCATTCAACTTCCGCAATATTCGGTAAAACTGTTGATACTTACGATATGACTCAATCGGTGGAAGATGGTTCTACTGTAAAGATTTTCTATGAAAGCAGGCTCGCTAAAGTTTGGCTTGACGACGGCAAGCTAAAGGAAATCGATAAATACTACGGCGATCTCGCAAATCAGAACGTATCAGACGATGTTATCGAAGAATCTAAGTCAAAATGGTCTTCAATGGAAGTCATTATCGGTGATGACGACAGATTGCATTTGCTTGCAAGCGATATTCTAAAACATTACAACGAAAGAAAAGACGTTCTGAACGGCAAAGCAATGATTGTTTGTATGTCGAGAAAAATCGCCGCTAAATTGTATTATCAGATTATAGGACTTGCTCCGGAACTTAAAGAACAAATCGCACTTGTCGTTACCGAGAGCAATAAAGATTCCGAAGAAGAACGCAAGCTTTTCAAAGATAAAGCCTATCGCGAAAACGCAGCGAAAGAGTTTAAGCGTAAAGATGGTAGCATAAAAATTGCCATTGTCGTTGATATGTGGCTTACAGGCTTTGACGTTACCGACCTTGATGTAATGTATATAGACAAGCCTATGAAAGGCCATAATCTTATGCAAGCTATAGCCCGCGTAAACCGTGTAAACGTAGGAAAAGAAAGCGGCTTGATAGTTGACTATATCGGCATTAAGCGTTCGCTTGAACAGGCTTTAAACACTTATACTGCAAGAGATAAAGAATTAAATCTCCGCGATATACAAGATACGGCGAAGTCTATTCTTGAAGAAAAGCTCTCAATTCTTGATGAAATGTTCTTCCAAGTAAATAAAAAAGGATTTTTTGGCGGTTCAAATTCCGTTCGCCTTAAAGCAATTCAAAACGGTGCGGATTTTGTTCTTTCTACGGACGAGATCAAAAAAGCATACATACAACTGACAAAGCAACTGAAAGACGCTTATGTTGTTGCAATAGGTATTCTTGACGAAGATTATAAAAGGAAAGTGCTATATTATTTAGCCGTTCGCCACTTTGTTCAAAAACTGCTTAGAGGCGATATTCCGCCGCAGATTTCGCCAGTAGAAATAAATAAACACGTAGAAGAATTACTTGCCGATGCAATCAAAGGCGATGAAGTAGAAATACTGACAAAGGTTGAAGATACAGAACAAAACCGTGATATTTGGGATTTGTTGAGCGAAGAAAAAGTCGAAAAATTAAGACAATCTCAACCACCGCACATTTTTATTAAAATTATGGAACGACTTCTTAAAGAAGCAGTTAGAGAGTATCGCGGATATAACCTTGTCAAAGCGAAAGAATACAGCGAAAGGCTTCGTAAACTTTTGGAAGCATACAATACACGAGAAGATGATCTCAAAACAGACATGACAATCGTCGGCTTAATTGCGTTCTCACAGGAAATGGTTGAAGATGAAGCATACGCCAAGAAAAATAACCTTACGGGGCGTGAGCGTGCTTTCTATGACGCATTGGTGGCAAATAAGAGTGCCGTTGAACTTATGTCAGATGATATTTTGCGTGTTATGGCGATGGAACTTAAAACAATCGTCGAAGAATACGCAACGGTTGATTGGTCAAAGAAAAAGGACACTCGCGCAAAAATGCGTATGCAGATTAAAAGGCTTTTGAAAAAATATAACTACCCGCCTGATTATACTGAAGAAGCAATTTCTCGTGTCGTTGATCAAGCCGAGTTTATGATGTAAGGAGGAAATAATGGAATTAGGTAGATTAGAAGAAATTGATGTTAGAAAAGTTTGGGCGCATGAGCAATACGATTTCTCAAGATGGCTTTCTTCCGAAGAAAATATTAAGTTACTCGGAGATACACTAAATCTCTCTTTAACCGATATTGAAACAGAAAAGTTTGTGGGTTTATATCGTTGCGATATAATCTGTAAAGATGAGTTGACCGGAAAAACAGTTTTAATTGAAAATCAATTAGAGCCGACAAATCACGATCATTTAGGGAAAATCATTACATACGCTTCGGGACTTGATGCGTCGGTCGTTGTTTGGATAGTCGCATCAGTAAGAGATGAACACGCAAGCGCAATCGAATGGTTAAATAAAAATACAACAGATGATTTATCGTTTTTTCTTGTAGAAGTACACGCATATAAAATCGGTAATTCTATGCCGGCTCCGATGTTTAAAATTATAGAACAGCCTAACGATTTCGCAAAACAAGCAAAGACCATGGCAAAAGCCCCTGAGATCAATGAATCGCAGGCAAAACGATTAGAGTTTTGGAATCAGTTTAACGATTATATTGATAAAATCGGTAAACCTATAAACAAACACAAAGCAACTACGGATCATTGGTATACGGTAGCTATCGGTTCTTCTCAATGTCATATATCTATCGACCTTGTTAATAGAGAACACAAAATTCGTGTTGGCATATGGATTCCTGACGATAAGATGCTTTATGATAAATTTTATGCTAATAAAGAATTGATTGAGCAAGTTGCGGGCATCCGTTTTACATGGGATCGCCTTGATAACAAAAAAGCATCTTTAGTTTGTACTTATATCAAGGGATTGGATTTTAATAATCAAGCAAACTATAACGAGCTAATGAAAGAAATTCTGGACAAAGTTTTGCTCTTAAAGCGAGTTTTCACTCCATATCTTTAATGAAAGATTGCTGAACGATAGATACTAAGAAATATATGATACAAGGACAACTCAAATGATAACTGATAAATTTGTTAAAGGATATGCGGTATTAAAGAGCGAATGGTTCAATAGGGATATCTTAGATGAATATATCCCTTTCGTTGCGACTATAATTATAGAAAACAACATAGATGAAGTCGACGAACTTTTTCTAACGAAAAAGCTTAATGAAAAATACAATGATATTTTTCAAGAAAACTTTGTTAGACAAATATTAAGTCAGGCTGTAAGAAAGGGAGTTATTATTAATAATAGGGGCAAATTTGTAGTTGATAAGACCAAACTAAAGCAATATGCAATAAAAATGGAAAGCTTTGATTTCGATTTTGAGTTGCTTATTGATGATTTTATTAAATATGCAAATGATAATCGTTATTTTCCTTCCAAAGAAGAAGTAAAACGATTGATTTTTGACTTTGTAGACAAATACGATGATCGAGTCTTATATAATAATATTGAAGACATTCCCATTAGTAACAATGTCTTTTTGTACCATTGGTGCAATTATGTTATAGAGCTAACTGATAATAATACACGCTTGAGTGAATTTTTTATAGGTCTTTGCTTTGGCAACTTGATCAAAAATGCATTGTTCTATACAAGTGAATCATCTTCTTCTTTTTCAAATTTAACGATTTACTTAGATACGCCTATGATATTTGCCTTAATTGGTATGGATACACCAGAAAGGGAAAAATCATATAAAACGCTGTTAACTAAAGCTGCGAAAATAGGGATGTCTATTCGTGTTTTTGACCATAATTTTGAGGAAGCAAAAGGAATTATGGAGCGAGCATCCCGTTGGGCAATAAGTAGTCAATATGAGCAATCGAGAGCCAATAAAGTCGCTCAATTCTTTTATGAATCAGGAATGTCTGCGGAAGATATCGACGAATATATCCATGACTTTGAACAACAACTTAATAGTAAGGGAATTATAAAAGAAGAAACAACCTATCGCACAGAAGAAAATGATTTTCAAGCAGATGAAAAGCATCTTTTTGAGGAGATTAAGCAAGAATATGGAACACGTTCGCTCAAATATAATTCGGAAGCGGAGTATGATAATTCTATACAAACAGACGTTAGATCTTTGGTAATGATACAAAGACGACGTGCCGGGGCATATTCTACAGACTTAAATGCTGCACGTTGTGTTTTTATCACAACAAACGGAGTAGTTGCAAAAGTTAGTAAAGACTACACTCTTTCAAACGAATTAACAAAAAATAAAATACCCACTGCTATTACTGCAGATATGTTCGGCACTTTATTATGGTTAAACTATCCAGACAAGAATGACTACGTAGAACAAAAATTGATAGCAGACTGCAAAGCTTTATTAAAAGCCTCGCCTCAAATGATAGCGAGGTTTAATCTTGAATTAGACAAAGCATATAATAGAAAAGATTCGGATTTGACCGAAGAAAAATTTTTATTCTTGAGATCTCATCCTATAGTCCAAACGTTTTTATTGGATGCAACAAGTGGTGATTATACGCAGTTCGACACAAATACTTGGCGATCTGTTTATGATAGAATAGTCGCATCAGCCCAATTTGATGGCGAAAAGAAGTATACCGAAGAAAAATCAGAGCACGAAAAAACGAAAGGATAATTGCAGCAAGCAAAAGACATAATAGAGTCGAAATCAGAAAATGAAAAACGATTAAATGAAATAATTCTCCAACAGCAAGAAGAATTTAGTTCGAAACGTGCCTATATGTTGACTATCTTGATATATGCTGTTCCGTATTTAGTACTATCACTTGCAATTATTTTTGTACAGAGTCTATTCGTAAATTGGACAATAAAAGGAATATGTCTCGGAATATTGACTGTAATTGTTGGGGCGCTACTGCCAATATGTTTTTCAAAAATCAAGAAAAGAATTCAAGCAAGTATTATTAAAAAAATGGCAAAAAAAATAAATAACAATAAGTAAACACGGCAACCGAAGCCGAGAGAAAGGTCAATCCGATCTCACGGCTTTTTATTTGCATTAAAACTGTTATTTAATTGTTCTGTGTATATATTGATTTTCGACTTTCATTCCTTTTGTACAATTGAGGTGATAGTGTGTTTAAGGTCGGAATTGCTTTAGAAAAATATATTAGTGGGAATTTATAGCGGCAGAAGTCTGCTTTTATTATAGTCGTCGGGATAAAGTTTTTGTCACGGCGGCTTTTTGTTTGCGAGAAAAAACAGTAAAAATCATGTAAAAACGGTTGCAAAACGAAATCTCGTGTCCTTGGGTATTATGGAGGGATATTTTTTCGCGTAAAGAATTTTTTGGAATATTGCTATTAGACCGTCAACTTTACTATTTTCATGTCCTTGGTATATATGGGAGGAAAATTTTTCTATACACCCCGAACTTTCGGATTTTCGTGTCCTTGGTTAAGTGGGAAAAATTTTTTCGCAAAAATTTAGTAAAATACCCCGACAAAAGCGTTGTAACTTTCCAATATAAGTAGGATGATTTTAATTTTTTCCGAAAACACCCCGCCAAACGATATGTAAATGTCCATATATAGTGAGGAGATTTTCTTCTGTAAGAAAAAAGTTTCGCGCAAACCATTTACTTTCGTGCCGGAAGTTTCCAATTATAGTAGAAGGAAAAATAAATTACCGCGAATTTCTTAAAACACCCCGCCAAAGGGTATGGTAAGTTTCC
>ENA-OOSI01000527-OOSI01000527.1-human-gut-metagenome-genome-assembly--contig:-NODE-527-length-11283-cov-4.655860_pt1 | contig 11283 bp, 13 predicted proteins | sample MGYA00241171_ERZ501200 | MGnify/ENA primary metagenome ERZ501200 (study PRJEB25962, sample SAMEA2042554) | human gut metagenome | biome: human gut; feature: human-associated habitat; material: faeces...
TATTAGTTCATTATCAATTAAAATAATTATGAACAATTTATATTATACGAGGAGGTTTAAGAAATGAAAAAATTTTTTTCGGTTTTATTTATAGGGATTATTTCTCTATGTTTAATTGGATGTAGTATGAAAGAAGGTACTTTACCTTCTGGTGATTATGGTTCTACAAGAAAAGAAGGTGGGTATTTTGATGATACTGTAACAAGTGAATTAACGCCAACTTCAGATGGCAAAGATCTTAACGATAGTAGTGATTTTATTATGCCCAAAATTTTTAGAGGCACTTTGAAAAGAACTTCAGGAATGCTTACCGCAAGTCTTGTAGATGATAATGAAAAATATGATTTTTGGACAAAACTAATTTCTGCATCTAATGACCAACAACAAACGAACGAAAGTACAAGTTTTAATCAATATTACTCAAAGTATAGTTTTAAAACATTAGATAGAATTAAACTTGAAATTAAAGGTGTAAATAGTGCTACTATTACGCTTACTGATGATGGAGAATATTTTTCATCAACAACTGATGAAAGTGGTATGGTTTATTTATTCCCTAATATGTTGAGAGCTAGTTATAATGTTAAAGTAACTTATCCAACAAATGATGGCATGAATGTTAAAGAATTTAATGTTAAAAATAATGATGTTATTTCTATTGATGACGCAGTTACAAAAGAAGATAGAATTGAATTAATGTTCGTGGTTGATACAACTGGTTCAATGGGAGATGAATTAGAATTTTTGAAACTTGAAATGGATGATGTAATTTCTAAAGTTCAAAAAAATAATCCTAATTCTTCAATTTCTGTTGCGTTATTATTCTATCGCGATTTTGGGGATCAATATGTTACAAAATATTTTGATTTCACAAGCGATATTGAACAACAAAAATTAAACATCAAATTACAAAATGCTAATGGTGGTGGTGATTTTGAAGAAGCAGTGCATAAAGCATTAGCTGAAGCTGTATCTAAAAATTGGTCTACTACGCCATCAACAAAACTATTAGTTCACATTGCTGATGCGCCTAGCCATGATAGTGATGTTTCTGCTTGGAATGCGGCCATTGTTAAACTTGCCAGTATGGGTGTTAAAGTAATAACAGTTGCATCAAGTGGTATTGATAAAAAAACAGAATACTTTTTCCGTAGTCAATCATTGTTGACAGGTGGTAAGTATATTTATTTAACAGATGATTCTGGAATAGGAAATGGTCATATAGAAGCTACAACCGAAGAAAAACCTGTAGTTGAATATTTAAATGCTTTGCTTGTGCGAGTAATTAATGGTTATCATACAGGAGACTTCGGTAAGGCGGTTCCATACTATGATGATAGTGATGTGAGCACTTTGCCAGAAAAAATGCCTGATGATTTCAGTTTTACAATTGAATGGAACAAAGGCTTAAAAGACAAATACGATTCCAAAACAGGAGAACTAGTATTAAACATAAATGTTGAGGAAACTCAAAATGAAATAATAAAAACTAAAAAAATAGTATTGACTAAAGAAAAATTAGAAAAAGTATATGATATCCTTAAAACGATAAATTATAGTAAAGTTGTTTCAGATGAAGAGACTCCTTCTAAAACAGGCCTAAAAATAACAATTAAGGCTGAAAACTATAATTACACTTGCTATTTAGGCACTGAAGCGGATACATACATTTTTGATAATAGTGCAAGCTACGCAATGTATATAAAACTAAATTCAATTTTAGTTGCTGTTATAAATATGCCAGAGACAAAATAAAAAAAGCTAAGAAAAAGGGTTTGCAAGCAATACGTTATTCTTTCAAACCCTTTGAAATGCTTTCTCATGATATGAATTCTATAATTAAGGTCGTAATAAAAAATGAACATTAAAATAAGAAGAGCTAAGAAAAGTGATATAGACAGAATATTAAAACTTTTAAATGAAGTTTTAGAACTACATGCTCAAATTCGTCCTGATATATTCATCAGCGGTAAAACAAAATACACTAAAGAAGAATTGGAAAAAATGTTAAGCAATGACGATAAACCAATTTTTGTCGCTGTTAATGATGACGATGTCGTAATGGGATACACATTTTGTCAATTAAAAAGACAGCCATTTTCAACTAATATGCGCGATTTCACATCACTTTTTATTGATGATTTATGCGTTGATGCTGAATATCGTAACCTCCATATTGCGACAAAACTTTTTGATTTTGTTTATCAATATGCTAAAGATAAAAAATGCTACGATATAACATTAAATGTTTGGGAAGGGAACGATGGTGCAAGAGCATTCTATGAAAAGAAGGGAATGTTTGTAAAAGAAACACAAATGGAACTAATAATTAAATAGTTCCTAATTATGCAAGAATGGTGGAATTGGTAGACACGTAAGATTCAGATTCTTATATTAGCAATAATGTGTGGGTTCGAGTCCCATTTCTTGCACCATAAAAGATAGTTTCAAAGAAACGAAAATTTGGAATATTAAAAAAAATTAAATTATTTGATGACAATAGGGAAAGGAGCGCTTCCATGAAAAAAATAATAAAGACAATGGTAATGTCGCTTGTAATATTAATAACTACGTTAGGATGTACTGGGTGTTACGAAGAGAGAATAGAGTTATATAAAAAAATTGATGAAATTGAAAAAAATCCTAATTATACATTTGTTTATGCAGAAGGGTATTTTTCAAGTAAGGAAAATATTAGTTTTCCAACATTAGTAAAAGAAAAAATTAAAAGTGATGGAAAGAACATTGGAGAAGTTAGAGAAATCGAATATTCATTCATTCGTTATGAGGGTGACATCGCGCAATTTTATTATCGTTATGAAGTAAAAAAACAAACTCTTGGTAGACCTATCGACAATAATTGTTACGCTATTGGAACAATTTCATACCTTGATTATTCTATTTCTATGACGTATTATAATTGTAAATATGATCAAGCTAGACTTCTAGCTCTTACTGAAGAGTATAATATATTTAGTTTTTCGGACACTGACTATAAACAAGGTGATTCAGGTTATCCTTCAATATACTTACTATTAAATAGGATTACGGGCGAAATTCAAGAAACGTATGGCATGCCAAATGTTTTATTGTATGATAATACTGAGAAAATACCTCAATATAGTCCCCCTACGGTCTATACTGAAAATGGTATAAACTATGAAGTTAGTTCAAGATCATTGACGTTAAAAACTGAAAGTGGTGAAAAAACAATTATGTGTCCTATGGCTGAAGAAATAATTCAAAAAAGTACTGTAATGCAGAAAATTGTTTCCTTACTTAAAGAGGTAAAACAAAGTGAAAGTTTCAAACCAGATTTGGCTACCTATTTTCTTACTAATGGTGAAGATTTATTTGTAGCAGTTTCTGAAACTTACGTCTTGTATTCTTTTGCTAGGTTACTTCATTATCCAATTATTTTTAAATGTGATTCTAGTTTAGAAAGTTTTGAATACATAGACTACAGCAAAATAATTACTTTTACTAATCCTGATGATGTAGAGATAAGAAGAAATAAATAATACAGTTAATAATTAAAAAGGCATAGTTTGACGTATTTTTAGAACGGTTAAACGATGCTTTTTTTATTTTGATGCGTATTGAAGATAATTTTTTTGAAAAAAAATAATAAAAATGATATAATACAAAATAGCTTAGAAGGAGATTAAATTATGAAATGTGAATATTGTAGTTCTGATATTAATGATAATGTAAAGTTTTGTCCCAACTGCGGAGCTGAACAAAACAAAAATAAATATGTAATTGCTAAAGTAACCGCGAATGCACCTAGTGAAAAGCCTGGGGCAGGTCGAATAGCTTTGATGGTACTTGTGAGTTTATATTTAGCATTGCAAGTAGTATTATTCTTCGCTGTTGTGATATTTAGAGGAATTCCCGTTGGTGAAATGTTAAAAAATGAAATATTCTTAATCATAAATATCATGTTTGCATTTTTACCGGCTCTTATTTGTTTTCTTATACAACTACTTTCTGGATGGATTTTGGTATTTCTAGCATTGGTAGGTATTACGGCATCAGTGCTTCTAATGATTAAAGCTCCTCTTATTTGCAAGATATATTCTGCTGTTTTAGCCTTTTTAAATGTTGTCCTTTTGGTGTTTGTTTTCATTTTCGCCATTGTATGGCCTAATGACAACATTAACAATGCATATATTAAAGTGACAAAAGCGTATGAGAAAGAGTTTATAAGTAAAGTTGTAAATACAAATTATGAATATACCGAGTTTAAAGAAGAAGTATTAGATTATAGATATTAAAGTGTATATAAAATAATACTGGAGGATGTATGAATCACATTATTGATATTAAAAATTTAAATAAATCTTATGGTAATCTAAAAGCAGTTAATGATTTATCATTTCATGTAAATGATGGTGAGTTATTTGCCTTTCTGGGTGTAAATGGTGCTGGTAAATCAACAACAATTTCTATCATTTGTGGAACTTTAAGAAAAGATGCAGGTAAAGTAATTATCGATGGAGATGACATCGATGAAGATATGCATAAGATTACTTCAAAACTTGGAGTAGTATTCCAAAATTCTGTTTTAGATGGTTTGCTCAGCGTTCGCGATAATTTATATTCAAGAGCAAGTCTATATAAAATATATGGGAAAGAAGCAGAAGCAAGAATTAATGAATTAGCTGATTTACTTGATTTTAAAGCATATTTGAATAGAGCAGTTGGAAAGTTATCAGGCGGTGAAAGAAGAAGAATTGATGTCGCACGAGCTTTAATCCACAAGCCAAAAATTCTAATTTTAGATGAACCGACAACAGGATTAGATCCACAAACACGTAAACTATTATGGGAAGTAATAGAGGATATTAGAAAAAAAGAAGGAATGACTGTTTTTCTTACAACTCATTATATGGAAGAAGCGACTGATGCTGATTATGTGATTATTTTAGATAGTGGGAAAATTGTCGCATCAGGCACACCTTTAGAATTGAAAAATACTTATACAGGAGATTATATTACGATATATAATGTAGAAGAAACCGATGTTGAAAAACTTCAGAAACCATTTGAACATATAAAAGATGGTTACAGAATAGAAGTAAAAAATACCGAAGAAGCACGTGACCTAATTGTTAAATATCCGCAAATATTTGTCGATTTTGAAATTACTAAAGGCAAGATGGATGATGTATTTTTAGCCGCGACAGGCAAAAAACTTGTTGGAGGTAACCTATAATGATGACAATATATCAATTAACAATTAGAAATATTAAAATGTTTTTTAAGGATAAGGGAATGGTGTTTGCTTCAATGATAACCCCTATTATCCTACTTATTTTATATGCAACTTTCCTAGCTAGTGTATACGAGAACATTTTCGTCGCAGCCTTAAAGGAGTACAATTTTGAAATTTCTAAAAAACTTCTCGATGGTATAATTGGTGGGGAAATTGCGTCATCTTTATTAGCGGTAGTTCCTATTACAGTTGCATTTTGTTCAAATGTTTTAATGGTTCAAGATAAGGTATCAGGGGCTTATAAAGATATAAGCGTTACACCAGTTAAAAAAGCGTATGTTTCAATAGCTTATTATCTAGGATCATTTTTTACAACCATAATAATAAGTTTTGGAGCGTTGGTGGCATGTTTCTTATTCTTGTTAATCAAAGGTTGGTACTTAACATTAGGTGATGTATTACGGATAGTACTAGATGTATTTTTACTAGGAATGTTTGGAACTGCGATTGCATCAATTGTAAATAGTTTTCTTTCAACAAATGGTCAAGCAAGCGCTGTTGGAACGGCTGTTTCAGCAGGCTACGGATTTATTTGTGGAGCATATATGCCAATTGCGGGTTTTCATGAAATACTCCAAACAATACTAGCTTTCTTGCCGGGGACATATGGAACAGTTCTGCTACGAAATCATTTTATGGGTTCTACATTTAGCGTTTTAGCAAAAGATCTTGAAAAAATGATGCCGGTAGAAAATGCTGTTGCAGTTGTCGATGGGATAAAAGATGATGTCGACTGCAGTATCTTATTCTTCGGTAAAATGGTATCACAACCAGTTATGTATGTTATCTTGACCGTCGCGATTCTCGTTTTAATAGGTGGTTACATTTTAATTAATGTTTTGAAGAAGAGAAGATGAAAAAATGAATTATAAAAAATTAGATTTAAATAATTATTATCGCGAAAAAGTATATCGTCACTTTTCTCGTGACTGTAAATGTTCCATTTCTATGACATCAAGAATAGATGTAACAGAACTTTATAAATACTCTAAACTTACAAATACTAAATTCTATATTAATTTCTTATATCTGTTATGTAAGGTATTAAACTCGCGCGATGATTACAAAATGTTTTATGATTGGAAAAAAGATGAAGTATATGTTTATGAAGTAATCAATCCAACACAGTATGTTTTTTCAAGTACAACCGAAACTTGTACGCCTGTTTATACCGTTTATAATAGTGATTACAAAACATTTTATCAAAATGCTTTAGCGGATATTGAAGAAGCAAAAAAAGATGGGACATATAAGCTTGACGCGCAAAACCATCCTAATTGGTTTGATGCATCATTCATACCATGGGTCAGTTATGATAGCTTTAATGTTGAGTTACCTGAAGGTTATTTATTCTTCGCACCGATTGTAAATTGGGGAAAATTTCGCAAAGAAAATAATTTGTTGATGATGCCAGTAACCGTTAGATTAAATCACGCTATTGCTGATGGATATCTAATATCACAAGTCTTTGTGCTCCTTGAAAAGGAAATTAAAGAATTTGCTGAAAACAAAAAAATTGCTTGTAATATGTAAAAAAAAGAGTATTATATTACTGAGTTAGCAATAGCTAACAGGAATTATAATAAAAAAAGCAACTTAGGTTGCTTTTAAAAAGAAACAAAGGTTAGCAAGTGCTAACTATGAAAGCCCTATTTGAGGCTTTTAAAAAATGTAAATGAGTTAGCCAAAACTAACTAGAGGAGGTTTATTATGTCATTGTTTGTAGCTCCAATTGATGTGGAATTAAAAATTTCAAAGGTTTTAACGGATGAAAAAACAAAAAGACATTTATTAAATTTGGGATTATGTGTAGGTTCAAGTGTTAAAGTTGTTTCGCATACTGCGGGTGATTTAATTATAAAAATAATGGAAACAACCTTAGCCTTAAATAAAGATACGGCTTTAAAGATTATAGTTGCATAGAAAGGATGAGTAGTATGGAAAATAAAAAGTATCTTAATCAATTTAAAGTTGGTGAAGAAGGAAAAATTTGTAAAATTGAAGCTGAAGGAAAAATTAAAAGAAGACTTTTCGACATGGGAGTTACACCAGGAACAGTGGTTAAACTAGTTAAACTTGCTCCGCTTGGTGATCCAATTGAAGTTAACATCAGAGGATATGAATTAACTCTTAGAAAAGATGAAGCAAACAAGATTTTAATGGAGGTAGTAAAATAATGAAATTCGCACTTGCAGGAAACCCTAATTGTGGTAAGACGACATTATTTAATAGTTTAACTGGTGCTACTGCTCATGTTGGTAACTGGCCTGGTGTAACTGTCGATAAAAGAGAAGGTGTTTATAAGAAATTAGAAGAAAAGGTAGATATCGTTGATTTACCTGGTATATATTCACTTAGCCCTTATACTCCAGAAGAAGTAGTATCAAGAAACTTTATCGTTGATGAAAAACCTGATTGTATAATCAATGTCGTTGATGCGACTAACCTTGAAAGAAACTTATATTTAACAACGCAAGTATTAGAGATGGATACACCTGTTGTTATCGCCCTTAATATGATGGACGTTGTTAAGCAAAGTGGAACAAAAATTTTAGTTCATGATTTAGAAAAGAAATTTAAAGTTCCTGTAGTTGAAATAAGCGCCTTAAAAGGTGAAGGTATAGATGAATTAATGAGAAAGGCTTATAAAACTGCCAAGACGAAACGTTCAGGTGAAACGATGATTGAAAATCAAAAGTTGCTTGAATTAATTAATGCAACTAAATCTGAACTAGAAGGTGTTGAAGATTTCCCATTATTCCATGCGATAAAACTTATTGAAAATGATGAATTAGAAGTAAATAATCATAAAAATTTAACCGCAAAGGTTCAAGAGTTAAAAAATAATTATGATTCAAGTGAATTTGATGGTGACTTTGAAGCGATCGTCGCTGATGAAAGATATAAATTTATTACAAATAATTTCAAAAAAGCAATCATAAAGAAAGAAAATGCTTCTACTGAAACAAAATCTGATAAAATTGATAAAGTATTAACACATCGTATTTGGAGCATTCCTATTTTCCTAGTAATAATGTTTGCGGTATTCCATATCGTATTCTCTAGTGACTTATTATTCTTAAATGCCATTTTCGGCTTAGAGATTCACAGCGAAGGTTGGATTAATTTCTTTACAGGAATGGGTTATGCAGATATTCTAGAAGAAGCTGGTGGCGTTGCTGCTGATGCCGTTTTAGAAGGTATCCCTTCTTTAGGTGTTTTCCTTCAAAGTTGGATGGGTTGGCTTACAGGTTTAATTTCAACGTTATTTGAAAGCTTTATGCCTGAAGGCAAATGGTTTACTGGCTTAGTTATCGATGGTATAATCAATGGTATTTCATCAATCTTTAGTTTTATTCCTCAAGTATTGTTGTTATTCCTCTTCATTTCTATTCTTGAAGATTCTGGTTATATGGCACGTGTTGCTTTCATTATGGATAGAGCATTCAGACGTTTTGGTTTATCTGGTAAAGCATTTATCCCTCTACTAATGGGATTTGGATGTAGTGTTCCTGCCATGATGGCAACGAAGACTCTTGAAGATGATAAAGAACGTGATATGACAATTCGTTTAGCACCATTCTTTAGTTGTGGTGCCAAAGCTCCAATATGGGCTTTATTAGCAACAGTTGTAGCTGGTAGTTTCTTAGGTGATGTATTTGTATTCAGCATTTACTTATTTGGTATTGTTATCGCTATTATATCTGCAATAATTATCAAGTTATTTAGTAAGAATAAAGAAGTACCTCCATTCATTATGGAACTTCCTGCATATCACAGACCTCAAGTTAAAAATTTGATTGCACACTTATGGGAAAAATTTAAACATTTCCTATACAAAGCATCAACAATCATTGCTGCATCAATCGTTGTAATTTGGTTCTTATCAAGTTTCACATGGAAATTTAAATATGTGCCTGAAGCCATCGATGAATCTATTCTTGCTAGTATCGGTCGTGTTCTTCAATATGTATTCTATCCACTTGGCTGGGCTCAAGGTGCAGATGGCTGGAAATACACAGTTGCCTCTTTCACAGGATTGATTGCTAAAGAAGATGTTGTAGCTACTATGGAAAATTTAGGATTAGTAGAAGGTGCAATAGGCCTTGATAATGCTGCTATTTATGCATTTGCTGTATATAATCTATTTACTTTCCCTTGTATGGCTGCTGTTGCAACAGCTAAATCAGAAAGTACTAAAAAAGGCTTCCTAGTAACTATTGCTTGGTGGCTAGGTGGTTCATATGTAATTTCATTAGTTGTATATTGGTTAGGAAGATTGTGGGAATTAGGATGGTATTTTGGATTACCAGTATTGCTAGTGCTTATAGCTGGTGTTGTTGTTCTAGGCTTATTCGCAAATGGAGCTTTCAAAAAGAAAACTTTAGCAGAAGCTTAAAATAATCAAAAAATAAATTAAAATTTAAAAAGGAGTGTTTTATATGGAATGGTATGAATATATTATAATTGTTTTTGCTGTAGGAATCGTACTTTTACCATTTATCTTAAAAATAATAAATAAGAAAAAAGGTAAAACAAATTGCTCATCAAATTGCTGCTGTTGTGCCCGTCGTAGTGAATGCTCAAAATTAATTGAAAATATTAAAAAGGCAGCAAAATAAAACGTATTCCGATAGCAAAATAAAACGTATTTTAGTAATAAAAAAAGCATACGTATATAAAAAATGCAGTATTTGGCGTAATTTCGCCACAATACTGCATTTTTATTATAGATCGTAATAATTAATAGTCATAGTAGTAAAATGCGTTAAACGCTTTTTTTGAATAATTAAGGCATTCTTTTCAATGAAGAATTGATCAACGGCCTCCCATATAAAAACCCATGCAAAAATATCGATGAATTCACTTATAACTTTTCGTTCATATAAGCTATGAAAAATAACCATAAAGGTTAAAGCAATGATCCCGATAGATAAAAAGATGGTACTTATGATATTTTTACGTTTAATTTCGCGATTAATGTCGGTTATTTTTAAATTGAAATAAGTAACGATTGCTTGTTTGTATAGTATTTTTTCATTTTCATCGATTGCGTTACTATAAATGTTAAGAGTAAGGTCAGTATTGGGATGAAATTCTTTGGCTGAATTTTCGATAAAATCCGCTACATCTTTAGATATTACAGCTTTTCCAACATTAGAAAATGGTGATAGAAAAGTACTATCATCTTTTACGGCCATATTAATTATCCCAATTTCGTTAGTAGTTATATTTTTATCATAGTTTTTCATACTTTTATTTTAAAATCTTCTTTCCACAAAATTTTTACACCAATCTTCTGTGAACAAATATAAATCATCGGGTGAATTTGTACTCATCCCGCGGCAATATTTGACATACTCACATACCAGTCCATCAATAAATACGCGGATTTCCATGTCGATGTTTTTTTCATTTTTAATTCTTTTACCTGTATAGCATAACTCTAGAATTTTATTAGCTGCTAGTGTGGTAAGTCTATTAGCCGAAAAAAGGAAGTCGTTTGATTTGCAGAGCATCTTGTAATATTTATCGCTACCTTTTATGTAGTTAAAAAAAGAATCAATAAATTTTTCAAAATCTGTAGAACGTAAAAGTTCGGCATTACTAAAAAAACTATCGATTAATTCGTTTTCATAATCTTCGGCAACTTTATAAATATCATCATAGTGAGCATAAAAAGTTCCTCTATTAATCGAAGCTCTTTTGACAAGTTCTGTAACGGTTATTTTACTTAATTCCTTTTTTTCTTCTAACATCTCAGCGAAGGTTTTTTTTATTAGCTCTTTTGTTTTTAAGGATGAACTATTCAAGTTTTTTACTTTCATATAATCTCCATTATTAAATTTCAACATTTTTATTGTATTTGTACTTTACAAAAAAACTTAAATATATTATAATATAATATGTAAAAAATGTCAACAGTGTTGATTTTTAAGGGGGTAAAAATGTGTTGATTTGTCAATGATGTGAGACCAAAATTGAAAAAGAAAAAAATCTATATG
>ENA-OOSI01000535-OOSI01000535.1-human-gut-metagenome-genome-assembly--contig:-NODE-535-length-11175-cov-2.465558_pt1 | contig 11175 bp, 12 predicted proteins | sample MGYA00241171_ERZ501200 | MGnify/ENA primary metagenome ERZ501200 (study PRJEB25962, sample SAMEA2042554) | human gut metagenome | biome: human gut; feature: human-associated habitat; material: faeces...
AATTCAATTACGCGCAGGGCTCGTTCAACGTAAACGCAGTGGCCCAAGCGAAGGCCGCCATCGCGGTACACGCCCACGATCTTATCCCAGTTCTGCTTATGGGCGGCCTTTTCCTTGGAAAGGACGACGATGCCTTCGTCGTTTTCGAGGCGTTCCAAAAGGACTTCAATTTGGTCCCCCACTTCGATTTCTTCGTCTTCAAACTCGGAAATGGAAATAGCGCCTTCGGACTTGTAGCCGATGTCCACCAAAACGACTTGGGGACGGATTTCCTGGATGGTTCCGGTAACAATGGAACCCTCACGCAATTCGCGGAACTTGCTGTCAATAAGTTCCGCCAGTTCAGTTGTGCTCATTTAAATGGTTGATGAGTTAGTATTAACGATCTTTCTCATGGCCCCTTATTGACCGGCGGGCAATCGGGGCGCCTTCCCCCGCCGGGCGAAAAATCGGTTGCTTTCAATATCAGTTTCACGCAAGAACTCAAGGCTTTTCTTGAAAAACTCCTCCCGATTTTTTACGAAACCCGCGGAGTCCCTCTGGACGGCGGCAGAAAACGAGCGCACAAAAATCTTGCAGCACTTCCGCCCCATGTTAAATTCCGGCTAATGGGGAAATGTGGAATACCTGCATCTATCAGCCACTCCTGCCGCAAAACCATGAAAAAAAACCTCCTTTACCTCCTCGCAGCGGGGCTGTCCGGAACAGCCTTCCTTCACGCCGTGGATATCGTCAAACTGGACCAGCCGGACCTGGAACGGGGGGCTCCGATCATGAAAGCCCTGTCTGACCGTCAATCCATTCGGAGCTTTTCTGAAAAAGCGCTATCCCAAAAAGATTTATCAGACCTGCTCTGGGCGGCCAATGGCATCAACCGTCAGGAATCCGGCAAACGTACAGCCCCGCCCGCCATGAACCGCCAGGACGTTAAAATTTATATATGCACTAAAAAGGCCTCCTACCTCTATGACCACAAGGCCCACGCCATGATTCCCGTAAACGATGGGGACGTGCGCCCGGCGGATGCCCCCATATGTCTCATTCTTGTAACGGATACGGCGGAACCCTGGGCTGCCATGGACGCCGGCATTGTCTCCCAGAATATCTCCCTGTTCTGCTCCGGGACAGGACTGGCTACCTATCCGCGCGCCAGCATGAACAAGGATGCCCTGGCAAAGGCCCTGAAACTAACCTCTCCCCAAACACCCATGCTCTGTCATCCGGTAGGATATAAAAAATAACTACTTCCGGCTACATTCTCCGGACAGTCCGGAAAAGAAACCATCAGAAATGGAAATGAATTCCACAACAGGCAGAATTATGGTTCCGGAAGAATATCCATGTAGATGCCGGGAGAGCTCCCTTCAATAGGCATCGCGCCCACAGCCCGGGCATAAAAATCAGCCGGACCAACCCCGCCGATGACACCGTATGCATACCCCAGCTCCCGCAAACCTTTCAGGGCGGAAATCAATAGCACGGTGCCCAATCCGCTTCTGCGCACCTCTTCCGCCACCCCCATGGGGCCCAAAAAACCGCGAGCCGTTACATCGTAACAGGCAAAACCAAGAATCTTCTTCTCCCGTGTGGCAATATAACAGGAAATGGGCTGGCGGCCAAACGCGACTTTCGCCTCACTTACCCACTTGGGAGAAAAATTCCGACCAACCCAGTCAGCTACCAAATGACGTTCGTAAGCACCCGGACGGCGAATCAAAAAACCTTCCCTCTCCAGCCTCCTCAGGTCTTCTTCAATATCGGGCAAATCATACAGCCGCACCAGCATATCCATCATAACCCCGGCACCGTATCACAACTAAAAGTGCCGTGGCGAATAAAAAAACTGGACAAACCCATCTTTCAACCTTAGACTTCGCCGCACCACCAACAACGAGCTGTAGCGCAGGCTGGTAGCGCGCTTCGTTCGGGACGAAGAGGTCGCAGGTTCGAATCCTGTCAGCTCGACCAATTTCCAAGCCGCCTCCGGGCGGCTTTTTGATTACTTATTTACTGATATAAAACAATTTTACTCATTAATAACTCTGCACTTCCCCTATTTTGCGCCAAGGCAAATAAACAGCATCATGCTGATTGAATTTACCCTCCTCACAGGAACAAAATCAAACGGGCAAATCTTCTCAATTAAGCCTGGAGGATGTCGGGGGTATTTACCGATGCAGAGGAAAAATTATCTATGCCCAATTCTCACCCCTATGCCAGGCAGCATCACAGCCGCTGCGGAAGTACTCTATAACATCCCCCCTAAACACAGGAGAATGAACCTCCTCCACAAAAAAGCCCCGTTCATATTTCATGAACGGGGATGAGTCAAATGAAGTCGAATCAGGGAGAAAAAACCGGGTTACTTGCCGGATTCCGGTTTAAAGCGGGCTGCTTCCGATTCGGCGGTGATTTTTGCAGGCTCGATATGCAGGAGCTTTTTCATGGCACGGCCCGGGTCGCTCTCCGTCATCGGAAAATATCTGACGTGATCGCCCAGGCTGTAGGAATCCAGTCCATAAATGCTGTCAGCCGGAGTAAAATCTTCCGGTGTGTTCAGCAGTTTTTTTACCTCCTTTGAAGACGCAAGGACATAACTCAGATTACAACTGGAATACAATTCCGTTTTAGGAAAGCTTCCCTTGGGAAGCTTATTGGCGTGCCCATTCCACTTGACCAGAGCTTCTACAGGAATATCTCCCCGCAGCGACTGAACGACGCGGGCATAGTGCGTCGTTCCCTGGTCAGTGGAGACTATTTTGTAAATGATAACAGACAGGACCACATCGCTTTTTTCTAAATTTCGGGCTGTACCCCTGAGAAAACTATCCTGTTCTACTTCGGCCTGCGTAGCAACATGGGAAGAACGGTCTGGCTTTCCAAGGGCTACGGTTGAAAGTAACCCTGAAAACAGAACGCAAAGAAAAGAAACATACTTCATATGTATATATTAGATACTGATTTTTTGGTTTATATTCAATAAAAATAGGGCGAACACAAAAAATGTCCACCCTATGAATATATTATTTAATATCAGTTATTAATCATCCAGTGTCGATCTTTGGAGCAGCCACACGGGGCCGGAAATAAAACTGCCCACGCCAATGTTATTTCCCGGACACATTCCCACATGCAGACTATCGCCAAATACGATAATATCTCCAGCCTGGGGAGTGTTGTACCCATTTTCTCCATCATCCGGATAATCAGGAGTCCCCAGCAGGGTACGGAGATAAACCGCCATTTGAGCTGCGCTGATGATAATGTGCTTTTTACCCCCAACGCCAGGGAATTACCTTTTGCCCCAATATTATTGGCTCCCGGAGCTCCATTAAGGTCAATACCATAACTACTAAGAGCAATGCTCAGACGCAAGGCGCAATTGTTAATGTAATTGGCATCTCCCGAAACGTAGCTATCGTTCAGCCATCCTCCAATATAGTTCCACACATCATCTGTAGTCATGGTGGGATAATCCACTACATTATAGCATCCCAGTAAACGTTGTGCATTGGCAATATTCCAAAGATTTTTTGGAGCATCAATTTCCCAAAGTTCCAGTTCGGAATTTCCCATCTTGGGAACAAACTCCTCCGCATTGGGGTAAGGAGCAATTTCTTCCGGTACGGCAAGGTTCTCATGATGCAGTTTCGCATAGTGGAAGCCCTTTTTAAGTTCCTTGCTTCCAGAAACGGATGTGGACGAATGTGAGCCAGTCAATTCCGCTACCTTTTCACCATTGATTTCCAGATAGCCGTTGTCGTCAATCTGAATCGTGAAATTATAGGTTCCATCTTCCGGAACGCGGATATATCCTTCCCAGTCATGTACCCCGGTTTCTTCCGTCTTGTGCCATCCAATCTTGGAGGACTCTTTCTTCGTTACCTTGTAGCGGCGGTTGTTTCCCACATCCAACGGGTGGAACGGTTTTGTAGATATATAGCCATAATGTTATGTTTCGTATCGTTTACTACTGAATAAACTGAATATTCAGTTCATGGAAACCTTGAAAGATTTCTCGCTCCCCATCAACACGTTTAACGCGTAATCCAACCCTCATTCGGAACGTGAAGGAAAAGGTTAAAACGGCACGACAATCAAGCGGAAAACAAAGGATTTGAAAAGGGCACAAGAAACGAAATCATTGATTATCAATAGTTATATTTCAAATTTTCTTCATTCGGAACGAAGAGACCGCTGGTTCGAATCCTGTCCTTTCGATTATTTTCTAACAACCTCTTCCGGACGGTTATTTTCCGGTAAAATCACTTCCCTTTCAAAAGCCAGTCAGAAACCCACTAGCAGCTGATTCTTCTATCTGAAAAAAGCCCCTGCTGGGATACTTTATCAGTCATCCGTCAAATTCCCATTGCCCCGCGCATGTTTCTTTCTCTAAAATGCAGGTAATGAGTGAATACTTCCTGAAACTTCCCGGCGATTCCCAGCCGAGAGCCTATTCCGAATACGAAGTCCGTGAATTTCTGGGACAGGGCGTGATCGACTCCAAAACGCTTACCTGGAAACAGGGCATGGAAGGATGGCAGCCCGTAGCCCAAGTTCTTCCGCCAATGTCACCTATATGGAGGGAAACACAAGATCAAGAGAGCAAAGATCAACCAGAGGAGCAGCAGTACCGCTTGCGTTATCCTTTAAACGGGCTAGCCAAATTATCCATTTTGGCATGTTTCGTATTGCTGCCCTTCATGCTCTGGAGCAGCTGGATTGTTTTTTCCAACAATGTCGTTAATTATGAAGAAATTCAGACACTCATTCAGCAGAATATGGTTCACCTGCCATCTTTTGCGGCGCCATTGGTCTTCCTCCTCAGTATCCTGTTCATTCCATCCCTGCTTATCCAGCTGATCTGGCTGTACCGGGCATCTGCCAATATTCAGGAATTTCAAGTTCAGGGAATTCGGTTCACTCCATTCCTTAGCGTTCTTCTAAGCTGTATGCCGGTAGTCGGCATGGTGCTCAATGCCCTGGTTCTTCAGGAAATATATAAGGCATCTAAAAACCCGGCAGAATGGATGCTGCAAATACCCTCCCGTTCCCTGCGATTATATCTTCTGGTGACTACGGCTCTAACTCTGTGCACCCTTTTCCCTTTCGGGGCGGAACATTACGTGACGGCCTTTCTGCTCACCGGCGCACTGATGACGGCAGCCAGCATCCTGTGGCTGGTCTGTGTCCTGCAAATCACCAGAAAACAGGAGGAGCTGGTCTCCAAAAATCAAAACTCCTGTTCCTGATCGAAAAAACCGTAATCAACGTTTTTCCTTTTCTTCCGAGGACGGCTGACTGCCTGGGAGGATTTTATCCAAAGCTTCCATGCTGTTATCCTTATACAGATTCTCCAGCAGTTTTTCCCACCCCGCCGCCATCTGAACCTGTTTCAAGGCAATAATAGGATCAGGCATCATCATTTCCGGGTCGGGAGCATATTGCTTTAGCACCTCATCCGGATTGATCCTGTTAAACGTTGTCTTCCCATAGCCCGGCATTCCCGCCTCATGAGCGATGGATTCAATCATCTCAAAATGCAAATGCGCCAAATAGTTGCCGTGCGCAGTTCCGACTGAGCCGATTTGCTCTCCGCGTCCCACCAGAGTCCCCAGCGGAATATCGCTGACGGTTTTCAAATGGGCATACAGACTCTGTACAAAACGCCCGTCCGGCAAGCGGTGCAGCAGCACAACAACATTTCCCCAATCTGAAGAAGGCTCTCCTGCATAAATCAGCAATCCGCGGCCGGCGGCCCGCACGGGCAGTCCCTCATCCGTATTTTCTCCTCCTATTCCATTTAAATCCTGTCCTGCATGCCTTCCCTTACGGGCGGCATTCATATCCCCCACACCCTGGGCAACATAGGTAAACGCTCCATTTTCATCTCCGAGGGGCGATGTAAACACATCGGCCAGAGGCGCCTTTGCCAGTTCCTGGGGTGTCAACAAAACCATCCGGTAATCTACAGGAACCGGAGCAGACCGCGGAATGTCTTCGTCATAAATATTATGGTGCATCCCGGCCTCCGGAACGGCGGCATATTTCGTCTTGTACCAGGCAAATGCCGTAATCAAGACACAGGCTGTTCCCAAAAGCCCCATAATGACGCGGGATGTCGTCTTATCTATCATCGTGCCGACTCTATACCCACGGAACCGGATTTACAATCACAAGATAGTCAGGCCAGCGTCTGCGGAAATTTTTCCATCCACAATTTGCGCGCCGCACGGATATCTTCTGAGGAAACACGGCTGGAGAGCTCCCATACGAGCGGAACTCCATGCGGAAAAAAAGGAAGAAGGCGTTCAAAGGGAACTACTCCTCCCAGCAGGGGAACCTGATGATCCCGCGCGGGCCATTTGACGTCGTTCACATGTCCTCCAATCAAATGGGAGGACATTCGGCGAAGAAACTGCTCATGATTTAATATAAGCAAATTATGCTTTCTTTGAATATGCCCGAAATCATGCCAGTAACCGATAAAGGGATTGTCTCCAAACTCCTTCATCAACAAATTCATTTCATCCTCACTCGGCACCTGCTCATAATGGCTGCGCCCTTCAATGCCCAGCTTGACGCCAAATTGTCCGGCTTGCGGAAGGAGCTGTTTTCAAACAAGGTTTGCGGAAAATGATTTCTTTGCAGTCTTCCGGACGGTCGGCCCGTTCCAGATAAACGGGAGCCAGACGGTTACGGCGGCGTACAAATTCGCCCTTGGCGTCGGCAAACGATTCCGTTCCCACTATTCCCTGACGCGCCAGGTTTTGCAAATGAGCCGTATCCGTGCGTTTCGCCAGGGGTTCCACCGTTCCCATATGCAAAACGATATATCCGGCCCCCAGTGCTGCGCCCTGTTCAATAGACTTTTTCGTCAATTCAATAGCCTTGGAACGCACCTGCAATAAATCCGCTGTAAAAGGCCTGCTGTCAGGAGAATCCCCCACCTCGTCAATCGGAGCGGGGAAAAAATTATGCACCCCGGCCACTTGCACCTTTCCGGCATCTACCGCCCTCATGATACCGGGCAGAAGGGATAACTTGATGCCGTGGGAAAGTTCCACATGGTCAAAACCCAAAGAAAGAATCTCATCAATCATTTCTTCCCCGTCCTGATGACGGTGGGAATTCCAGCACGTAGAAAATACCAGCATAAAAATCAATTATTATGAGCTGATGGAACCGGGTTCCGTATAGCAATCTTCCATCCACTCCTTGACGGCGGCAGTCATGCTCCCGGCTACGTCCGCGCGAGGTTTGACGAAAGCCGGAATAAACCACGGAAATGCGCCCACCAGGTCATGAATCACCACAACATCGCCATCACATGTATGGGAGCCGGAACCAATACCCAATGTGGGAATGGAAGAATGTACGGTAACTTGTCGGGCAGCATGAGGCGTTACGCCCTCCACAACCACAGCACAAGCCCCCGCCTCTGCCACAGCCTCCACATCCCTTACTAAGGCTTCCTCCTCCGTGGAGGATTTCCCTTTAATCTTATATCCTCCCTCCTCCAGCACTTTCTGCGGTAAGAGGCCGATATGACCCACTACGGGAATACCGGCATCCACAATAGCACGGATATTTCCTGCCTGGGCTGCCCCCCCTTCCAGCTTGACAGCATCCGCTCCAGCCAAAAACAATTTCTTTGCGGATTGCACGGCCTGTTCCACCGTATCATAAGAATGTATGGGCATATCTCCCACCAGCAGGGCGTTCTTCACTCCGCGCGCAGTAGCTTCCACATGATGAAGCATATGATCCAGCGTCACATGAGTGGTATCCGGAAAGCCCAAAACCACCATCCCTAAGGAATCCCCTACCAGCACAATATCTACGCCGGCTTCATCCAAAAGGCGGCCTGTAGGATAGTCATAAGCTGTAACCAGAGTCACATGCCGCCTGTTCTTGCAGGCGCGGATTCGTTCCGCTTTCTCAAAAGATTGATTCATGGCGTTCAATAAACATGCAATTTACCAGCGTTCCGATACCAGAAGCGGCTCAGCCTCATCCGTATCCAATTCCGCCAACAGGCAGGCAACCGTTTTATGCTGGCGCGGCAGGATAAGCTCCGGCCTGATATCGGAAAGAGGTTTTAAAACAAATTTCCTCAAATGGGCTCTGGGATGGGGGAGAATCAGACGAGGAGGATCATTGACCACCATGTCCCCCACATAGATGATATCCACATCCGCCGTGCGGGGTTCACAGCGAATCCCGGAACGAATGCGTCCCAAGGCTCGTTCTATACCCTGGCAATGCACGAGCAATTCCTCCACCGTACCGGGCCAGGTAAATTCCACCACGGCATTCAAATAATCATCCGCACCATGCGGACACCCTTGAGGACTGGTGGCATACAGAGAGGATTGCAAAAAAGGATCATCAGACAGGCTCATCTGCAACAAATGATCCCTGGCCTGAACCATCAGGCTGTTTTTATCCCCAAGATTGGACCCCAGTGCAATGCCTGCTCTCTTCATCAGTAAAAAACATCGTGGCCGTTCCGGAAAAGAAGAACGGCCACGATGCCGAAAAAGTTATAATTGGGACAACCCCAAAACGTCTTCCATGGTATACAGACCTGGTTCCCTGCCTTGAAGCCAGAGAGCCGCGCGAACTGCTCCGGAGGCAAATGTCATACGGCTGGACGCCTTATGGGTAAGTTCCAGCCGTTCACCATCGGAAGCAAATATTACAGTATGGTCTCCCACCACATCTCCTCCCCGCAGGGAATGCATGCCTATTTCCTTGGCGGGTCGAGGCCCTACCAACCCTTCACGGCCAAAAACCACACTATCTTCATAATTCCTGTCAATGGCGCTGGACAGGATTTCTGCCAGTGTCCGGGCAGTACCGGAAGGAGCATCAATTTTGTGACGGTGATGCATCTCCATTACCTCTATATCGCAGCTGCCTCCCAGAATCTGGGCAGCCTTGCGCGTCAGCCAGAACAGGGCGTTCACCCCTACGGAATAATTGGAAGCGAACACAATCGGAATGGATGCCGCAGCATCCACGATCTCCTGGCGTTCCAGCTCCGTATGTCCCGTAGTGCCAATCACCAGAGGTTTGTTATTGGCAACAGCTTCCGCCAGCAGAGTGCTGGTGAAAGCATGATGGGAAAAATCAATGGCTACGTCGCATTTGGCGAGGGCGGGATAAAGCTCCTGTCCCTGATCATGAGTAGAACCCACGCAAGTATCCGGATTCTGCGTCACCGCCTCTTGAATAGCCTGGCCCATGCGGCCCGAAATGCCTGTAACAAGAATGGAAATCATATCACTAAAATATTAAAGAATATTGAAACGCTGAAGAAGAGCGGAAAGCTGAGCTTCCTTCTCTTCTGCCAATGGAACCAGCGGAAGACGTATGCCGGGCTGTATATCTCCTCTCATCGCCAAAGCCGCCTTGATCGGAACAGGATTGGAATCCAGAGTCATTAGCCCTTTCATCAACGGATAAAATGTCTTCTGGAGGGAAAGCATTTCCCCCATATCCTGATTCAGGCCAGCTTTGACAATGGAATTCATGATGCCCGGAAGCAGATTGGATGTTACGGAAACCAATCCGCTGGCGCCACAGGCCATAAAAGGCACCGTCAGGCCGTCATCGCCACACAGAACAGTGAAATTTTCCGGAACCACCTGCATCAGCTGGTTCACGCGGTCCACATTGCCGCCGGCCTCTTTCACACAAACAATATGCGGGCAATCCTTCGCCAGACGGCTGATTGTTTCCACACTGATTTCAATCCCGCAACGCCCCGGAATGCTGTACAGCATCATCGGCAGACGGGTAGCGTCCGCAATAGCCTTGAAATGGGCATAGACTCCATCCTGAGAAGGTTTATTGTAATAGGGGCACACCTGGAGCGTTCCGTCTACTCCCATCTTTTCCGCTTCCTGGGTCATATGGATAGCTTCTGCGGTGGAATTAGCACCCGTTCCCGCAATAACCTGAATACGGCCAGCCGCGCTCTCCACGGCCAATTCTATTACCCTCAAGTGTTCTTTTACAGTCAAGGTGGGGGATTCTCCCGTGGTACCGACAGCCACAATGCCGGCCACGCCGGCAGCTATCTGCGCTTCCACAAGCATTCTAAAAGCCTCTTCATCGACCCGGTTGCCGGCAAACGGAGTCACAATTGCTGTATAAAGACCTTGAAACTTCATAACCTTACTTGGAAATATACTATCTTAACAGACACTTTTTGTCACGACAGAATACAGAAATATGGCACGCCTGTCAGGCATCCTGAAATACCATTCGTGAACAAATGGAGCAAAACTCCAGGCAGGAATTAAACAGGGACAGGAATGATTCCGGCCGCCTGCCGGGCCGCCAGGCAGCTTTCCTTCCATTGACCACGATATATTCCCGGTGAATATGGCGACCTTCGTTCCCACATAAAAACAACGCAGCCGCACAGGCGGAAGAAGCCAATCGAGACTGGGAAACATACCGAAATACCGGACGGTGAATTACGATCTGGCTCATTCTGACATCTCTCCGGTTCAGGCAATTTTCCAAGCCCGCGGTATCTTCCTCCCATACTCCCTTTTTTCCAGAACGGGAAACCATATTCACAATCATGGCCCCAGAAACAAAGGCATGTTCCAGCAAAACGGACAGACGGACACGGGAAGAACAACTCAGCCCCTGCACCTCGACTGAGGCATCTTCACAAATAATCAAATAATCAACACGGCCATAAAGAGTATGTACCAGACCAGCAAAAGAAGCCAAATCGGAAGAATGGTTCAGGCGGCCTGACATGACCAGGTGGCTGCTGCCCGGAAGACAATCAACGATATGGCAAGATTCTTCACCGGCCTCATGAAGCATGGCAACCACAGTTCCCTGACAGGCAAATACCTTGGCTGCCAAATATCCTATATTGCCGGCGTTGCCCAGAATGACGACCACAGGTTTCTGAATGACTTGGGATTTCATATGCCGCCATTCTGACGAAAGAGTGTAATCCGTCAATACCCCACACATACTTAAGTCATTAAGAAAGAAAAAGGAATAGTTAAGAAAAAATTATATGGTCACGATATTTTACAAGGGCTGGAATTTTATTCATCGTAGAGACTGAGCAAGAGATTTAAAGGGGGAAATAGGGATATGCAAGAAGCGAACAGGCCCCGCGAGTCAAGTGACTGG
>ENA-OOSI01000545-OOSI01000545.1-human-gut-metagenome-genome-assembly--contig:-NODE-545-length-11017-cov-1.640759_pt1 | contig 11017 bp, 9 predicted proteins | sample MGYA00241171_ERZ501200 | MGnify/ENA primary metagenome ERZ501200 (study PRJEB25962, sample SAMEA2042554) | human gut metagenome | biome: human gut; feature: human-associated habitat; material: faeces...
ACAACCTTTACACCATTCTTTTTCAGAATGTGCTTGTAGTGTGCGCTGTCGTAACGGTCACGGGAAAAGCGGTCGAGCTTCCATACAAGGACAATCTCAAACAGCTCTTTTGCGCTGTCCTTGATCATGTGCTGGAACTCCGGTCGATCTGCTGTTTTTGCAGATAATGCCCGGTCAATATACGTTCCAACGATGGTCATATTGTTGCGTTCAGCATATTCCCGGCACTCGCGGAGCTGACCTTCAATGGATTCCTCGCGCTGGCTGTCTGAGGAATAGCGGGCATAGATGACAGCGTTCATTCTTCATCACCCTCGTTGCCTTCGCCACTTTCCAACGCAAGCTCTGTCAGTTCACGCAGCTTGTTTTGTAGAAGCGTCTTGTCGGGAAGACAAAGCCGATAATCTGCAACAAGCGTGGGCGACATACTGCGGCTTAAAGCATATTCGACAACCGCGTCATCCTTGCTGGCGCAAAGAATAACGCCTACACTTGGATTTTCATTTGGCTTCTTCACATCGCGGTCAAGTGCTTCGAGATAAAAATTGATCTGCCCGATGTGTTCCGGCTTGAATTTTCCGATTTTCAGTTCAATCGGGACAAGGCAGGAAAGCGCACGGTTATAAAACAGCAAGTCGATGAAGAAATCTGTATTGCCGACCTGAACACGGTACTCCTCACCGATAAAGGTAAAGTCCCGACCAAATTCAAGTATAAACTGCTTCAGATTTTCGATGATTGCTTTACGGAGATTCTTTTCAGAAAATTGCTCCGGCAAGTCCAGAAACTCAAGCACATAGGTATCGAGGATGCTTTCACGCACATCATGCGAAACGGATTCAGGCATCGGCTTCTTGGCAGAAATCATTGAACGCTCATAGTACGATGTGCCGATCTGACGCTCCAACTCGCGTTTGGAATAATGTTCCTTCGCACAGAGCGCCATGTAAAAATGCCGTTCATCTGCCGTCTTGGAGCCAGACATAATAAGCAGATGGTTTGTCCAGCTGATTTGTGTCACCAGTGGTGTCACAAATTCATCGTCCTTGTAGGTCTCGTAGAATTGCTTCATACGATAGAGACCGCGACGATTGAAACCTTTGATGTTGGGGTTCTCTTGCGCAATGTATGCGGCAACTTCGTCAATGATCTTATCGCCAAAGCTTGATGCAGAACAAAGCTCTGACAAATACGCACCGACGCTCCAATACATCTGAATAAGCTCTGCATTGACCGCTTTCATGGCGCGACTGCGGGCATTATCGATGATATGGATGACCTCGTCAAACTGTCCCGGATTATGGGTTAATCCACTGCTCATGTCTTCGCCTCCCCCAGCATTTTCAGCATCGCTTCTTTCAGTTTTTCGTTCATCGGTGATTCCGGATCGAAGCACATCTCAACGAACTTTCTCAGTTCAGGATTGTTCGCGTCAACCGGAGGTTTCGCTTCATACAGCTTGCCATGCGGATCATCGCAGCGGGCAAAAATATAGTCCATTGAAACGTCAAAATAGTCCGCATACTTGCGCAGAAGCTCAACTGTCGGCGTTGCCTGACCGTTTTCATAACGGTTGATGCTGGACTGTGTAGAGCCGATCACATCGGCAAATTTTGATTGGGATAAACCAATGCCTTCCCGCAATGCGCGAAGGCGCATACCCAGTTGTTTCATGCTGTTCAACCTCCAATTCGGGTTAAGTATAGTATAATCAAAATCCGAGCAGATGTCAACCCGGATTTTGAAGATGGATTGTAAATTTATTATAGATTAGCTTTGAACTTTTATGGACAACGCAGATAACAACCCTAAAAAATCTGCCACATATCTGCCATCGAGTATCTTGCTGGGTATATGTGATATGTAGTTAATATGGTTAACCCCCTCAATAGAATCATACTTACCTAATTCTTCATGTTTAAGCGTGGTTGTTAATATTACTTGGTTGTTAATAGACTTTGATATTTCTAACACAGTTTTTTCTTTTCCTGTTGATAGGTCCTCAGCGCGAAATGAATCGACTATGATCGGGCAGTTGTGTCTCAGAACTTGTTGTAAGGCAAAAAGCTTCACTAAATGAAACACGGTTGCCTCGCTTCCGGAATAGACCTCATTTCGCTGAGTAAAAAGGCTTGTATACGTAAGATTTCCATCCGGATCAATTTGATGGTATAGCTCGTTCATTTTGCCTAAAATTGCGGTCAGCAGAGAAACCCTCCGCGCCTGCGTTTCCTGAGACGAATTCTCGTTAGCTACAAGTTGGCTTTTCAGAGAAGTGATTTCATTTTCAATATCTTTGATTCTGCCCTCTGCGTCTGACGCGGAAAAAATGTCTTTTTTGTATGCGACTATAGATTCAAGAGAAACGTTTTCGTCTTCCATCAAAGACTGCATTTTTTCTTGCTCGGCACAGATTTCTGCGGACAAACGTTGAATCTCTTCCGCGTATGCAGCAATTTTCTCGGAGATTGAGTTGATTATCTCAGTTCTCATCTCTACTGTAGACACATCAAAGGAATATGATGTCTGAGATATTTCCCCAGTGCTAAATGAAATATTAGTAGAATTGCAGTCCATGCATCGCAATTCACCACAGGAGATAGAACGATTCAATGATCGTAGCTCATTAATTGTATATTCCGAATAGTTGAAGCATTACGTAATTTCCGAAGCTCGGCAATTTTTGACTGAACCCTCTCTAAATTCGCAACCTTTTCGCCAAATGCCAAGCGATCGCTTTCCGCACTAAGATATGATACGGGAGCTTTCTTGGACTTCAATATTTTGTGTTGTTGCAAAAGCACTTTCTTTTCATCGGAAAGCTCAGATATTCGGTGCTTAATCTCGTCAATTCGTTCTTGCGAGAGCTGTTCGCCACCTAATCCTGCATACGCATAGAGCATTTCAATGTAGTCTTGCTTATTATAAAAACCATGATGTGCGATATTTGAAGTATCTTTCTTGTCCTGCCCAACAAAGTAAAGCTGCATAAATAGTACAGGATCAACAATCATTGAAAGCTGATTCTTTACTATAGCTGGAAGTGAAAAAATATGTTTTGACCAGTACCGCTTGAGTTCTGCAACATTATCAAAAATCAATATGGACGATCCTTGACTCAGGACAAATCCATTCCCAGAACGGCATATTTGATAATTTTTCCCGTGCTCTTCAAATTCAACATAATAATAGTATTTCTGATATTCGAAAGAAGTTGGAAAGGTCGGTTCATTCCCCAGCGCATACATCATAGACTGAATAACAATGGTTTTCCCTTTGTTATTGTCATCACTGGAAATAATATTCAGCCCTTCGGTGAATTGGCTTTCAATAAACGCTTCTTTTGAATTACCTACAGCAACCCTCAATATTTTCATTGTTGGATACCATCCTTTACAACGGAAATAAAATACTTTAGCGAAATGGCATCAAAATCCGGGCAACGCGAGACGCAATCTCCCAATACCTGAAGACGTACAAATAATTGTTGTACTGGTTCATCGGGATGCGCTATGATTAACTGATATGTGTTTTCAAAAAGGCACCAGAACCCATCGGCTGCATTTTTGTTGAACAGCGCCCTGCATAGACTACCTTGACAGTCTTCAAACATTTCACGTTGTCTCTCTGGTGGCCAAGAATTATAAATCGGGATAAAAGAGGTGGGAATACCCTGACTCAATGGATCTCTGCTAATAATACGTTGAAGTGTCATCAGTCTTATTTCATTATTAGTCAGATGGCGGCAATAATTCAGCGCTTCATCGGTAGTCTCAATAACGACACCCTCGACAACGGATATATTCTTTTTACTTGATTGTTTATCTCGTATTTCATTAAATATCGCATCCAGAACCTTGTCCTCGGGAACGATATTTGGATGCTGCTTTATAATTGCTCTTACATATTCACGTGGCTCTTTATCATCGTCAATCACAAATAGAACCGACTTCAAGAAAGCGTCAATATTTGTATCTGTAAGACTGGAATTATCTATATATTCCTTAGCATGACCTTCTTCACCAAGGCCCTCTTTAATCAGCTTAACTGCGGTATCTTTAGCGTTTTCAATTCCAAAGACTGTAAGTGATGGATCCTTCCTAAGCGCACCCGAAACACTACCCACGAAAAGGATATAGGTCTCAAATGTAAATTCGCTCATGTAATTTTTGAATAGCGTTACCAGTTCTCTACCTATAGCTTTGGGACCAACATTATGATTTCCTTTTGACTGTACGTCCCATAAACGTGTCGCCATGTTATTCATGCCGGTTAAATCGTTAAAGAAGTCAACAACGAAATAGTATATATCATCACTGTCTGATCTGAAGTTCATTAAATATAATAATGCTTTTGTTTCAGTTTCCGCGCCGGACTTCCGCAATTTTTCTGATGACTTTACAGTATATGACATAATTTATTTCACCTTCTTCTTAGATTTGCGGCTTGTCCAACACATACATCAGTTGGCTTGCCAGCATAATTTGCTCCATAGCCTCGCGCTTTTCATATTGAAGATTAGCATGAGCTGCAGGGTTGCGATAGGCTGCCATGATTCCTTCAAACAGAGAGTGGATTCCGCGTCGGTAGTCCTTGCCGCTGGTAGTAGTTGTGTCACAGAATTTGAAAGCGCCGTTCTCGCTCATAAGTGCGCCAATCACATCACCAATCTTCGCGGGAACTGCTGCGCCGGTTTTTAACTCCAAAAACTTTTCACGCAGACGAGATTCTACTTCTTTGACCGCCTTTTCTGCTGCGGTCGAACAATGACCATCTGCATATAACTCACGGGAGACATTCACAATTCGCGGGTGAATATCGGACCAGAACTGGACAACAACGGGTTCTGCTTCGATATGGCGAACAATTACCACCAACTCGCCAAATGCCGCAGGATTCAGGAAAATAGCACCCATCTCGTTTTGCTGAAAGAGTATATTTGCAACACAGGGGAGCGTAGTCGCATAAAAAGGATAGTCCGCTTGTATTCCTCTCGTAATTGCATTGATCCATTGGTGGACGCGCTGAATTTCCTGAGGTGTGTGGAGAAACTGCATCTGCAAGTTTGCGTTTGTAAAGTCTATCCACTTTCGCAGCTCATACAGTTCGTTTTCATACGGCAGTTTCAAAACACGCACCTCCCTTACAGCGCCTTAACCGTGTCGATAAACTGGCTCATGCTCACCGCACCCGGCAAGAGGTTTTCCTCATTCTCAAACACCATGTAATAGCGGAAATTCTTGCCCGCTGCTGTGCGCCACGCTTGACCGAGTGCGATTTTCTCCCGGCTGTCATCGTTTTTCAGATGTTCGCCCTTGGTTTCCGCACAGATGAGCTTGCCGCTTTGGGTCATAATCAGAATATCGGGGTAGTGCTTGATAAAGCCGTTAATTGCAAAGTCTTGACGTGCAATATTTCTGTGCCACCAGCGGACATTCGGCAGGGCGGTCAACTCTACAATCAACTTCTGTTCCAGTTTGTTCATGTCACCGTCCTCTGCTGCATACAGAGAACGGGCATATATGTCGGTATATGTGGCAGGATGGATAGAGGGGCGCAGACGGAAATAGGGCTTGCAGACGATGCGCTCCGTTTCCAGCCACCTTTCAAAGTTTTCTCGATAATGGGATTCCAGTAGCGTTTCAATTTTGGCGCGGATCTTTGCCGCATAGCCCAGCGGGGCTTTCTCCATAGCGGCAAGCTGCGCCTTATCCATATCGTCCACAATGCGGTTTATGTAGGCTTTCAGTTCGGCGGCGTCCACCATGTTCAGCTTGTTAAGCTGATTGAACATCATATCCTTGCATTGACGTACCCGGCTTTCCGGCGGCAGATTGTTGAACCACTCCTTGAAGTACCGCTGCTCGGCGCTCTCCATCTTGAACACCTTCGGCAAACCGCCGTCCTGCTCCCGCACGTCGATTTCGCGGATTTCATCGTCTGCGGCGGCAAAGTCAATATCGTATGCCTTGCCCTTGAGGGTAAAGCCCTCTGCCAGCATTTCCTTGTCCAGCAGTTCAAAAGAACCGTCCGTAAACAAAGATTGCTCAACTTTCAGGAAAAACTGCGGGATTTGCAGCGTTTCAATATCCTCCCGGAACTGCGGATTCACCTGAAATGATTTCACTTTATCCCGTACCTCCCACGGAAGATTGTCCATCACCGGATCATTGCCGGTCTGTTGGATAGCGTCTGTATATGCCTTTTCGACCTCTGCGGCAGCGTCCAACATGGTGTTGGCTTTCGGGGCGATTTCAGGCGTTTGCACTTGCTCTCTGCGCCGCTCCAACTCTGCCCCGATAGATTTCCCATCCAGCCCCGAAAAATCGTCCTCGGCGGTTTCCAAAGGGGGTTCCATTTCAGGACACCCTTGTTGATCAGGCAGCGTGATTTGTTCTGCTGGCTGTTCGGGAACCTGCGGTTTTGCGGACTCACCGATCCGATAGTCCTTATCGCTGAAACCTGCGCTGTTCAAGCCCTTGACGATATGCGCCACAGTATTGTTGAAGTCGTTGGAAGAAGTCAGCACATAGGACATATTGAGTGCGCTCTGTGTGTGCTGGCTCGTATGGGGCAGACGGAGAATCCGTCCTAAAATCTGCTCCACGTCAACCTGACTTGTCTTATTGGCAAGAGACGCAAGGATATAGGCAAAGGGGCAATCCCAGCCCTCTTTCAGCGCATTGACCGTGATAATATAGCGAATCGGGCAGTTTGGGGACATCAAATCGGTGTTTTTCAGTTCGTTCACATCGGCGGTACGAATGGCAATTTGCTCGGCGGGAATCCCGGCGTCCACCAGTTTGTCCCGCAGTTTTTCAAAGGTGGTCGCGTCCTCCTTGCCTTTCGGCTGTGCCTGAAACAGCGCGATAGGACGGATATATTTGCCCGTTTTGGCATACTCCGCGCTTGCGATTTCTTCCAGTTTGTTCCGCAGGTCGATCGCGTCAATCAGTACCTCGGATTGGCTGTCCCGGTTATAGACGATCACGGGCAGCTTTACCATGTGTTCGTTTTTCAGCTGCACCGCGTCCACATAGGAGATGATATTGCTCTCCTTTTTCGGCGTGGCGGTCAAATCCAGCACAAAGCAGGGATTGAAGTTTTCCAGCATTTCAAGGCTCAATTCCGACCGGGCATGGTGGCTCTCGTCCACGATGACAAGCGGGTTAAGCTGGTTGATAATCTGGAACAGGGCAGTTTCGTCCGCTTTTTCAATGGGGCTGTCGGGCTTACCCAGCACCTTTGCAAACTCGGCAAGGTTGCTGTTCTCCTGATAGGCTTTCAAGACCTCCTTGCCGCGCCCACGGAACGAATCGTAGGACAGCACCATAACCGACAACTGCTCCGTTACGGCGGTGGGGTTGAAGTTCTGACCGTTCAAAAGCTCCTGCTTGGTGTAGACCTCCACGCGCCCGCCGAAATCCACGTCGATTTTCTGACGGTAGGGGTGGGATGCGTCTTTCAGGGCTTTCGCCGTCTGTGTTAGAATCGCGTCAGAGGGAACAAGCCACACGACCGCCTTTGTCTTGGTAGCGGGGAGTGCGTCAAAGATAGGGCGAACGGCGTTGCAGGCAATAAAGGTCTTGCCGCCGCCCGTCGGCACCTTGAAGCAGAGGTTCGGAACACCGGGTATCACGTTTTGGTATAGCCCTAAAGCCGGGGCTGATTTCTCCTGCCAAAACAGGCGAAACGCCGCTGCGTCACTCTTTGTTTCGTTCAGCAGTTCCAGATAGCGGGTCAAGTCCGCTATGACCTTTTTCTGATATGATTTCAGTTCCATACAGCGAACACCCCCTTACAGTCTGCTAATGTCTCTCGGAATCTTTTTGAATGTAACGCCCATTTTTGCCAGCTTGTCCTCGCTGATGGAACTGCGGTCTGCATAGATCACCGTTCCATCGGCTTTTTCCGTAATGGTGGAGAGGAACGTATAATCCAGCACCGTCACGCGCTGCGGCTCGTAGTAGAAGTAATAGCCCGTGCTGTTGTGCTTGCCGAGGTAATACGGATTGCCACCGCAGGGCGGGGCGTAGGGCTGCTTGGTTTCCATGAACCAGATGTATTCCCGGATTTTCTCCGGGGCAACGGCTTCATTCAGGCAATCGCCCACAAGCAGCGGTTCGCCCAAGTCATAGAAGCTGAAATTGCCGCCCGTACCCTCTACAGCGTTCTTGCCCTCGCCGTAACCACGGATCACGCGCTTCACGCGCTCGGCGGTGATGCTGTCGGCGTAGTCCATCATCTCGACAAGGATAAACTTGCGGTGTCCGCCGTCCGCCTTGTTCATGTTGAGGACAGCATGGGCGGTGGTGCCGGAACCGGCAAAGGAATCGAGAATAATGGAATCCTCTTTGCTATAAAATCCGAGCAAGTATTGAATAAGCTGTACCGGTTTCGGAAAATCAAAACTGATTCCCATATGGGCTAACTCGTTACTCATATTCTGCGTGCTTCCCAAATTCGACAAAACCGAAAGAACATGGCTAACCGTTTCACGCTTTTTTACCATCTCAATAGCGCCTGTCTTTGTGATTTCAAAAGTTGTAAATTGACCTTTACTATCAAGAACAGGCTTAAAGCCGTTATCAATGAATGCCTGTAAAATGTTTTTCGATGACCATCCGCTTTCTACCGTAACTGCCCCTGTCAGTTTACCGTCAACGACAGTGGCACGCTGATAGTAATAAGGGAAAGAGTCGTTCCTCGGCTCAATCACTAAATCTGAGACCGAACAAGGAAAACCGCGGGGCAATTCTACTTTGGACATTGGATTCTTAGGGCCGTTTTTTACAACGGTGTTGCGAATCTCATCATTATAGATTTTACTTTTCTCAGTCGCATTTGGATCAACACCAGATGGCAACCCCAAAAGATCAGGGTTTTTCATATAGCAGAGGATATATTCGTGGCATATTTTAATTTTTGCCTGATTATCAAAATTCCCGTCAGAACGCCATACAAGCTGCGCAACGAAATTTCTGCGTCCGAATATCTCATCACATACCATGTGCAGTGTATCTGCTTCATTATCATCAATACTAATAAAGATGATTCCATCTTCAGCCAGTAACTTGTATAGGAGCTTTAGCCTGGGGTACATCATACACAGCCACTTATCATGTCGAGTGAGATCTTCACCCTCGTTCCCAACAGTAATGTTAATCCATGCTTGAATTTTAGGGTCATCTACATTGTCTGAATATACCCATGCTTTGTTCTTTTCGGAACTTTTTGCTGTGTTGTATGGCGGATCGATGTAAATGCACTTGACGCGCCCCTCATACCGGGGCAACAGCGCTTTCAGGGCTTCCAGATTATCGCCCCGGATGATCATGTTTTCGCTGCCGTTATCTTCGTTGTGCTGTCCGTTTTCATCAAAGCTATACTTGCGCTCCAACACCCGAAACGGCACGTCCTGATGGTGATTGATCACCTTACTTTTTCCAATCCATTCAAGTGTTGGCATGGCTGATTTCCTCCGTAATCGTGTTATCCTCATTTCAAATGAGGGTATTTCTTCCCTGACCCTCAGCAGTAATGAGGGTCACTTCTGGCTATGTCTGTATAGCGGTTATTGTGGTGAAAGACCTATCCTGTCTCGGAAGGACTAATTTTTTGTCCAACGCTGTCATCGTTTGTCGAATCGACGATTTAGGTAGATTCGTGACAAGGGGTCAGTGCGCCCATTCGCACCCGCGAGGTGGAATAGACCCCATTATTTCGAGTTAGAGTCGCTGATATAATCTGCGGCTCATTTTTCGTTTTCGGCGGGCTTCTTGATATACTTGCCGTTCTTGATTCTCGCGTCCGCTGGCTTCTCTGCGTCCTCTGGAATCCCCCAGACCGTGCCAATGCGGATAGCACCGGGGACGCGCCCCTCGCCGCACAAAATCTGAATACGGCGGGTGGAGATGCCCCAGCGTTCGGCGGTTTGCGTGATAGATAAATACTTCATGGGCAGTACTCCTGTTGCAGTTCAGTTCTGCGTCTGCTTATAAAATCACAGTATAATTATAATCGTCAAAGCGAATAAAAGCAAGGGCTTTCTGAAAAGTTCAGGAAGTATTTTCAATTCAGACATGAAAGGGGTGTGGGGATTCCCCAACAACAAAATGAGCAGTTCGGGCGCAAGGCTGAACCGCTCATTTTTCCGGTGTGTACGGACACCGGATGTGCTTGCTACTCTCTCAAATCTCATATCCGCAGATACAACGCGCTCCCGCTTTCGCAAAAGCAGGGGCGCATATTTTTTGAAAATTTCTCATTTCGATACCTGCGTTTTGACTTAAAAATGTCCGTTGTAAAGTGAGGGGGGTGAAATCCAAAAGCCGCAAAATTGAATGACCGTCCAAGGGATACTTTCTCCGGGGAAGCAGGCGATGAGACGAGCGTGCCAAAGAGGAAAGAAAACGGCACAGCGCCGAAAAGGGTTGCCTGCCAGAGTCCTGCGGATAGAACGGCAGAAGCAATCAACCTCAAAACAGGAAAGGAAGGTATTTTGCCTATGGCAGGAGAAATTTTTATGCGAGTAAATGAAGTTGCGGAAGAGCTTGGCGTATCGGTTCCATATGCGTATAAGCTCATCCGTGAGCTGAACGAAGAGCTGCGAAAGACCGGCTGCATCACCATTGCAGGCAGGATTGACCGCAAGTTCTTCCATGAGAAGTTCTACGGAACGAGAGATCCGAAGGAAAGAAGGGAATCGAATGGCAGCGTTTAAGGACAAGAAGAACGGCTCATGGTATGTGCAGTTTCGCTATACCGACTGGCGCGGTGAGCGCCAGCAGAAATTAAAGCGCGGCTTTGCGACCAAGAAAGAGGCGCAGGCATGGGAACGCGAGTTTCTGATGCAGAAGCAGGCTGATGTCAATATGAGCTTCGAGAGCTTTGTGGCGCTCTATGAAAAGGACGTCAAGCCCAAGCTGAAGCTCAACACATGGCTCAGCAAGGAGCATATCATCCGCACAAAGATCCTGCCGTATTTCAAAAAGCGCAAGCTCTCGGAAATCACCGC
>ENA-OOSI01000552-OOSI01000552.1-human-gut-metagenome-genome-assembly--contig:-NODE-552-length-10930-cov-1.764506_pt1 | contig 10930 bp, 9 predicted proteins | sample MGYA00241171_ERZ501200 | MGnify/ENA primary metagenome ERZ501200 (study PRJEB25962, sample SAMEA2042554) | human gut metagenome | biome: human gut; feature: human-associated habitat; material: faeces...
CAGGCTCTTTTTTACCTGAAGGAGGCTTTCTTTTACTTCCAGCAAAGCTTCCTTATGCCGCATATTTGTAATCATCACTTCATCATTTTCCCGGATTTTTCCCTGGAAAAACATTTTTTCCACTGCTTTTTCAAAATCATCTATTCCCGTGTTTTCTTTTGCGGAAATCTTGATCATGATATGAGAGTCGTCTGTTTTATCCTTCAGATCATCAAAAGAAACAAAGGATTCCATATCTGTCTTATTAAATAAAATAATACATTTCTTTTCCCTTATCATTTCCATGATATCATAATCATTCTGATCCAGAGGAACAGAAGAATCAAGCACAAAAATAACAAGATCTGCATCTGCAGTATATTTTTTAGCCTTCTCAACTCCTATCTGTTCTACTATGTCATCAGATTTTCTAATTCCGGCCGTATCAATAATATGAAGATGAATTCCCTTCAAATTAATATTTTCTTCTATAATATCTCTTGTAGTACCTGCAATTTCCGTTACGATCGCCTTTTCTTCCCCTGCAAGTAAATTAAGCAGAGACGACTTGCCGGCATTTGGCTTTCCAACGATCACCGTACGGATACCTTCCCGGATCATTTTACCATTTTCTGCTGTAGATAACAATTTATCTACAGAACTACTTAAAAATTCTATTTTATTTTCAAGTCTTTCTGTAAATCCATCTAAACTGATATGCTCAGGATCATCTAAAGCAGATTCTATAAAAGCAATTTCATAAATAATTTCACTTCTCAGCTCTTTAACTTTATCAGATACAGATCCCTGAAGTTGCTTCACCGAACTTTGAAGAGCCATTTCATTTTGTGAAGAAATAACATCCATAACAGCTTCTGCCTCTGAAAGATCAATTCTTCCATTTAAAAAAGCTCTTTTTGTAAATTCGCCCGGTTCCGCTAATCTTGCTCCATTCTTGATCAAAAGCTCTAAAATTTTCTGAAGAACTAAAATTCCGCCATGGCAGTTAATTTCCACTGTATCCTCTGTGGTAAAACTGTGGGGACTTTTAAAAACAGAAACCATAACCTCGTCCAGTATCTTATCCTTATCATAAATAAAACCATAATGGATCGTATGGCTTTTATATCTTTTTAAAGAATTTTCTTTTTTACTGTTTTTAAAAATATGATCTACAATTTCTATAGACTCATTTCCACTTACCCTGATAATTCCAATTCCTGAATTACTCATGGCAGTTGCGATTGCTGCAATGGTATCTGTATTCATAAATAATCCCCATTTCTGAGTATTTTGAAATTATTTTTTTAAGAAAAAAATGCCGGGAATAAATATTCCAGACATTTTTTCACACATCATTTCTTATAGCAGACTATTTCTTTAAAGTAACAACCACGCGTCTGAAAGGTTCTTCACCTTCACTATGAGTAGTAACATATTTATCATTTTGAAGAGCAGAATGAATAATTCTTCTCTCATAAGGATTCATAGGCTCCAGAGATATGCTTCTTCTGCTTCTCTTAACCTTGTATGCAATATTCTTTGCAAGATTTTCAAGAGTTTCTTTTCTTCTCTTTCTATAGTCTTCTGTATCTACCTTTACTCTGATGTACTCTTCAGATTCTTTATTTACAACAAGAGAAAGAAGATACTGGATGGAGTCAAGGGTCTGTCCTCTTTTTCCGATCAGAATTCCCATTTCATCTCCGCTTAAATCCACATCAAGATTTTTATTATCTTCATCATATTTCACATCTACGGCAACTACCATATTCATAGCTGCAAATACATCCTTTAAGAAATCTTTTGCAATATCCGCTATAGAAGATTTTGTTTTTGCCTTAATGATTGCCGACTTAGATCCGATCCCAAGAAAACCTGAAGATCCTTCTTCAACCACAACATATTCAAGTTTATCGCTGGTAACCTCCAGCTTCTGGCATGCTTCTGTAATGGCATCAGCAACTGTTTTTGCAGAAACTTCAATGAATTCCATAATCATTACCCCCTATTTATTATTCTTTTCGTTATATTGTTTTACTAAATTTGCTTTTGCTGCAATACTTCCCGGCTTTGCATTTTTACTGGAAGATGCGGTTACGTCAGCCTGATTTACTTCCTGCTTGGAAGAAGTATTTACCTGGGCTTTGGAGGCCATGGAAGGTTTGTTTTGGGTACCTACATTTCTGGTACTTAAATTTGCATTCTTATTTAAAACAGAAGCAGAAACACCCTTCTTTTCTATTTTCTTTGCAGCTTTTGCTTCGTTCTTCTTGATAATATCATCAATGTCCATTTTGTCGATATGACGGTTAATGATAATCTGCTGAATACTTCTTACAACAGAACCGGCGATCCAGTAAAGACCCATACCTGCAGGAAGCGTATAACAGAAGAATGCTGACATGATAGGCATCATGGTATTCATCATCTTCATGGACTGTGCCATGGAATTCTGCTGGTCATTTTTATTGGAATTGCTGGTATCTGCCTGCGGCATTAATTTTGTATTGATCCACTGTGTAGCTGCTGAAAGAACAGGAATGATAAGGGCTACAATAATCATAAGCCACTGAATTCCGCCCTCTGCATTCCAGGCTTCGCTTACCATAAAGGAAGGAGAATTTCCTATATTAATACCGAGAAAATTATTATAAGTATTAATAAGTCCTCTCTGGATTACTTCGCCGCTGGCATTCAGTTGGTTTAAAATATATTCTCCATTAAACTGAAGAGCGCTCAGATCATAGTGATCCGCAATCTTTGCCATATCGCTTGTTGACAGCATATTCAAAACATCTACGATACCGCTTTCAACATTTCCGTCTGTAATATGCTTTCCATACATGGAAACTGTTTTTTCAATGGTTTCAATGCCGGAATTCTGTAAAAATGCACCGTTATCCACAGATACGATCTTTTCTGCAAGAACCTTGAAGGTATCGCCTATTTTGGTAACATAAGCAGGCATTGCATAGATTACACGATAAAGTGCAAATAAAATAGGCATCTGGATCAAAAGCTGAACACAGCTTCCACTTGGGGAAACGCCGTATTTTGCATAAACTGCACGAGTTTCCTCATTCATTGCCATCATGGATTCATTATCTTTTTTATTTTTGTATTTATTCTGTATTGCCTGCAGCTCCGGATTCATTTTGGCAGAAAGCTTTGAAAACTTCTGCTGCTTGATGGTCAAAGGCATAAGAAGCAGATAAATTACAATCGTAAACAAGATAATCGACAAACCAATATTAGGAATTCCTATTGCATCAAGAACATTGAATATTCCTTCCATAAGGTATCCAAGCACCTTTGCAATCGGTCCAAGAATGGCTCCATCATATTGAGTCAAAATAATTCCTGTCAATTTATTTCCTCCTGTTTTTGATCTTACTGGTCAAACTGCAAATTTTAAGGGACAGGATCATATCCTCCCTTTGAAAAAGGATTGCATCTTATAATTCTCCACAAAGCAAGCATACCGCCTTTTAATGCACCATATTTTTCGACAGCTTCAAGTCCATATTCTGAACAGGTGGGAAAATAAGGACATTTCGTATGCTTTAAAGGAGAAAGATATTTTCTATAAAATTTGATCAATAAAATCAACAATTTTTTCATACTACATATTTCTGATTTCTTCATCCTGGTCTGTTTTAATCACATGATGAAGCTTTGCAAGATGTAATAATGCGCTCTCTATTTCCATATAAGAAACAAGAGAAGCACTGTTTCTGGCTATGACTACTATATCTAAACCACTATTAAATATATTTTCGTGTAGTCTGTAACTTTCTCTTACTAACCTTGTAATACGATGTCTTACAACACTATTTCCTACTTTTTTGCTCACACTGATTCCCAGTCTGTTCATTCCTTCGTTATTTTCTAAAACATACATGACTAAATATTTGTTGGCATAAGATTTGCCTTTTCTGTAAACAGTCTGAAAATCATAATTACTTTTCAAGGATTGTGAATTTCTATATTTCATTTTTTTGCCCATGTAGAAAAAAAGGCCACTTGACGCGGCCTATGCTGATAATCTTTTTCTTCCTTTTGCTCTTCTGGCTGCAAGAACCTTTCTTCCGCCGGGAGTACTCATTCTGGCTCTGAAACCATGAACCTTTGATCTCTGCCTGTTCTTAGGCTGAAAAGTCATTTTCATTCGGATGCACCTCCTTTACTTTGAACCTTAATTTATGATAAGGTAAACAAATATTTAAAAAACCTGTAAAAGAGCATAAATAAGCCCTTTCTTAGAAAATAACAGATTGATTATATAAAATAAAATGCTGTCCGTCAAGTAAAAATAAGAATAATTTCCCTGATAAAAAAATCTAAAAAAATGCCGTAAAAATCGTGATTTTTACTACATCTACATTTTGTGATACAGCTTCCATGTAAACCACTAAATATAGTTAAAAAATGAAATGATAATTAACATAATTATATCCACAAAATGTGCATAACATGTGGATAACTTTTTATAAATTTATCTTTTGTAAAAAAAAAGTAAATTTTATGCATATTTCAGGGCTGTGCAAATTGTTCATTAAGATAAAAAAGTTATTCACAACCTGATATTTCTATATTACATTTTATGTAAACTAAAAATAATTTGAATTTTTTATTAAATTATATTAAGATATAGGATAGAAAATAAGGTTTTATAATCTGGGGGTCGTATTGCATGGACATCAAAGAAAATTGGGATTTAATTAAAGAAACACTCAAAACAGAATATGATCTTTCAGAAATCTCCTACAATACATGGGTAAAACCCCTGCGTTTTCACAGTGTGGATCATGATGTTGTTACGATCATGATTCCTTCTGATCAGGCTCACGCCCTCAAATATATTTCTTCCAAATATAAAAGTTATTTTCAGGTTACTGTTTCCGAAATGTTTAACCATACTTATGACATTGAATTTATTTTGGAAAAAGATGCTGATGATGAAATGATGTCAGCGCCCGGCAATGTTTACAATATTAATTATGAAAATGCAAACCTCAATTCCAAATACAGATTTGATACCTTTGTCGTTGGAGGAAATAATAAATTTGCCCATTCTGCTTCCCTTGCGGTGGCAGAATCACCCGGTGTTGCCTATAACCCGCTTTCCCTTGAGGGGGGAGCCGGTCTCGGAAAAACACATTTGATGCATTCTATCGGACATTTTATCTTAGAGCATAATCCTGATATGAAAGTCCTTTACGTTACATCCGAGCAGTTTACAAATGAAGTGATCGAATCTATCAGAAGCGGTAATGCTTCCAAAATGACAAAGCTTCGTGAAAAATATAGGACAGTGGACGTTCTTCTTATTGATGATGTGCAGTTCATCATCGGAAAGGAAAGCACCCAGGAAGAATTCTTCCATACCTTTAACGTCCTCCACTCTGCCGGAAAACAGATTATCCTTTCTTCTGATAAGCCTCCAAAAGAAATGGAAACTTTAGAAGAACGGTTCCGTTCCCGCTTTGAATGGGGATTAATTGCCGATATCCAGCCGCCTGATTACGAAACCAGAATGGCTATCCTTAAGAAAAATGCTGAAAACTATAATAAGGAAATTAATGAGGAAATTTTTCAGTATATTGCCACAAATATCAAATCCAATATCAGAGAACTGGAAGGAGCTTTTAATAAGGTAATCGCTTATTCTAAATTAAATAAAGTAGAAATTAATTTAAGCAGCGTACAGGAAGCATTAAAGGACATTATTTCTCCCAATGAAAAGAAGCAGATCACTTCAGGACTGATCGTTGAGGTTGTGGCAGAGCACTTTGGCATTACTCCGGAAGATATTATGTCTAAAAGAAGAAATACGGAATATGTGCTCCCAAGACAAATCTGCATGTACCTTTGCCGTAAATACACTGACGATTCCCTTCAAAGCATCGGAAAGGCAGTGGGCAAAAAGGATCACACAACAGTTATCCACGGTATTGAAAAAATAACGGAGGATATTGAAAAGAATGATGAGCTTAAAGGAAAAATAGATATTATTATCAAAAAGCTTAATTGTGAATAAGTTCTTATTTATCCTGATACAAAATTTACATTATCCACATGAATTGCGTTTTCTTTTTTGCCCTTAAATAGTATAATAAAAGAGTTATACACATATTAACATTCCTTATTATCTATATTACTTAATTTATTATTACTATATAGCAAAGGCCAGGTCACATCGCTACTCTATCAAAGAAAGGAAGTTATACACAAATGAAATTAGTATGCAGTAAATCGAATTTGTTAAACGGAGTACAGATTGTATCAAAAGCTGTTCCTAATAAAACAACAATGTCTATTTTGGAGTGTATTTTAATTGACGCTTCAGAAAACAAAATAAAGCTTTTGGCAAACGATATGGAGCTTGGCATAGAAACGGTAATCGAAGGAGAGATCATTGAAAAGGGACAGATCGCTCTGGATGCAAAAATTCTTCTTGATATTGTAAGAAAGCTTCCCGACAGTGATGTTGTCATTGAAACAGACAAATCCTTTAAAACAAATATTACATGTGAAAAGGCAAAATTTACCATCATAGGAAAATCAGGAGAAGATTTTTCTTATCTTCCCAGTATTGAAAGAATAGATTCTATTATTGTTTCACAGTTCACTTTGAAGGAAGTGGTAAGGCAGACCATTTTTTCTATTGCAGACAATGATAACAATAAGCTTATGACAGGCGAATTATTTGAAATCAATGGAAACATGTTAAAAGTGGTTTCTCTTGACGGACACAGAATTTCCATCAGGAAAATTGAATTAAAGGACAGCTATCCTTCCAGGAAGGTTGTTGTTCCCGGTAAGACGCTGAACGAAGTAAGCAAAATATTATCAGGTGATACGGACAAGGATGTAAGCATTTTCTTTACGGGAAAGCATATCGTATTTGAATTTGATGATACCACCGTTGTTTCAAGACTGATCGAGGGAGAATATTTTAACATTGATCAAATGCTTTCCAGCGATTATGAGACAAAGGTTACCATCAATAAAAAAGAGCTTTTGGAGTGTATTGACAGAGCAACCCTTCTTGTAAAGGAAGGGGATAAAAAGCCGATCATCATCAATATTACAGATGGTATGATGGAGCTTAAGATCAATTCTACTGTAGGAAGCATGGATGAAGAGATCGATATCACAAAGCAGGGAAAGGATATCATGATAGGATTTAACCCTAAATTTATGATAGATGCCCTTCGTGTGATCGATGATGAACAGGTTGATATTTATCTTGTAAATCCCAAGGCTCCCTGCTTTATAAGAGATGCAGCAGAAAAATATATTTATTTGATCCTGCCGGTTAATTTTACAACAGTATCATAAAAAAGGCTGATCAGATTAAAAAGGATAAAAATGGAAAAAATAATAATTAGAGATGATTTTATAAAGCTCGGACAGGCTCTTAAGCTTGCCGGACTTGTAGAATCAGGCGTAGATGCAAAATTTGCTGTTCAGGATGGATGTGTAAAGGTAAACGGACAAACTGAAACTCAAAGAGGAAAAAAACTTTATGAGGGAGATATTTTTGAATATCAGGGAACTCAGGTAAAGGTGACAAGATGATCATCAAATCTCTTGAATTGGCTGATTTTAGAAATTACGAATCTTTAAATATCAGTTTTGACAGTGGAACTAATATTCTTTACGGTGACAATGCCCAGGGAAAAACAAATATTCTTGAAGCAATTTATGTTTCTTCCACTACAAAATCCCACAAGGGAAGTAAAGATAAGGAAATCGTAAGTTTTGACAAAGAAGAGGCTCATATCAGAACCTATCTTGAAAAAGATCATGTGGAATACAGAGTAGATATGCATCTTCGTAAGAATAAATCTAAAGGTATTGCCATTGACGGTCAGAAAATCAAAAAAGCTTCCGAGCTTTTAGGTCTTCTTAATGTTGTATTTTTTTCTCCTGAAGATCTTTCCATTATCAAAAACGGGCCTGCAGAAAGAAGAAGATTTGCAGATATGGAGCTTTGCCAGCTCGACAGCTTTTATCTTTATAATTTAAATCATTACAATAAGATCATTAATCAGAGAAACAGGCTTTTAAAGGACATGTATTTTAATCCCGGCCTTCGGGAAACCTTAAATATCTGGGATATGCAGCTTGTATCCTTTGGAAGTAAGATCATAGAAAGAAGAGAGCTTTTTGCAAAGCAGCTTTGTGAAATCATAGAAGAGATACATAGCAGGCTTTCCGGTGGAAAAGAAAAAATAGAAGTGAAATATGAACCTGATGTTTCCATTGAAGATTTTGAAGTGAGAATGAAGGAAAATCAGGAAAAGGATATCAAAAGCAAACTGACATCAACAGGCCCCCACAGGGATGATTTTTCTTTTATTGTGAATGGAATTGATATCAGAAAATATGGTTCCCAGGGACAGCAGAGGACAGCGGCTCTTTCCCTTAAGCTTTCAGAGATAGAGCTTGTAAAAAAGATGACAAAGGATACACCTGTACTTTTACTTGATGATGTTCTGTCAGAGCTTGACAGCAACAGACAAAATTATCTGTTAAACAGTATTGGTGATATTCAGACGATCATTACCTGTACAGGACTTGATGAATTTATCAATAACAGGTTTGAAATTAACCGCATTTATAAGATTACAAATGGAACTGCACAAATGATATCTGATAATGTCAATATGGCATAATTTTTCAGAAAGGTATGGTTTATAATTTATGAGCAGCGTTGATTACGGAGCAGACCAAATCCAGATTTTGGAAGGACTCGAAGCAGTAAGAAAAAGACCGGGAATGTATATAGGAACAACGTCAAGCAGAGGACTTCATCATCTTGTTTATGAGATTGTGGATAACTCTGTTGATGAAGCTCTTGCAGGATATTGTGATACCATAGAAGTTTTGATCAATGAAGACAATTCTATTACCGTAACAGATAATGGAAGAGGAATTCCTGTAGGAATAAATCATAAAGCAGGACTTCCTGCGGTAGAGGTTGTATTTACCATATTGCACGCAGGAGGAAAATTTGGCGGCGGCGGATACAAGGTATCAGGAGGACTTCATGGCGTTGGCGCATCAGTAGTAAACGCTCTTTCCGACTGGCTTGAGGTTCAGATCTATACAGACGGTAAAATTTATCAGCAGCGATATGAGAGGGGACATGTATGTTACCCTCTTAAAGTAGTTGGAGAATGTGAAGAAGACAAAACAGGTACAAAGGTTACCTTTAAGCCTGATGCTACTATTTTCCAGGAAACCACTGTTTATGAATTTGACGTTTTGAAACAAAGATTAAGGGAAATGGCTTTCCTTACCAAGGGACTTCATATCATTTTAAAGGATCTGAGGGTAGAAGAAGGAAAAAAGCCTGTGGAAAGGGAATTCCATTACGAGGGTGGTATTAAGGAATTTGTCACTTACCTGAACAGAAGTAAAACTGCACTTTATACAGATGTAATGTATTTTGAAGGTAAGAAAAATAATGTGTATGTGGAAGTGGCAATGCAGCATAACGACTCCTATACAGAAAGTTCTTACAGCTTTGTAAACAACATTAATACGCCGGAAGGTGGAACTCATCTTGTTGGCTTTAAAAACGCTCTTACCAAAACCTTTAATGAATATGCAAAGGGAAATAAGCTTTTAAAGGACAGTGAACCGAATTTAACAGGTGACGATATCAGAGAGGGACTTACCGCTATTGTCAGTGTTAAAATAGAGGATCCCCAATTTGAAGGCCAGACAAAGCAGAAGCTTGGAAATTCAGAAGCAAGGAATGCGGTTGACAGTGTTGTAAGTGAACAGCTTACTTATTATCTGGAACAAAATCCTTCTGTGGCAAAGTTGATCTGTGAAAAGTCAATCCTTGCACAGAGAGCAAGAGATGCAGCCCGTAAGGCGAGAGATCTTACCAGAAGAAAGACAGCCCTTGAAAGCGCCAGTCTTCCCGGAAAGCTTGCCGATTGCTCTGACAAAAATCCGGAAAACTGCGAGATTTATATCGTTGAGGGAGATTCCGCGGGAGGCAGTGCAAAAACAGCAAGAAGCCGTGCAACACAGGCTATCCTTCCACTTCGTGGTAAGATTCTTAACGTTGAGAAGGCAAGACTTGACAGAATACTTGGCAATGCAGAGATTAAAGCGATGATTACTGCATTTGGTACAGGTATTCATGAAGATTTTGATATAAGCAAATTAAGATATCATAAGATTATTATTATGACAGATGCCGATGTTGATGGTGCACATATTAGAACATTATTATTAACATTCTTCTTTAGATATATGAGGCCTTTAATAGAAAATGGAAATGTATATTTAGCTCAACCACCATTATTTAAACTTGCTAAAAAGGGTATGAAAGATATTTATTGTTATACAGATGAAGAGCTAGAAGAAAAATATAAAGAGTTAGAAGAAAAAGGTATTTCAAGAGATTCTATATCTATTCAAAGATATAAAGGTCTAGGAGAAATGAATCCAGAACAATTATGGGAAACAACAATGAATCCAGAAACTAGAACAATGGTACAAGTTACAATGGATGATGCAATAAAAGCAGACCAAATATTTACAGTATTAATGGGAGATGAGGTTGCACCTAGAAGGAAATTCATTGAAGAGAATGCAAAATATGTTAAGAATCTTGATGTATAAAAAAAAGAATCCTGCGGGATTCTTTTTTCATATATTTAAATAGCTATAAATGTCGATTTTTGTATGACGAATTTCGTTGACAAATAATGGAAATGAGAGTATTATTGAACAAAGATAAGAGGTGATATATGTAAAAACAAATAATAAATCTACACAAAATTGGTTAATTGTAGAGAGTATAGATAAAAATGGAATTATAAAAATAAAAAATAAAAAATAAAAAATTTAAAAAAGTTGTTGACATATTGGAACTCTTTCTATATAATGAATCTTGCGTCACGGATAAGGCCTTTTA
>ENA-OOSI01000553-OOSI01000553.1-human-gut-metagenome-genome-assembly--contig:-NODE-553-length-10907-cov-2.406930_pt1 | contig 10907 bp, 6 predicted proteins | sample MGYA00241171_ERZ501200 | MGnify/ENA primary metagenome ERZ501200 (study PRJEB25962, sample SAMEA2042554) | human gut metagenome | biome: human gut; feature: human-associated habitat; material: faeces...
AATCGCTCGCCTCTGCGCCGTATTCGGTCAGCTTCTCAAGGGTGAAAAATCCGCTGTATTTTTCATCTCTCAGCGAGAACCACGCGAGCTCGGAATCCGGGATATCTTTGACCGCTATGCGCTCCACAGGCTCAAACGGCAGATTAAATTTTACATTGTATAGAGCCACACAAGATACTGAAAGTAAAACAACAAGCAGAAACAGAATTGCGAATTTTAACAATTTTTCCATATTAGAGCCTCCATGTTTTCCCTATTGAATTCGCATAAACTTTCATTTTACCTCTAAACTCATCACAGTAGAAATCGGCCCAATATGCATTTTTCTCTTTAGTCAATGGTTTACGTTGAAAAATCTGATACCAACTTCTGTAATAAACATTTCCGTTCACTACCGCTCTAACCCGTGAACCAAACACCAAAGTTGATACCGCACCAGCTGCGCTCTCTCGACTGCTATTGTTTGTTCCTCCATGGCAAGAGTACAAATATACCTTACCTGAAATATTTAACTTTTTCAGCCTTTTTATTCTTCCGACAGACATACTCTCGTTATAAAAATATAGCTTTCCTGCTCCACCGTGAAAATATAGATGTATATCTTTTACGCTATAGCTCGATAAAGTGTTCCATTCTTTCTCAAAATCTGAAACTTTTTCGACATAGCGTGTGAGACAGTTTTTATTACTATACGCATAGCGTTTCATCCAATTGGCCTGTTCAATAAAATCGCTGCCACGCTTACTATAGACGATGAAAACATTTTTCTGAGAAGCCAATCCGCTCGGATCTGTAAAGTTTACCGGGTTGTTCAAGCAATATAAGTAGAGGTTTGCGCTTAGGACATCAGTCTGAGCGCTTTGTGCTGTTTCGGTTAAATCAAGGCTGATAAAGCGTCCCCATTTGGGATTATAATATCTTGATTTAAGCAGATACATATCTGCATCCATATCATAGAAATAACCTCTATATGTCAGCATATTATTGCCGGAAACAATTAAGCCTGCAAGCATCAACGAAAAGTCTGATGTTGAAAAGCTCATATCAACATTACCCCAAGCATCATATTTATAACGCACAAAGGTATTGCTTGTATTGCCGCCGATAATTCTTTCAATATCTCCCTGCATGTTTTTCACATAGTAAAAAACACAAACTGTGTCAAAAATGCCTTCCCCTTTGGTTATAAATCCATACGGTTCGCCCTTTGAGTCGTAGAGATATTTAAGAGTAAAATTAGTGTTTGTATACTGATATATGAGTTTACCATCTTTCCAGACAAAATCCGTTCTTGAAGCAAAGGTTTCGGTTTCATTACCGTTGTCATCAGTCCCGAGATTATAATATGTCTTTGATGTGCAGTTGCCCTCACTATCGTATGTATAATAGATTTTTTGATTTTCATTTTTGAGTGAAATCAGTTGCCTGCCCCTCCACTCAAATATTTTTCCGTCATAACTTGTAGGATTTCCGAGACTATCATATGTAATGACCGAATCGCCGAACGAGGTCAGCTTATCTTTCCAAACAGAGTCATACGACAATCCAATATTGTCAACGATGTTTTCGGGTTCCTCCAAAGTATATGCATATGTTTTTTTGGCGGACAGATTTCCGCCCGCATCGTATTCGTAAACATATGTCTTGTTAAGAGGCTGATTGTCCTCTCGGACAAGCTGATTGGCAGCGTTGTAGGCATACCTATATCGCAAAGACTGGCTTTCGCCGGATACACTATAAATATGAGTTATATTGCCGGAGTCGTCGTATTCATATCTATACTCGTTGTTATCACTCCAACCAGATGATGAATTCTCGTCAACGATTTCAGAAATATGATTCTTGAAGCCGGAGACCCGCGAAAATGCTGAACTCTCTGTGTCGTCATAGTAATAGAATATTTCGCTCTTTGCGATACTATTACCCTGCAGGTCCTTTTCGATTATTACGCTGCTTGAAGACATTGTGTCACTATTTTCATCTTTTGTTATCGAGGTATTAGCAGGAGTGTTTATTTTTCTCCCAAAATAGTCGGTAGCATTAGCGGTGACAAACTGTCTCTTATGATAACTAACGTTGTTAGAGGTTACTGTTATTCCGGTCTGACCGTAATAGTTATTGGTCGGTTCACTTTCCGAAAACGTTACGTCGGCAAATATGTCGTATGTAATTCCGTCAACGGTTTTTCTGCAGTACTTTACGGTGTTAGGATCGGAAGTCCTGTAAACATAAGCCTCATATGTCGTTGTAGTGTTATCAGCATTTCTTACGGTATAGTTATATTTGGTCGTAATATCGCTTAATGTGTCGACAACCGTTTTTATATTACCGCTCGAGTCATACTCGTATTCATAAGCCTTCGTTTCTCCGTCATCGAATGAAATCCAATCTATAAGATTGTTGGCATATGAATAGGTGATGGTATCTCCGTTGGCATATGTAATTTTATTAAGATTTTGCGAACGCGTATTGTCTGAGTATTCGTAATTAACAAGCAGAGTTTTACTTCCGCCTTCCTCAGGTTGACCGACATATACTTTTGTACAGTTTCCAAAAGAATCATATTCAAAAAAGTAAGTAAAACCATTGTGAGTGATCTCAGAGATTCTGTCATTTGTATAGCCGTAGTTTGTGGTATAAACCACACTGTCGGATGACAAATTGTCAACGGCTCTTGAAACCGCTTTAAGAGCGCCCATTGAGTCGTATGCATAATTTGTGCTGCCGTTGCTGTCACTAACCGACGTCAGAAGCCCGGTCGCATTGTCATATGAATAATTTGTCGTCTGTCCATTCTCATCAACAACAGACGTGATATGTGTACCGGAATCATCATAATTAAAGTTGGTGATCATGCTCTTGATTCCATCGGTTTTAGTTAAGCTGGTTATATTTCCGTTAATATCGGAAATATGATAGCTTGTATTTGCATTACAGCTCACACAGGAACAAACGGTTCCTTCTTCAACAATGCATTCACAAGGGCATGTACCAAGCTCATACTTACAAAGATCACCGCAGTTGCACGAGTCTCCTTGTGTTGCATCGCTGTCATACACTAAACTCAAAGAGATATCATCAAAATAAAACCCTCCACTTTGATGTGACAGAACACATCTGACGACCAAGGATTCCAATGAATTCTCAGCATTGCCCATGTCAATTCTAAATGCAGATAAGCGAGACTGCCACTCTCCGTACAGAGAATTGTCAAAAGCAACAGAGCAAATTTCTCTCATGCCCGAAGTCGAATAAACACCATAAACTTTTATTCCGAAAAATCTGCTGCTTTCCGGAATCGTTCCTGAGCAATACCCTTCTCCGCCAATTGCCAGAATGTCACCGGTCGATATATTTTCGACGCTTGATATATCAATTGTCTGTTCCGCATAATACTCGTTATTTTCATTTCCATCTTTTATTCGCATGCAGTATGGCGTTTCATCGGGTCTTTTATCGCGAAACACTACGGCATCGGACGCATCCCAATTTGCGGCTTTTTGGGGATTAAATCCTACACGTTTTTCAAAGCTTGAATTCAGTACAAAGTTAACATCATTTGATTGTGGTATTTCATAGGCGCTCTGATCGGAATTAATGCTGTAACAATAATAGAACTTGCTACCGTCTTTATCGACGTATGCAACTCGTTGCAAGTTGGTGTTATAAAATGATGTATCCTTCGCAGTTCTTCGAGCGTCCTTATCCCACCATGAAGTTTTCCTTTTGTATGAAGAATCTGCTCCAAAACTCACGTCTTCAACCACCGTGTTGCCGTTAGTTTTAACACACTTTTTTACTCCGTTTGTCATGGAAACTTCCGTGCTATTCGAGGACTGACTATCATCTGACACTTCATTTTTTGAACTGTAGGTCAATTCAACTTTCTGATTGTCAATATTAACGGAGCTCGTCAGCCAACCTAAGCTGTTATATCCAAAGCGTACACTTTTATCATCCGGAAATTTTACAGAAGTCAGTAGAAGCATGTTTTCATCAGATAATCCGCTGTTATTGGGCTGATCCACCAGTTCTTGCATTGTATTCTTAAGGTCTGCCAAATTGCTGTAAGTAAATTCAATGTCCTGAGTTTTTCCTCCCAAAACAACATCCGAATTATTTGAATCGACCAAAACGATTCTATTCAAACTATCTATACCGTTAGTCTTATGCGGAGCATACTCAAACACATACTTCTGACCCGCGCCGTCTTTAATATATGAAATGAGTTGTCCGGCAGTATAACCTATTTCTATTTTGTTTCCGTATTTGTTGATTATTTTGCTCGCCTTTGCAACTCGACCCTGCCCCTTATTAAACTCGTATTTCAATTCATCTTCTGATGACACGATAAGGTTATTTGAAAAATCAGGATCTGCGTCAAAACTTTTTAGCGAGTCGACCCATAAAACGAAACTGTTTGTTGGCTCCGTCCATTTAACTCTGCCCAAACTATCTTTCTGTTGAGGGTTTGTTGCTTGGAAAACAATAGTGCTTCCGTCAAAATTATCCCACACGAACGCTGTGTTTTTGTATTCAAGCGTCCCCAAGTAGTTAATACCCCAGTTATATCCATATTGGATAGGTGTATTATAGAAATTTCGGCTGTACATCATTTTTATGGCCACCGGCAAAATTTCGCTCTCAGACGAAAAGAGGTCAAACTTTAACGACGGCAAATGCGTAAATTCATTTATGAATATTTCACCCGCTCTGCCGTTATTGATCGATGTATACTCAAAGCTTTCATCGAATGTTTCGATGTCTTTATATTGGATTACCAAAAACTGATTAAGAAAAGTAGCATCGGCTCCATCCATAGTCATAAAAACGACGCCGTAATTATCTTCGATACCATTTTCCCAGCAATAATACAAATCTGTTATGTCCCAACTATATGTGCCGGAACCATTAATTGTATTGTAACCGTATTTTCGGTCGGCGAAAGAATCACTTATACTGTATAGTGCATCGGCAGCGCCATTCCAAGGTAATAAATTCCGGTGTATTTCTATACCTCCGACTCCCGTCTTAGCATTATCATTGCAGTTTACCTTTATCTGTACAGAAATAATTCCTCGCATTTTCCCGACATAGGAATCAATACCTTTAGGAACGGCAATTATCGCTCTCTCTGAGTTAACTTTGTTTTCGGTAGAGGCAACCATGTAATCCGGGTCTGTCAGGCTTACCTCTAACGGATAAACTGAAAAACTGCTTTTAGTTTCGGTACTGATATTTGAGGTTATTGAAGATACTGCATTAACATTAGAAATTGATTGAGCTGCCGCAGTCATACCGTTCGTAGCATCATTGATCGTAGTCGGTTCATTAAAATTGCCCGACATTGGTTCGTTCCAAGTGCCGTTGCTGTATCTATGAATCGGCGTGTTGGATATTATTTCGCAGTACGAGCCATCTGAAAGTTTGTAGATTTTCGTGAATTCATCTCTTTCATCAACAATTTCATAAAGGATTTCTGGTCCGGTTCCAAGAGTGTTTTCGGACAAGTTGGTTATGGAGTCCTTGTAGGCAACTTCGCTTTGAATCGCAAAAGATGAAAAAGGAACAATTTGCATTATAAGCAATACGGAAATCAAAAAACACACCACTTTAGTTTTATTTGAGCGTTCCATCGTATCTTTCCTTTCCTGATTTAGTTGTTCATAATGTAGTTTTGAATTTGTTCGTGTAATCTCCTTTGTGATAGTAACTTAACTTTGCGTTATTTTACTCTTCTTTTAATCGGCCGTCCTTTCAAATCAGATATGGTGAATGCAACTAATTTAAAATATTGTGCATCTATCGTTGCTTTTTAACTAAAGCCTCCCTTCAATCTATCCACCTATAAGTTATAACGTAACAGATATCAATAATTGGACAAAATATAATAATATTTTTTAGTTATGTCATTATATGTTTTGCTGTTATGAAGAAGGAAAGTGTTCGATGTATCTGTTATGCCATTGTATGTTATATATATCTGTTAGCTCTCTGTACTCTCTCTGTTTGTTCTGAGAGATGTTAACAGTAGTGATACAGTTGATTAAACAGTTTTGATTTGTTTTGCATCTATCTGCATTCTGTTTGCTTATGTCTGTATTTGTTTGTCTTGTTTGTGTTTCTCAGCAGCTAACTGAAACGCTGCCTCAAAACCCAAACCCCAAGGAACGTTAGGCTTTGGGAGTGAAGCTGGGAATGCCCCATAGTGCAACAGCGTTTTTCAAAAAAGGGCGCACTGCCCCCTTTTGGGTTTACTGTTACACTTTGAACATTCCGAACTAAAAGAATCAAACCCCTGAGGTATCAGGAAGATCGTTCAGCAGGTAACGGGATACGAGTCCTCGCCTCTCCAATAGCTGCCCTGAAGAGCTGTAATCAACGATTACAAGAGAACAAGCGCCCGGCATAAGCCACAGCCCAAGGAACCGGTAAAAGTGATTTACGCGGTTCAACCACTCCGCACCTTTTATTTTGTTTGCCTGACCTGCGCTGTTGCCGGAGGAAGAGTAGGTGCCAACTCTCTGACGTCCGTCAATCACAGTTACCCATTGCAATTGACGTGCCACCCCAATTTGTCCGCAGCGGCTGAGGCTCACCGAGAGTTCTTGTTTACTGAGAGGGAACTACCGCTTCTAAGACCTCTCCCTCTGTCATTGCGCCGAGCAACAACAGAATGTCAGGGCTATATTCGATTTTGCAGCGCAACAATCTGCAATGCCGCACAGTATCGCTGCATGAGGTTTTCTTGATAAACCGGTCCGCAGACCCAAAACATTCTGAACAACAATTGCGCCATCTGTATACGGCGGCTTTCCAAACGCCCGGTCGTTATGTGGAAACATAAGACTTTTATCCCCGACGGGTTTATCCGAAGTGGCGTTTTTCGGCGGTTGTTTTCGCCTGTGACGATCATGATTTGAAATCGTCCGTTTGTTGTAGCGTTCACTGTGCAGCGGAAGCGTTTGACAGGAACTCCATGTCCTTGTCTCGCACTTGACGGAAAAAGTATTTGACACTCCCACAGCTTACGCAGTGGGCTTTCTTATCGTTCTTTTCTGTAATTAGGGGAAAATGCCCCTATATCCGCCGAGCGTCTCTTGAAATCATCCATAATCTCTCGATGATTCTTTTCCTTAAAACGAACGTATTCTTTGATAATTTCGATTTGTTTTTCTGAGACATTATGCTGCTTCATTTCTGTGTACCAAGGATTTTCGACCCGCGATTTCATGCGTACCCCTTGCTTGGATAAATTCGCCAACCTTTCTGTTAATTTTGGGTGTGAAAAATGGAGGGCCAGCGCCTCTTCAACGGCATCGCTGCGGTATGTTCCCGTCTTTTGCATATGTTCAGAAAACTCTTTATACAACTCGCCGATAATAATCACCTCTTTTGTGTTTCATGGAAAGTATGTAAGATCGTAGTGAAAAAAGCGATGTGATTGTTCGGCACATAAAATATGTAAGATATTAAATGAGATGGTTATTTCTGTACAAGGAAACGCTAATATGGGTTCTATTATAAGGAGCGAAAGTGTTACAATGTATTACAATTTTATATTTTTGTATCACATTTGCACTTTTCTGTTGACAAACTTATGAAATGCGGTATAATAATAATGTAGGTTATATGTGACAAAAAGAGCATATATTATACCTGCATTTCCCCCTGTAAGGATATGGAAGTCGGAAAACAATAAAAAAACAGGACGTACTAAACTTATGGTGATTCCGATAAACTAAGAAAGGAGGTATTATGGCTACAATTTCAACCAGAGTTGAAGATAATGTAAAAAAAGGAGCGGAAGAAGTTGCTGATGCAATCGGAATTCCGCTAAGTACAGCCATTAATGTTTTCTTAAAACGTTTTATTGCTAATAATGGCTTTCCGTTTGATGTCACAGCGCAATCAAAAAAACAAATGCAACCCACTATAGACTTAGACTTTTTAGATGCGTCGGTTAAAAGCGCAATCGCCGATCCGAATAACTTAGGTTTATCGCATCAATTCACCTATTTAGATCCAACATCAAATGAACCGATTACCATTCGAAAGGAGACCCGGTGATGTTATGCTCAACTCCTATCCTTATGGTTATGGCCGGCCCAAACGGTTCGGGGAAAAGCACAATCACAGCAGGATATCAAACTATAGGCGAGTATGTTAATGCGGACGACATACAGAATCACCTTAGCTGTGATGCACTTAAGGCTGCCATAATCGCAACAAATACGCGAGAATACCTGCTCTCACAGCAGAAGGATTTTACCTTCGAAACGCTTCTTTCAACTGAAAGAAACTATGATTTGATGCAAAGAGCAAAGGAGATGGGGTACAGGGTTATATGTATTTATGTTCTAACCATTGACCCCAAAATAAACATTTCACGTGTAGAACAGCGAAAAAACAAAGGTGGACATTATGTACCACCTGAAAAGGTTACGCAGCGCTTCCATCGTGCAATGTCATTGTTTCCTAAACTTTTTGATGTTTGTGACGAATGTTATGTTTATGACAATTCTCCGGAGCGTGGCTGTGGAGAACCCTCAATGATTCTAAAGTGGCGGTATGGTGTTCTTGAATATTTGTCAAATGACATTTGGTCTGTGGAAATGTTAAAAGACCTTTGTGCAGGAAAATACCTGTGCAATCAATAACAGATAAGGGGACCGGTTAGCGTACATTTTGTATCGCCAACCGCTCCCCTATTTTTTAAGTTAAGCGCAAAAAACAGCAGATTGCAGCCACTTGTTCCTCGCTATATTTTCTTTGTCGTGAATGTAGAACTTCTTTGTGATGGCATCGGTCGAGTGTCCTAAATAAACCGCGACAGAATCCGAATCTAACCCTGCTTTGATTAAGTATGTAGCAAACGAATGACGCAAAGAGTGAACTCCGGTCCTGCCATTTACTTGAAAATCGCACCTATTAAGAATTGAACCGAAAGTTTTATAAATTCTGCCGGGAGAAACCGGGTTGTGATTTTCAGTGGAAACGACATATTCCGAACCATCGCTTTTATTTCGCATCCTGATTAAAGCGTCTTTGGCATAAGGATGCAGCACGATAGTACGCTCTCCGCTCTTTGACTTCGGCATATTTTGTATCCTGAGACTGTAATCAACAGTACCGTTCTCTTGCACAACGCCCTGAGAAATTGTCTTGCCAACGTGAATGGTGTTGTTTATGAGATCAATGTCGTCCCATGTAAGAGCAAGCAGTTCCCCTACTCTGAGCCCACTGTAAGCTAAAACCACAATGGCATTGGCGTATTTCAAAGTACCATCATCTGAACATTGCATCGAAGCGAGCCGTATTCGCTCCATTTCCGCCGGTGTAAAGCACTTTATATGTTCGCCGGTGTCTACTCTTACCCTTGGCTGTTCAACGCCGTCTAAGGGGCTATACGAGCTTCCTGTAACGGTCTTATAAAAAGCAAAACATTTTGACAACAGCAAATAAGCTTTTTTCACCGTTGATTCGGATAATCCGGTATCCACTAATTTATTAATGCAGTCGATAATATCAAAAGTGCTTATATCTTTCATCAGCATATCGCCCAATTGCGGTGACAGGTTTTTCTTAAAGGTTGTAACATATCTAAGGTAAGTGCTGTCTTTAACTTTTCTCTTGCAGACTTTTTCAAGATAATCGGCGCAGAACTCATTGAAAGATACATTTTTGCAGTCAGAAGCTTCATTTTTGTTTATCCGCTCTATATCCTCGTTGGTTTGCCGTATGAACTCATCACCGTTAACAAAAGCGTCTCTTCTGGTAACGCCCCTGATGTACTTTTTATGTTGCTCATCGTTTTCATCAAGATATCGCACTTCCAGATACCAATAGCGATTTCCGTATTTATTTTTCTTCGCATAGACAGATCCCTTGCCGAGTATCTGCTTGATCATCAACAATCACCTTCCGAAGATGTATTTCTTTAGTTGTGATTGTATTCTAATTACTTGACATCTTACATACCAAAGCTCCGACAATCTTCTGACAAAAGTTCGTCAAAATTTACGTACTCATCAAAAATGTGAGACCGTAAAAAATAAAAAATGAGTCAATAAAAGATAAAGAAGCAAAAAGAAACTTGACGTATGCATAAAAATGGTATAAAATGAATAAGGGAACAAGGGTCTTAAATAAAATGAAAGAACAGGTTCGGCAAAGTTCGTAAAACGGCCTAAAATTCGGCAAAAATTCGGCAGTTTTGGTGCTAATTTAGAATTTTGCTTGACTGCTGCAAAATTTCGTTCAGGCAAAAGAAAAACCCCGAAAGCCTTGATACACAAGGATTTCGGAGCTTTTACTCTGGAGGTGCCACCCAGATTTGAACTGGGGAATCGAGGTTTTGCAGACCTCTGCCTTACCACTTGGCTATGGTGCCAACTGCCTAACTATTGTAACAGAACAAATAAAAAAAATCAACGGTTTTACCGCAACTTTTTACATATTTGTTTTGTCGGATATGTTTTCGGACAATGCAATTTTTTTGACTTTTGCGTCAATTATATTTTATGTTTACCATTGCAAAAAAGTGCAAAAAGGAGTATCATGTATCTAATTAGCACAGGAGGAAAATGCATGACGGATATTGAAATTGCAAGAAAATGCAAACTAAAAAAAATAACAGATATTGCTGCAAAAATAGGCATCAAAAAAAGACAGTTGGAATTGTACGGAAACTACAAAGCAAAAGTTTCTGCAAAACCGTCGCCGAAAAAAGACGCCAAACTGATTTTGGTTACGGCAATAAATCCGACCTCGGCAGGAGAAGGAAAAACAACTGTTTCCATAGGACTGGCAGACGGTTTGAATCTTGTGGGAGCAAACACATGTCTGGCATTGCGAGAGCCTTCGTTGGGTCCCGTTTTCGGAATCAAAGGGGGCGCTACTGGTTG
>ENA-OOSI01000554-OOSI01000554.1-human-gut-metagenome-genome-assembly--contig:-NODE-554-length-10906-cov-1.862870_pt1 | contig 10906 bp, 9 predicted proteins | sample MGYA00241171_ERZ501200 | MGnify/ENA primary metagenome ERZ501200 (study PRJEB25962, sample SAMEA2042554) | human gut metagenome | biome: human gut; feature: human-associated habitat; material: faeces...
CTCGGATCGGTTGATTATCCCGGTTCAGGCTCAATTCCTGGCAATGCGTGGAATGGCCAAACTTATGCAGGTCGTCCACAAGGTGCAGCAACGTTTGAACTCGGATCTTTCGATAGCCGGGGTTCTGATAACCCAGTACGACGGAAGAAAGAACCTGAACAAGAGCGTTTCGGAACTGGTACAGGAAACATTCCAGGGCAAAGTGTTCAGCACCCATATACGCAACGCCATTACGCTGGCCGAAGCCCCGACACAAGGGCAGGATATTTTTCACTATGCCCCCAAATCTGCCGGGGCAGAGGACTACGAAAAGGTATGTAACGAACTGCTAACAGAAATAAAGTAACCATATGGCAAAGAAGAACGATTTAAAAAACAGTATGTCGGCCGGGCTGACCGGGGGATTAGACAGCCTGATCCAATCCACGGCCGGGCAAAAAGAGGCTCAAAAGCCGAAGAAAGCGAAAACCGTGCATTGTAATTTTGTCATGGACGAAACCTATCACCAGAACTTAAAGCTGATCGCGATCCGCAAAGGCGATTCGCTAAAATCGGTATTGCAAGAGGCTATATCTGACTACTTGGATAAAAACAGTTCCCTGCTATAACAGCGTATCGGGAATATACAGGGCAAACACTCCACAAAAGAAATTCTCCAGGAAAAAGGTACGCAAAAAGCAACCCTACACATAAATTACAGATGATAAAAGCAATAAAAAACCCGTTGGCAGGGTTAATCTTGCGTATGTTTAACCTGCCAACGGGTACGATATTAATAAACGTTTGGATTAAGGTTTGACGTTTACGTCTTTATTATCTGCATCAACCCAGCCTGTTGTCTCTGCATCAAACTGGATCGGATTCAACACAGCCTTTCCCTGATCAGTATAACCACCACCGAAAATCAACGTGTAGATATGACGCTTGCCCGGTTCCCATATAACTCCGAACGGAACATAAATTATTTTGTATTCACTTGCTGAACCCAACAGATAAACTCCGGACTGCTGGATTTTGCAGGAGATCTCCAGATAACATTGCTTCGCATCGTCGGCACCCTTCTTGGTTTTGCTGGCTCCGGAAACAGTCCAAGCAGTCAGCTCCTGTGGTATATTCAGCATAGGAGAACTTGTGGAAATATCGGTAGCTGTGGTATTACCTTCGACCGTGATGGATTTGTCTTTCACTACGGTAAATGCGTGTGGAAATGTTAAATCAGGCGAACTCCAACTTCCCGTTCCATCGGCTGCCGCAGGCAATGTGAAGACGCCGGAAAATCTGATATTATGAATCTTGATGTCACGGATGTCCACCCGCATGTTAGCGTATTGGGTCTTTGCTTTGAATACGACCTGAGACAGAATATGTTTGAATTTAAATTTCACTTTTCCGTTGTTTGAGTCTTTTGTCTGGTCTTTGGCTATGGCATACATCACGTCGTAGTTTGCATGAGTACCGGCTCCATACTCATCGATGCAGGTATAACTTATCTTTTGAGAAGTCCCGGAGGCTTCCCACCTATAAACCGCCAACATGTCTTCACTAACCGTTCCGGGATTGAACGCGTAAAAGTCCAAAGCCTCGGAAGGCCAATAACGAAGGTCGTTCGCATTTTTATAATCCCACTTATTATCTTTGTACACGATATTCACTCCGTCATGTCCATATTCCGTGTCGACCTTTCCCATGAAGGCAGTACCATCCGCCGTAAAAGCGAACACGTCGAAATCGGTGCTCGTCAAGTTGGAGGGGGTAGTAGGGGTAGCCCTCGTTTCCGCCGCATTACTTAACACGTTAAAACCAATCGCATTCCGCGAGGAGGTTTCCACATTCGCAATCTCCTCGTCTGAGCAACCCATGAGTAGCGCTCCAAAGATTGCCCAAAGCATTACTGTACTTTTTTTCATAAATAAAATCACCATTTCTTTCATATATTCTAGTGGTGATAAAATGAAATATTATTTAGTGGGAATTAAAGGCACAGGAATGTCCGCATTAGCGGGACTTCTCCATGATGATGGTCATTTAGTCGGTGGAATGGATGTCGATAAGGACATTTTTACTGAAAAAGAGTTACTTAAGAAAGAAATTTACATCGATTCGCTTTCATTTCGTAATTTTATGTGGGTGGATTTATTTATTATTGGCCATCAATTTATGGAAAGTGAAGTGCATCAATATATTAAAGACCATCATCTTCCATGGATGGAATATCATGAATTTGTTGAAAGTTATGCCAAAAATAAAATATCGATTGCGGTATCAGGAACGCACGGAAAAACGACAACTGTAGGTATGCTTTATCAAGCCTTATCTTCTTTTCATCCCACTTCTATGTTACGCGGAGATGGTGTAGGAAAAGGTGGAAAGAACTGTAATTATTTTGTTTTTGAAGCTTGCGAATATGAAAAGCATTTTTTAGTTTATCATCCCGATTCTTTAATTATTACCAATATTGATTATGATCACGTCGATACTTATCCAACAAAAGAAGATTATGACCGTACTTTTCAACAATATGTGTTACAAGCTAAAGAACTCTTTATCAACATTGATGATGTAAATAAGGTAGAACACCCTAAAATAGTGACCTTTGGACTAAAAAAAGAGGCTGATTATGCGTGTTTAGATGCAAAACAAACGGAAAAAGGGATTGGCGGAACACTTTTATATAAAGATCAATCTCTTCCATTTTTTCTTCCGTTTTATGGAGAACATAATTTAATGCATGCTTTAGCGGTTTTTGCTTATTTAGATACCCATCATTATGACTTAGAAAAAGGATTAGGCGCATTAACAAAATTTACCAGTGTAAATCGGAGATTGGAGTGCACGATAATTAACGATGACGTGTTTATTGATGATTATGCGCATCATCCGAAAGAAATTGAAGCAACTCTTCAAGCGGTTCGGGCCATGTATCCTAGTCACAAAGTCATAATTTTCTTTAAACCGGATCGCTATACTCGTCTTCTTGCATTTCAAGAAGAATTTAAGGTTGCTCTAGATAAAGCAGATCAAAGCTATGTGCTTCCTCTTTATGAGCATGTTGAAGGGTATCACGATAGTCGTATTCTTTGTGAAAATAACGCATCTACTTATTTAGCGGATGAAAACGATTTACAAAATCTACATTTTCCTTCATTTCCTCTTGTTTTTGTCTATTTAAGTTCGAAAAAAATGAAAGATTGGATTCAAAAGATTGTAAAAAATCGTGAAAGCAAAAGTTGACAGTGAAAATATTTTCATGTAGAATAGTGTTGTCGCGTAGGTACCCAAACTTTTAATAAAAAAGGAGGGTAATTTATGCAGATGAAAATGTTCGCATTTGAATGTGGTTTATTAATGGGAATGGCTGCGGTTTGTCTTCTTCCTCCCGTGAGGAATGAAATGAAAACGATGTTTCAAAAAGCTAAAAATTCCATGCAATCAACCAAGAAAGTGCTGTTAGCTAAAGGAAAGAAACTCAAAGAAGATACCTTAGATGCGGCAAGTGATATCCGTGATGATGTCCAAGACTTAGCAGAAAGTATTATGAATGAAACGGAGTCCATCAATATGAAGGGACTCACGCCTTCCATTAAAAAAGCGCTCGCAAAAATTAAAGCGCATGCAGTATCTTTAAAAAGCCTAACTGAATAGCAATTCTCATCATAAAGCGCGACTAGGCGCTTTTTTTTAGATTAAGGGAGGGTTAATCATGAAAAATACAAAGGATCGTGTCACAATTTATGAAGTTGCAAGAGCAAGTGGCGTCTCATTAGCAACTGTTAGCCGTGTTATCAATAAGCAAGGTAATGTTACTGAAGCTACGCGTAAGAAAGTAGAAGAAACCATCGTTCGTTTAGGATATAAACCATCCGCTTTAGCCCAAGCTTTAGCGACTAACCGTTCGACGAATATTGGTGTTGTTATCCCATCCGCTAACTACGTTTACATTTCCAATATGTTAAATGGTATTACCGATGCCGCCAAAGAAAAAGGATATGTATTAACTTTATTTGTTACTTCTCATTCTCGTGATGATGCGAAACAAATGATTGAAAAAGTTATTACTTCCCATGTCGATGGCGCGATTATCTTTGATGATGAATTAGATGTAGAAGATGTGAATCACATCTTATCTTATTCTGTACCAGTCATCGCTGTGAATAACGATATCGTGGGTGAAAAAGTAGGTTCCATTTCTTTTGGATATGAACACAAAGTCAAAAATATTATTCGTGAATATTTCAAAAATGGCGATAAGAAAATGTACTTCTTACACGCTCATAACTGTGGCCGTTTATTAGAAAGAATTGAAAAAGCCTTTATTTCCGTTCACTTAGAAGAAAATCGTAGTTATGGTTTATTATCTTGCGATGATTCTTATAATCGTACTTATACCGATTTCTTAGAATTCTTCAAAACCACCAAGAAAGGTTATTTCTTAGCGTATCGTGATTCTTTAGCGGCCGCGATTACAAACGCTGCGGTTGATTCAGGTTTACGTGTTCCTGAAGATGTTGAAGTTCTTTCCATCATCGGAACTAAATATGCGGCTATCACTCGTCCTCAACTTTCAAGCATGCACATTGATATGTACCAAGTTGGTAAACAAGCAATGATGATGTTAAATGGACTTTTAGATGGTACCTTAGAAGAAAAGCATTATAAATTTGAATCTAGCTTTGTTCCTAAGATGTCTACTAAATAAAAAACATATTACCATTAAAAAAGTAGGAGAGCAATTTTCTACTTTTTTAATGCTTAGAATTAATTAAAAAAATTATATTTATAAAAAAATAGAAGAATAATGATAATATTTTGAACACACTAGATAATATGCTTAGTATTTTTGTAAATATATTAAAAATAATGCTATTTTAAATATATTTATATGATAATATAAAAATGTAATGGGAGTAGAGTTGCAAATTCTCTTGCTAAATTTATTTCTCAAAACTTTACAAGAAGTGCATTAATAATTTAGGACACAACAGCAGCAACTTATGGAGCAAGTTATTGGTTAGGAAAAATTAATTGGGGATTCTAGGAGGAAAAATATGGAATTGTTGTATTTGGTTGGAACTATATGGTCAATTTTATTAATAACATTTGCTATATGTCTTGATACTAGAAGACCAATGTCGACAAAATTGAAATATAAATATAGAGTTAAGGATGATTCTATTTTTAGAAAAATAATAAAATTTGAAGATAAAGAAAATTATCCTTGCAATTATTTTAAAATCGTTCCATTTTATGTGTTTTTCTTATTAGCGATTTTAAGTTTAATCTTATTATTTGTTGATATGTTTGCTGAGGGATTAATTACAAATGTTATTTCAGGAAGAGTGTTTAAAATCATAATAATATTCTTTTTTGGTATTAGTATATTATACTTCCTTGTTATTGTTATTTGGTGGGAAATTGTTGATTATAACGAGCTTAAATTCACCAAAGAAGAAAAGAAAAAATTGAAACAACTAAAAAAAATTAGGAAAGAAAATAAAAAAAATAAGTAATAACGAATTACTCTCATAAGCAAAAACTAAGGGACTGATAAGAAAATAAAAAGTTCCATGCAGTTTCTTTTATGCTTGTCAGATTTTGCAAAAAATAGGATAATTATGACTAATCAACTCAGCTAAATAGTAGTAAAAAAAGGTTCAAATGAACCTTTTTCAAGATTTTTTTAAAATTATTGAATTAATCCACTATCTTTTAACCAAATTTCGGCATCGGTGCCTTTACTCTTTTTAAGGAGAATTTTTAAGAGAAGTTTTTCCTTAAAGGATAACTTTTTAACACTGGTAATTGGTTTCTTATCAAGAGCGTAATAAGAAGCGCGTAGTAATTCACGAATATCATAAGTGCTACCCCATACTTCAGGAACAGCGCGGTCAATATTTAAAAGAGTGTAGACGGCTTCCATGCCGGTACGAATGGAATATTCCGTGGTGAAGATCGTGTCACGAGGTGTTTCGGCAAATTGACCAATAAAGGCAAAGTTTTTGGCTCCATGAGGGACAACTAAAGGACGGTCCTCATGTTTTCTTGGTTGGAAGAATGCATTAATATAAGGCATATAGCATGTAGTTGTGTTACAAGCATTTTCTGCTAATAAATCAATACGATTGATGTCAATTCCAATATGGTAAAGCCATTCTTTGCATACTTCAATACCAGTACATTTTTTCATGGGTTTCTTAACATAATTACCTTCTTTATCCGTGGACAAAGAGTAGACCCAAACTAAGACTAAATTTTTGTCTTGCGCTTTGAATTGGGGTTGACGGTTAATGGTCCATGATAAGTACCAATTATCCGTACTATCTTTTACGGTCACGATACCACCAGTAGTGACTTTTCCACTACGAGGATCACGCTTACAGATTTTCATGATATGATCAATAATTTCTTCGTTTGATGTGGCAATCGTTGCGCTCATCCAATTCGTTTTATCGACATCTGAACAGAAGACTTCAGGATGACCATAATCACTACCTTGGGCGGCAATATTTCTCCACATATTCCAAGATTCACCAAAACCATTCTTAATCTTACTTAAATCAGGTGCATGCGTTTGATCACCATAGCAAGATGTATCTGTACAACAACCATTCGTGATAAAGACAAGATCATCTTCAACTAAATCAATCGTTTGTTCTTGGTTATCTTTTATATAAACGATTTGACGTGCAACTTTTTTACCTTCTTTTTCATCAATGATGACATTTTTTACATCGATGCCATATTCGATTTTAACGCCATGGCTCTCTAAGTATTTGACTAATGGAAGAATCATACTTTCAAATTGATTATATTTGGTAAAGCGTAGAGCAGAGAAATCAGGCAAACCATCGATATGGTGCACATATCTTTGTAAATAGCGTTTCATCTCTAACGCGCTAGACCAACGTTGGAACGCAAACATTGTTTGCCAATAAAGCCAAAAGTTGGTTTCCCAAAATGAATCATGGAAAATTTCTGAAATTTTCTTATCTTCCAATTCTTTTTCAGGGGTCATATAAAGTTTCATTAAATCTTGAGCTGATTGTTTATCTAATTTGAATTGTTTATCGGTATGAGCATCTTGACCTCTTTTCACAGTCGCTCTACATAAAGAGTAGTTAGGATCTTCTTTGTTGAGCCAATAGTATTCATCTAAGACACTGATGCCTTCGGTTTCAATGGATGGAACATCGCGGTACATATCCCACATACATTCAAAGTGATTATCCATTTCACGGCCACCACGCATAAAGAATCCTTTGGTGATGTCTTTACGGCCATCGCAACTACCACCGGCTAATTCTAATTTTTCTAAAAGGTGAATGTGTTCTCCTTTCATTTGGCCATCTCTTACAAGATAGAAAGCTGCGGATAAACCAGCTAATCCAGTACCAATAATATAAGCGGATTTTTTGTCCACACCTTCGGGTTTCTTTGGATGCGCAAATGCTTCATAATTTCCTGCACTATAATACATAATTTTTTCCTCCTTGTATTTTCGTTACACCTTCATTATAAGAAAGAGAAAAAAAGTGTAAATGTACAAAAAAAGGCGCTTGTCGTAATTTTAAACAAGAGGGCTATACTCATGCTTTTTACGACAAACACCTAGGTTTTGTCTAAAAATTATGAATGATGTTTCGCATTTTCTAAGGCATGATCAATGGTGCCATGAATTAAAGAATCTAGACGAGTAATGATTAATTGTGGGTCGTCTTTCATATCTTTTTTAACCCATTCTAAGACAATACCCACAAATCCATATTTATAAAAGTTGGCGATAAAGGCTAAATCGTCTTCTCTTACGACTAAGCCTTTACTTTTTTCTTTAGCAACGTTATAGAGTAAATCATAAACAACGCGGTAAAGATAGTTTTGCAAAGATTCTAGAGAAACGGAATGAAAAATGTTTACAATAAAAGGTTTGTCTTTTTTCATTAATTCAAATAAAGAAAGAAAGCCTTCTTGCCAAGTATCGTAGGTTTTATGGTTTTGAATGGCACGATCCGCATCTTCAAAGCATATCCATTCAATTAAATCCTGTATATCTTGAAAATGATAATAGAAAGTTTGTCGATTCATTTCACATTTTTCCGTAATGTCATTAATCGTAATTTTGGATAAAGGTTTTTCAAGTAAAAGTTCTTTAAAAGCATAGGATATTGCTTTTTTCGTCGTTGCCTTGCTCATCCCATCCCTCCTAACGTTTTATATAAAAAATTCTTATTTTTTATCTACTTTAGAACCGGTTAAGTAGGTGGTTAATTGACTTAATAAATCACCATTTCCGTTTAAAGAAATGCTACCAATTTTTTCACAAATTCTTTCAATATATTCAAGTTCTTTTAAGCGATAAAGCGTAGTGTTTTCATCCATTAAACGGGCAGTGTTTAATAAAGAACGAGTAGAAGCGACTTCTTCTCGACGGGTGATGACATTCGCTTGGGCACGTTTTTCCGCAATTAAAACGGTATTCATAATGTCACGAATTTCCCCAGGAAGAATTAAATCTTTAATGGAAGCTTCTTCAATTTCTAAATAAAGAGATTTGCCTTTTTCTTTTAAAGCATTTAATAAGAAAGTGGACATTTCTTTTTTACTTGCTAAGATTTCATCTAAAGATTTTTCACCCATATAATCGCGCAACGCTAATTGGACGGCAATATAAAGCTCATTTTTATAGTCCTCAATTTCCGTTTTGACTTTAACATAATTCGTAATACGGTAAGAGCAGACACAATTGATACGTAAGGAAACTTTGTCGTTGGTTAAAATTTCTTGTCCCACGATATCTTGAGTAACTAAACAAGTATCCACTAAATCTACCTTAACGTCGACACTGCCATTTTTAAAGAAATAAGTACCAGGCGTGAGCGTGCGAACGAATTGATGGTTGAAATATAGAATTCCCATTTGCTTTTCATTAACATCTATGCGTTTCACATAAGGCATAAAAAGAGGATGAGTTAATAAAGAAGCAGGAATATTTTCTTCTATCTCAGGTTTTGATAAATCCATGGGAATAAATGTGTGTTCACGTTGAATATTCCAGAAATAATATTTTCCAGCTCCATATATACTTTGAAAAATACCATCAACAAAATGAATCATCATCGTGTTATTTTCCACTACACATTTGGTGACATTAGAAGAAAAAGCGGGATCTTTTTCGAATAAAGAAACTTCTAGATTATCCACTCGTACATGACCATCATTTACATTAGATAGCAAAATCTTTTTTCCACCCCATAAGGAATATTTTCCGGGTTCTACCATTTTGATAAATTTCCCGTTCTTAAAAAGAAATCCTTTTTGACCTTCTAAAATAATAATTTTTTTCATAGTTTCATTGTCCTCCTTTATTTTCATAAGCAATAATTGCTTACATTTGACATTCCGTCCTAAAAAAAGAAAGCGGTTATTGATTAAGTAGCAACGCATAAAAGCGGAATCCGAAGATTTGGCTCTTCTTGAAGTCACTACGATATCCTCGTTAAACAAGGCTTTCCTCCTTTTGCTTTTTCTCCATAACGAGCAAGAAAAAGCGCGGACGTTTTTAGATTGTAACATTTCTCAATGTTAAAAAAAGATAAAAAATGCTTTGCTTTAACCACTTAGCTATCTTCCTAAAAAGGAAGAGTGGGATTCGAACCCACGAATACGTGCTTTAAGCACAAAAAGGTTTAACAGACCTTCCCATACTTTTTTATAGAGGTTCTGGCTATCCTCTTGCTAAAGAAACCAGTATACATCATGAGGAAACCTCCATGCACTGTGGCAAAACCATATGCCCACCTTATCGGAATTCTTTAACATATTTATTTTATCATATCTATTTTTAAAATACACAATAATTCTAAAGGGCTTTTATAGGGAAGAAATACATCTTTATAAATCAGGAAAAAAATATCGATAAAACGTATCGATGTATTTTTATCAAATAGTTAAATAATTGGGTATAACACTCTTAGTAAACAAAGAAGAAAAAACAAAATAAAAATTAAAATTTCAAATAATGAAATAATAAATATATTAAAGCATGGAAAAGGACTTGTTTATCTTGGATTTAAAGAATGTCCTTGGTGTAATGCATATGTACCTATGTTAAATGATATAGCAAAAGAGAATAAAATAGAAAAAATATATTATTTAAATATACTTAATGATAGAAAAGATAATACTAAGGAATATTTAGAAATAGTAGATATTTTAAAGGATTATTTAAAATATGATGAGGAAGGTAAAAAAAGAATATATGTTCCAGCTGTTATAGCAATAAATAATGGAAATATAGTTGGATTTGATGATGAAACTTCATATGATACGCTTGGATATGATGATCCGAAGGATTATTGGACGGAAGAGAGAAAGCAAAATCTAAAAGAAAAACTAGTGTCTATGATATCAAAAATAGAAATAAATGATTGTACAGAATGTAATAAACCTGAATAAAGATTGATAGAAAAACTATCAATTTTTTTAGTAAATTTATTATTTGTAAGTGAAATTCATGATATTATTTAATATATGATAATTTAAACAAGGAGTGCTTTTATGAAAAAAATAACTTATGTGACTGGCAATTGGTATAAAATTATGTGTGCTAGAAGTATATTAGAACCACTAGGGTTTGAAGTTGATAATATTAAAATGGAAACAACAGAAATTCAAGCTGATACTGTGGAAGAAGTTGCAATGCACTCTGCTAAAGAAGCAAGTGACAAATTAAAATGTGCGGTATTAAAAAACGATACAGGATTATATGTAGAAGCATTAGGTGGCTTCCCAGGACCATATACACATTATGTAGATGAAAAAATAGGGGAAGACGGGATATTAAAACTTCTTACTAATGAAAAAAATAGAAATGCTTCTTTTGTTGAAGTATTTGCATATTGTGAATATAAAA
>ENA-OOSI01000557-OOSI01000557.1-human-gut-metagenome-genome-assembly--contig:-NODE-557-length-10859-cov-4.520826_pt1 | contig 10859 bp, 16 predicted proteins | sample MGYA00241171_ERZ501200 | MGnify/ENA primary metagenome ERZ501200 (study PRJEB25962, sample SAMEA2042554) | human gut metagenome | biome: human gut; feature: human-associated habitat; material: faeces...
TAATTATTCGTTATTCAATCTTTTCGAGTGCAAAGGTAATGCCTTTTTGTGTGCGCACACAATTTTTTGAGAGAAAACTTCAAAAAACGAGCGATTTCTTGATTTCCGTCAAAAACTGTCATGACAATTGGAGCAAAATGGCAGGTTTTCCTTTCAGAAGTCCGACTTTCAACTGCTGTTTCAACAAAATGATATATCAACATTAAAACTTTTCCCTATTTCTCTTGCAGATTTCAGATGAAAAGGTTATTTTTGCGCTTGATAAGGTATTCATAAGGGTATCTTTGTAAGGGGCAATACCTCCGTGAGGCTGAGACGCTGCGGTTTGAAGGGTATTGCCCTCGTTTCTTTTGTAGTTCATACCATGGTAACACTGCTATGATGAATGAATTCCGAAATTCTATACCATTCTTGCGGCAGTACAATAGTAAGGTGATTCCTCATGCTCATTGTGATGCAGATTAGTTGATATACCCGTTGAACAGCCGAATTTTGCTATAATTTGAAGATTTTGTACTCCTACGCAAAAATACTGCACACCGGTATTGTAATTTTGCATCAAAAACATAGGAGATTAAGAAAATGAAAGAATTTGCAATGAATGGAACCCCGGTGAAGATGTGGGCTAACATGTGTGATGCTACGGCATGGCAACAGATTTCGAACCTCTGCAGCCTGCCCTTTGTTTTTAGACATTTGGCGTTGATGCCAGATTTGCATGGGGGTAAAGGTATGCCTATTGGAACGGTATTGGCAACCAAGGATGTAGTTATTCCCAACGCTGTGGGAGTTGATATCGGATGTGGTATGTGTGCTGTCAAGACTAACATAAAGGTGGAGACTATAGAACAGGAGGTACTTAGAAAGAAAATCATGCGAGGCATTCGCAAACAGATTCCGCTTGGGATGGAACACCATAAGGAGGCTCAGGAGGAGAAGTACATGCCGGCTAACCACGATGTAGATAGCATGACTATAGTTAAGCGTCAATATGTATCAGCTACCAAACAGGTTGGTACGCTTGGTGGTGGCAATCACTTCATTGAGCTTCAAAGCGATGATGAAGACTGGCTTTGGATCATGATTCACTCGGGTTCAAGAAATTTGGGCAAGCAGGTTTGTGACTATTATAGCAGAGTGGCTATGATACTCAATGAACGCTACTTTTCATCAGTAAAGCCGGAATTGAACTTACCATTCTTGCCTCTGAAGACCAAGGAGTTCAATGAATATTGGAGTGAGATGCAGTATTGCATAGACTTTGGACTTTGCAATAGAAAACTCATTATGCAGCGTATTGAGGAAGTGATTTCTGATGCGATTCCTAACGTTGAGTTCGAGCCAATGATCAATATCGCTCATAACTATGCGGCTTGGGAGACTCATTTTGACGAGGCATGTATTGTTCATAGAAAAGGAGCCACCAGTGCGAAGATGGGTGAAATTGGCATCATTCCTGGTTCTCAAGGTACTAGCTCTTACATTGTAGAAGGTCTTGGCAATCCATTAAGCTTCATGAGCTGCTCTCATGGTGCAGGAAGGGTCATGAGCCGGACTGAGGCTGTCAAGAGTCTCAATCTTGCGGAGGAGATTCAAAAGCTGGATGAAAAAGGAATCGTCCACGCCATCAGATGCCAGGAAGATCTTGAGGAAGCATCTTCTGCCTATAAGAATATAGAGAAAGTCATAGAGCAAGAAGCAGATCTTGTTAAAATCAAGACTCATTTGTTCCCTGTGGCTGTCATCAAGGGCTAGTGAAGTACCTGTCATAGTTAGTTATCCTCTCACATGTTAGATATGTGGGAGGATGCTCTAATCTTTGTCTTTCATTTCTTCACAAGTCTTGTGAATCTGTTCTATTTTTGTAGAAAGATGTTCAAAGTCCTCTTTTCTGATGACGATGTTACTTTCTATGTATTCTGTTCCTTCATAGAAGAAGTTCAACTTGACGTTAAGTACTCTACAGATTGATTCTAATAGTCCAGTTTTTATGTCCTGGGCTCGTAATAACTGGGTAAAACTGCCAGCTGTCATGTTTAGTTTTTGGGCAACATCTTTTTGTAAGATGCCTTTTGATGCCAATATTTCTCTTAGTTCTTTGCCACTCATAATATACTATTGTTTTTTGAAATCACTTGCTGGTCTATTTCTCTCCTTTCCTTTGTTATGTGTGTCACTCTGAGTATACACTTTCAAGCCACAAATTTACTAAATGATTGGCTATTTAAAACCGTATTTCATATATTTATAGTATTCGTGTCTACGTTTATTAGACATTAACTAAAAAGAAAGTGAGCTGCCATCCAGCACACCTTCTAAGGCTCGGCAAAGCCTATAAATACATGTACGGATAGGCAGCTCACGTATATGAGCTGTCCCGTGCCTTGTATTTATTCTTTTAATTTGCCGATTTAAGAAAGTGAGGCACTTTACTTATTCCCACGAAAATCTATGTCCCAAAGGACAACGATGCAAAGGTACAAAAAAAAAATAAAACATCATAATAAAATCCTATTTTTTTGAAATGTTATTTGTATGGATGTTTTTTGAGACTATGTAAGGATGATTCGGTTTAAGCTAAAGTTATAAAACCGTCGTATGAGTTTAAAGGCATATTATAAAAAACAAGTAGAAAAATGTTTTAGTTATTTATTGCGTTGAAAAATAGCACATTACAAGTTAATTAAAGTTAAATTATACGTTATTAGATAGCCTTTGTAGAAATAAATATATATCTTTGCATTCGCAAAAAAGATTAGGATTTTATAGTCTCATGTTAGAGTCTATAAACTGCTGAAATCTAGATGATGGTTTTAACACTATATTAAACTTAATAATGGAAGCTCACTGGAGTATTCATGTATAAGCAAAAGGCGAGTATTAGTATGATTGACATGAAAGAGAACAATTGATTACATTCATTCTTTCGACTCAATCAAATTTCTATTAATATTGATTTAAACAAAATAAAGATGTTCAAAATTAAGAAGAAAATTCATAGCGAAACAAAACCTGATTGGGTTGTATGTGTCTTGTATAAGATACCACCAAGAGTGTATGATTGGCAAGAGTCTCATGCTGCCTGTATGAAGCATTTGATAGTCATCAAGGACATATTGGAAAAGTCCTCGGTGAAATGGCATGGTGGTAATCATAGCTTGACTAAAATTAGAAATCTGAAAGTTGAGGGCGGATGTCTTCATGTACTAACTAAGTCTGGACGTAATAGTCTTTCTTTCAATATTATAGAAGAGTAAAATTCACGTGTGTGCGATTGGAAGGCTTTTTATAAGGTTTTCTAAGATGCTCTATGTAGTTCTAAAATCTTAAAACCCCTGCACAGTAATTTGTGCTTACGATATATTTAAAATCAACATCACAAAATGCGTAATTTCGATAAAACATGGATTAAACTGCCTCGAAGTTTTACTTCCTGGCGATGGTACCATGAGAGTAAGATGGTACATTTGTTTTTGTATCTGTTGCTTCAGGCTAATGTCAAGAAGAAGGATTATCTTTCCTTGACTATCTATCCTGGGCAAGTTGTCACAAGTCTTGTGCAAATTGCTCAAGACACAGGATTATCCATTAGAAATGTGCGAACCTGCCTTAAAAAGTTATCCTCCACAAAGGATATCAAGGTCAAGAGCAGCAACAAGGGAACAATTGTTTCCATTTGTAATTTTGAACGTTTCTTGCAGCTTTCTAATGAAGATGATACTTTGGGCTGGATTAAACTCTACCGTAAAATCTTGTCTTGGAAGTGGTATCAAGATGGGGAAAAGGTTCATCTTTTCGTCCATCTGCTGCTGAATGCGATTTATAAATCTCGACCAGATGAGTCTTTAAGTAGAGCTCAGTTGGCTATAAGTAATCAGGATCTTCATACAGAAACCTGTATTCCCTTAAGTAGTATCTGGTCTATTCTCGGTGATTTGGAGAAGACTGGAGAAATTGAAATTTCTCTCCAATCTAATCTTATTACCATCTGTAATTACAACCAATATCAAGGTGTTTATGATGGTGTCTTTGATGGTGACATGCAAGTGACATGCAACCGACATGCAGGTGACACGCAGATGACAGACACCAGACAAATCAGCGACATGCAGGTGACAACTCCCTTATATAGATATAATGATATAAAAGCCGGAACTTCATCGACGCATGTGTGTGCGTGTGAGGGTAGAAAATTTCAGAATGGAAAAGAGCTGGCAGAAAAGAAACCAAGCAAAGAAAGCTACTATTTTGCTCTGCTTGATGAATCATCCTGGCTGGAAGCCGTTAGGTCGCGTTATCATTTCGCAAATATTCACGAAGTTCTAGATTTGCTTAGAACCTTTAACCTCGACATGCAGTGCCGTGGTAAAGAGAAGCATGATGATCTGAGTGATTACAAGAGTCATTTCTGCGATTGGCTTAAAAAGCAGGATTTTAAGAAGCCTAAATCAGTTTATGGCTCCCGATATACTCCTCAGGCATCTGATGGCAGGACTATTTATGGTCAGAGTTTTTAAAATACATGGTTAAGGTTTAATCGAGGAATGAACAATGATGAATACTACAGCATTCAGACCGCCTCAAAGTGTTGACGAGGTGATTTATAGAATACAAGCTGCTCCTGTGGGTAGATGTAGTTTTAAGTTGCCAGTTAGTCCTAGATTCAGTTATGAGGCATTGCGTGCAGCCTTTGAAAAGGCAGTAAATGCCAGCTATATCAACTGTATCTATGACGAGGAACAATGTATGGTTTTAAATACAATTGCCTATTGGCTGGTTGGTCAAAGTTATAAATGCGGATTATGGTTGAGTGGATTTGGTGGGACTGGTAAAACCACTATAGTGTCTGCCATACAGAGACTTATAAACTCTCTTTATCTGCCTGATCCCATCAAGGCTTCATCGGGACATATGGTAACTGCTGGCCTTACAGTGATGAGTGCTTCTGATCTTTGTCATTTATACGTGAATGACTATAAGCAGTTCCTGGGTTATCGCAATACGGCATTATTGGCTATTGATGATTTGGGAATGGAGTCTGAGCGTATCATGAAATATGGGCAAGAGTGTTATCCGATTAGTGAGTTGCTTTCCTATCGCTATGAGTGTCGGTTATTCACCATTGTAACCACCAACCTGCCCTCTTCTGAAGTCCGTCCTCGCTATGGGGATCGGATGGCTGATCGTGTGAATCACATGATGCAGGTTGTAGTGATGCCAGATACTAATTTTCGAGAGCTTTCTGAAACCTATAATCCCATTTAGTATGAAGGAAAAAGAAGAAATCCTAGCCCGAACTTCCGGAGGTTTGGACATTTTTGTTCATTACCTGGGAAAGGAATGCCTGAAAAGAAAGTTCAAAAGTCCTTTCCGGGATGATGATAATCGGCCATCCTGCAAGCTGTACCTCAATCAGCCATTGGGAGGTAGAGCCTATTATTATTTGCATGACTTTGGTGATAGCAGATATTCTGGAGATTGTTTTTTCATTGCTGCTCAGATTTTGAACATCAACCCCTCAACCGACTTTGTTCATCTTCTGAAGCAGATAGACAGGGATCTATCTTTAGGAGTGTTTGATTATGGCGGTGAAGAGTTAGGACATGTTTATCGCACTATACCCCAGAAGGCTATATCTGCAAGGAAAGTGATTCAGGAAGATCCTGGTATATCCTTTAGGGCGGAGGTGAAGTCTTTCTCTCAGGAAGAGTTAGTCTATTGGGGAGCATATGGTATCACAGCAGAAACCCTGTCGAGGTTTCATGTTGAGAGCTTGAAGAGTTGTGTCTTTACCAAGACTGATGGTAGGCAATATGGCATCTACTCCACTTCCCTCACTCCCAGCTATGGATATTTCTTCAAAAGCGGTAAGGGTATCAAGGTGTATCGACCTCGTTCTGAGAACAGGTTTCTTTATGCAGGAGAACTTCCCTGTCCTTATGTCTTCGGTTACGACCAACTACCGGAAAGAGGAAAATTCCTCTTGATCACTGGTGGCGAGAAGGATGTACTGTCTTTGTGTAGCCATGGCTTTCCTGCCATCTGCTTCAATAGTGAAACAGCCAAGGTTCATTCTACACTCTTGGACCAGCTTAAGCTTCGTTTTGAGCATCTGGTGTTTGTGTATGATGTGGATGCTACCGGATTGCGGGAGTCTACCCATAGAGTGGAAGAACTGGAGTCTTCCTATCCGGTAAGCAAGGTGGTTCTGCCACTTTCAGGAAGTAAGCAGGAAAAAGATGTCAGTGACTTCTTTAAACTGGGAGGCACCCGGGAAACATTAGAAAATTTGATCTTTCAATCATTCAACAACTAATAAATACAACTATCATGATAAAAGGAAAACGTTTATCCTTTGCTCACCTGGAAGGCGATATATGTGTCTATAACTTAACAAAGGGTGATAAGGAATATCTTAAAAGTAACGGATTGAAAAAGGTACCTTCCATTCTTCAGAGTGTAGAATTTGGAAGTCTGGGAAAACTGTATCAGGGCTTCGGGATTCAAAATGATATGGGAGGCGTTGAGTTCTTCCATCCGGATTATACCAAAAATCCAGTAACATTGAGAGCCTGTGGCATAACCACAGTCCTGAACCCTAAGGTAAAGGATACCCAGGTTTGTTGCCTGTTCTATGACTTTATGGACTATCTGGCTTATTGTTCATTACAGGGATCTGCAGAACTACGTTTGCCCTATCAAGGTACCTGCATCATCATGTCACACGTCAAGAACTTCATGCATATGGTAGTGGACAGTGATGACTATGATGAGGTTTATGTGTTTTTCCCAAATACTGTAGTGGGTGAGACTATCGCACTTACTTTGAAGCAGCGTAACCAGAAGAAAGTCAAGAACTTCAGTATTTTCTATAAGGGTTATAGAAATCTCAGCTCTTTTGTTAAGGACAAGCATATATCATCCGACTATGTGTTCTAAGGATATGAACAACGTTTCTATTGCTATTCCCGTATGCATCTTTGCAATAGTCATCATTCTGTTTGCTCTTGCCCTCTACTACGAGATCAAGCATACCTACAGGGATGGCGGTTTATGGAAGTAGTTTTTAGGCTTGAACTATTTGGGCAGATGTGACTTACCATGTTCTTTCGGTACTGCTCCTGGGCTTAACTTCCTGGTGGGCGTACTGAAAGTTTAGTTTGCCTGCAGGGATTTTGTCACCCAAGGAGAAATAGAAGGTTAATTCTATAAAAATGCCCATCAGTCTTCTCGCGAAGACCTCTGGGCTTTGAGTATATAAAAATGTGTTGAACTTTAATACTGCTATTTGTCTGGACGAAATGAATCTTCACTATGTTTCATGGCTTTTCCAAAACCTTTGAATAGCCACATGAAAAACAAAAATAAGAATATTGCTCCCATAATCTTGATCATTTAATTGTTATTTGACAGAGAAGGTTGAAATGTGTCCGAAGTCGGTGGTCGTCACTCCATATTCTCCTGGTGCTGCATCTGAAATTGTCACTAGGAACGAACTCTCGCCAAACTTCTCCACTTCATATGCTACTGTGTTGAAGGATGTTGTTGCCTTCAAGCCTGAAAGAACCCCCACTTCAGCCAGCATGAATCTGCGCTCTTTCTTCTTTGCTTCGAACTGGAATACTCCAATGGTAGTCTTAGGATCCTCATTGTGGTCCTTTACCCTCACAACGAACTGCACCTTTCCCTTGGCAACCTTGTTGGGTGAGGATTCACCTTTTACTCTAAGGAACGTCTTTCCCTTGTCGAGTAAACTGCTGCCGGGAATAGGAATGTAGCCAAAACCAGAGGTCTTGGTCTTCATTTCTGCCTCTTCCTTCTCCAGGATCACTTGGCTGTTGGCAGACTGTACGAGTGATACCTGTCCGATATACTCTGGCTCCTTGAAACCTTGCGCCATGCTTGTTGTTGTACAGGTGAGAAACATCATCACCCCCATCATAAAATTCTTCATGTCTATCAATATTATGTAAATGTTATTAATATTCATTCGAAAACCAGAATTTCGCAAACTTTTTTTTGCCATTTCAAGAAATTATTCGTATCTTTGCAGCATGAAACTTCCACATTTCATTTAGGAAAATTCCTTTGGTTCGGCCTCTTGTATTCTGAATGGATTCAAGAGGCCTTCCTGTCCTATGCTAAAAGTCGTATTCCAGCTTCAAGGCCTTGTCTAGGTCCATCTGGTTGATGAGTTTTACATGCCTCTTGTCACCCACATATCTGTATTCACCAGTCATGTGATATTTTCCAAGAAGCCTTTCTATGATACACACATCCTCAGAATTCATTTCAGCCATGCTGCATCCCATCCTGACAAACTCCATGGCCTGAGCCTTGCTGATGGGAAACGCCTTACCAAGCATCATCTGTGCCTTATAGGGCTTGCCTGGAGGAAATACATTGGCACTGAGCGGCAAAACACTTATTTCTTTCCATTCAATTTCCTTTGCTTTCATTCTTTTTCTACTCTTCTAAGCGTGCAAAGATAATAGATTTCTTCTGCATCTATCCCCTCTGCACAATGAAACTTCTATTTTAACACTTTCCGGATATTTATACTGCATATATGCATATTGCACAATTTTGCTGTATATTTTTCCATTTGATTTTCCCCACAGCTTCAGACGCAAAGCATCAATAATCATGCCCTGCTTTCGCCCCCTGCTTCGAAGAAAATTCTGGATTTCCTGAGCACCAGCCTTTTTATAGACTTGTTTTTCCACAGGAAACCGAACTTTTTTTTATGACATTCCGGCATACCCTTCACACCATAGCCTTTTTCGTGCCTCCTTTGAAGGATGCTTATCCAGCAGAACGCCAAGTAAGATAGTAGAAATCTTTTGGGAATACCCAATTCCATGGGAATTGTGGAAGGCTTCCGAAAAAGATTTTAGCTTTCTAGCCTTTAGGCGATACTTGGCATCTGCTGTAGCAGCCTTACCTTTGCACGATAAAAGCTCTGAGGGTGAAGGCATAGCCAATCTCCCTTAAAAATGGGTGAGATTTCCTCAAGTGGAGGAACAATACCCCATAGATAAGGACTATCAGGCTATCAACTTATGCAATGTCAATGTCTTGATGGGAGTTTCCCCTTCATACTCGTACATTTCCATACAGTCTTCCTTGTATCCCACAAAATGCAGTTTCTGTATCCCATGAGAATCATTACTGGTCAGTATCTCAACCCTCTCAAACTGACAGGGCAATAGAATGCATCCCCATCTGTTGGCGATTCCTTCTTGCCCTTTGCTCTGAATGATGGCCAGTCCTCCTATTTCCTGCTTAAGACCGTAAGAACATGTCTTTCTTAGATAATATTCATCATCCCGGTCTCCTGCCCTATTGTATTCAAATCCCATAGACTTCCAAAACTCTAAACAATCAGATTTTGCTACTAGCTCGTATATTGTTTCTTCTGGATGAGTGATAATTCTTTTCATGTGCATCGATGATTAGTTGTGAATCAAACATATTTTCTTCATGGAGCTTCAGCAATGCTACCTTCCGACTTTTGCTTTCAGGAATGAACAGCAGCTTGTGCTTGAAAACGAGTGCCTGTATGTCACAAAGGTTGGCCTGGTGCTTCTTCATGATCTTCTGCATGTTCAAGCTGTCAAGCCAATGACTTTTCCGGGCTCTTAGCGTCTCCATTATCTCTTTCTCAAAAAGGGTCATGTCCTTCTGTTCCCATAGATGAAGTAACCAATGAAGGCTGATTCCTCTTTTGATATCGTAAAGTACACATCCATATCCATGGAGTCTGCAGTGTTCCATCAAAGCATACCATTTCTTCTGTACAGCCTGAGTGGAAAACAGATGGTAGGGCATGAGCATCACCATTACGATACATCCATCCTCCAGGATAATCATATAATCAGGAGTGAACGTCAAAGTGAATTCCTCATCATATATAATCTCCTCTGGATATTCAACCACCTGCTCTATCCAGGCACATTTCTCTGCCATCTGCAGGAATATCTCCTGCTGATGATTGTAGAAGGGAACCTTCCTGTCGAGCTTCTTGGAGTCAAAGAGCCCGAATTTCATCCAATCGATGCCTTCCTGTATCACAGGATATAGATAGGTGATATCATACGCCCATACAGAACGCAATCTCTTTCTATCCATTTTTCTCATGTGCTCACACTTTCCTGGATAGATGACCGAGTCATACAATCTGAGCATGATTTCAGTCGGTTTATTCTTTTCCTTTTTCATATACTCAATTTTTCTCGGCTGCAAATATAAGTAGAAATCCTGGAGCCGCCAAATCGATTTAAGGTTCGTTAACGGCCCCTATATATTGCTAACAGGAAGAAAGAATAGAGAAAGAAAATTATAATAAAAGAAAGAGAAAAGAAAGAAAAATACACATTAATAAACAGTTTAGGATAAATTAACTAGGTCACTTTCGTAATACCTGTATTTTTGGGGTTTATAAGTGAAAGTCAGTTATCAAAGATTAAGGCTAAACACTTCAGCACCGGAAATACTTGTACTCCTTTAGGTAGCGACGGACTGGAGGAATTATATTGCAATCAAGAGGGAGGCAGAGTCTTAGTGGCTTATTTGTTGAAGCAGAGCGCATCGATGGTGTATTGTATACGAGTATTGGTTCCATCGTTCCTTCTTTCCTTCCATAATTCGCTTTGCCATTTAGTTCTTTACACTAGCATTCTTAAAGGTCGATTTTGTGGAAATACCCGGTTTTATCTAATTTTTAAAGAAAAAGAACGCTTAAAAAGGCAAAAAATAGTAAAATAGAGCATTTGTTTTGAGTTTCAAGTGGTTGTGGCAGTCGTTGGCTTTAGTTGTCAGTGACAAGGATATGAGGAAAAAGCAGATTAGAGAAGTAG
>ENA-OOSI01000559-OOSI01000559.1-human-gut-metagenome-genome-assembly--contig:-NODE-559-length-10805-cov-2.375535_pt1 | contig 10805 bp, 10 predicted proteins | sample MGYA00241171_ERZ501200 | MGnify/ENA primary metagenome ERZ501200 (study PRJEB25962, sample SAMEA2042554) | human gut metagenome | biome: human gut; feature: human-associated habitat; material: faeces...
ACCGCCATAGATAATTTAAGCCTTGCAATAAATGACGGAGAAATTTTTGGCCTTTTGGGCCCTAACGGGGCAGGCAAAACAACGCTTGTAAGCATGCTGGCAATGCTTATGCGCCCCTGCGGCGGCGAGATTTTATATGACGGCAAAAACGCTTTTGCCAACGAAACCTTTGTAAAATCGCAAATAGGCGTGGTGCCGCAGCACATTAATTTTGACCAGGATTTAACCGTATGGGAAAACATGGAGCTGCACGGGCGGCTGCATCATCTGCCCGAAAAAGAGCGCCATGCCCGCATAGATGAACTGCTGGAGTATGTTGGCTTGCAGGAGCGGCGCAGAGAAAGCATAAAGGCGCTTTCAGGCGGAATGAAGCGCCGCCTTTTGATAGTGCGCGCGTTAATACACCGCCCGAAAGTGCTGTTTCTGGACGAGCCGATTGTTGCGCTTGACCCGCAGGTACGCCGCCGCATATGGGATTTGATACGCACCCTGCACCGTGAAGGTGTAACCGTTGTGCTTACAACCCATTATATAGAAGAAGCCGAAAATTTGTGCGGCAGGGTAGCCGTTATAAACGACGGCAGGCTGGTAAAAACAGACAGCCCCACGGAACTTTGCAGGCAGCTTGGCAGCTTTACGGCCGAGTGGGACGCAGACGGTGCAAGGCAGTACCGCTTTTTTGCGCAGCGCAGCGAAGCGGCGGCCTTTGCGGCAGAGCTTGACAGTGCCGCCTTTATACGCCGCACCAATCTGGAAGACGTATTTATAGAACTGACGGGAAGGGCAATAAAATGATACAGGATATAGCAACGGTATTTTGGCGCGACTGGATTGTGCTGCGCCATAGACTGTTAAAATTTATCTTAAGCCGCATGGTTGCGCCAGTGCTTTATATGGTGGCTTTCGGCGGGGGCCTTGCCCGCAGCGTTAACACGGGCGGCGGTTCATATCTCGATTTTATCGTACCGGGCATTTTGGCATTAAATTCCATGAACATTGCCTTTAACAGCCTTACGCCGCTGTGCACGGAAAGGGTATACCATAAATCGCTTGAAGAATACCTGCTGGCGCCTATTTCCGCCTCCGGGTTTATAATTGGCAAAATTTTGGCGGCAGTGCTGCGCGGGCTTATTTCGTCGTCAATTATTGTGGTGCTGGCATGGCTTTTTGGCGCAAAACTTGCCCTTACGCCTTTATTTATAGCAGTTTTGGCGTTAAACTGCGTAATTTTTGCCGAAGCAGGTTTTTGCGCAGCCCTTATAGTACGCAATTTTGAAGACATGGCGCGCTTTAACACATACCTGCTTTTGCCAATGTCTTTTTTATGCGGCACATTTTTTAAAACCGACAGGCTGCCGCATGCCGCAGCGTTTGTTATAGAGCTTTTGCCCTTAACGCACGCCAGCAGCCTATTGCGTGCCATTAACAGCGGCGCGCCATTCAGCATAACTTCGGCGGCAATACTGCTTGTTTATGCGGTGCTGCTTTTTGGCGCCTGCCTCTATATTTATAAAAGCTTAAAAAATCAGTAAAAAATAAACCCCGTACACATACGGCAAATAAATTGCTGCTTTATGTATGCGGGGTTAAATTTTTTATAAACTAAACGGCAGGCTTGGCAAGAACCTTAACCGGGTTCCAGCGTTCGCTTCTGTAATACCAGTATAGGCAGGCCACGGTAAACACCCACGTAATGGGGTATACCCATGCCACGCCGTCCGCAGTGGGGTTAAAATACATAATTAATTTTAATACGCCAATGCGGATAACGCACATATTTACAAGAATAATAAACATCGCCGGCAAAGTGCTGCCGCTGCCGCGGATTGACGAAGCGAGCACCTCGAGGAAAACATATAAAAAGTAAAACGGCATAATAACAAAAGCAATGCTGCTGCCGATAGCGATAACATCGGCGTCATCAGTAAACAGGCCAAAAGCAAAATCTGCAAAAAACAGCACCAGACTGATGCTTACTGCAGTAACAGCAAGGCCGAAATAAATGGAAATGGCAGTTCCGCGCTTGCTGCGCATAATTTTGCCAACGCCAACGTTCTGGCTGATAAAGGTGGAGCAGGCCTGCCCAAGCGCCATAATAGGCAGGTGAATAACGTTTTCTACCTTAAAATAAGCTGCGTAAGCCGCAATACTGTTTACGCCCAGCCCGTTAATGTTGGTTTGCACAACAATGTTCGAAAGCGTAATTACAATAGTTTGAATGGCTGCCGGTATGCCAATGCGGAAAATCTCCCGCGCCAGCGGCAAATCAAGGGTAATCTTTTTAAAACGCAGGCAGTAGCGTGCGTCCATATTATACAAATGGTAAATTACAAGCCCTGCCGCCAGCGTTTGCGAAACAACCGTTGCCATGGCAGAACCTGAAATGCCGAAGTTCCAGTAATATACAAACAAAAAATTGCCTATAACATTGGCTATGCCTCCTATAAGCTGATAAATCATCGGTGAAAGCGAATTGCCCAAAGCCCTTAAAATGCCGCTGCCAACGTTATAACTTACAATGGAAAACAGGCTCAGCATAAACAGGCGTATGTAAACCGTGCCCCAGTGCATAATTTCGGGCGGAGTGTTCATCAGCTCCAAAACAGTTGGCGCAAATATTATGCCCAGTATGGGCTGTTATGATGGATGTATTAAAAAATAGAAAATATTATGGTAAGCCCTGCCGTACAGTGAACAACGCGGCTGAGATTTTCAAACTCGCCGCGGGCAAATTCGCGTGCGGCTATAACGCCTATGCCAACGGAAAGACCGATAAAAAAGCCCAGTATAATGATGATTATAAAAGTGCTGGCGCCTACTGCTGCGGCCGCATCCTTGCCCAAAACACGCCCGACGAAAATTAAATCGACCGTGCTGTAAAGCTGCTGAATTAAACTGCCCGCAAAAAGCGGCAGCGAAAACCAAAACAGCTGCCTGCCGATAGGCCCGTGCGTTAAATCCTTGGTTTTATTTTTAGTACTGGTTAAAGCAGGCATTATTTAGCTCCTGTAAAATAAAAATTGCTGCCCAAAAACAGCCGCTACCGTTAGTGTAGCCGTAAACAACAGGCTTGTCAATACTGTACATGGTATGGCAGCAGTGTAAAATAAATTTAACAACAAAGCTGTTTTAATATAAAAATGCAAACAATTTTGCATAAATTTTCAAACAAAAATTTTTAAAAACCGCTTGCGTATGGTATAATAAAAGTGTAAAATCCCGCTGGGGGAGGAAGTGCGCTTCGCGCAGAAATAAAAAAGAGAACCTGACGGGTAATTTCCTCCTCCACGTAACAACGGGGGAGGTATTTTTATGAAAAAGAATTTACGCTCTAAAATTTTGTTGTGCGTTTTGGCAGGCGGCGTGCTGGCGGCAAATACGGCGTTGGCTAATTCTATTGGTACTGTAATAGTAGATGGAGAGCCAAAAACGATAAATGTTAGTAAGGATTATTCAATTGGCAGCAATTATGCAGAAAATGTTCAAATAACATCTGATTCCGGTTATTCATTGTATATTGATTCTGCAACAAAAGGTACTATAAATGGGCAGCAGCTGACTGTGAATGGTCAGACTTTTTTTACTGGAAGTGGAGTTGAACTTGCAATAGGTACAAAAGGTGTTACAAATACAGTAAGCATAAATTGTAGCAATCTATATGTTGTTTATTCAATGAATAGCGCGCAGGTAAATATAAGTGCCGAAAATATAAATATTAATTCATATGCCGATTTTGCTGCTCCTGCTGTCTGGGCTCAAGGTGGTGGTTTTATAAGCCTTAACGGAGAAAATATTAATCTTAAATCTAAAGAATATGGCTTGGTTGCATTCTCAGGTGGTGAACTTAATGTTAATGGCAATTTAACTGTTAATGCAGACAGGGCCATCGGTACCCGCGGTGATTCTACCATCGATATAAATACTGATGGTAAGAATACAACTGTTTTAAACGGCGATATTGTCTTTGAAACTCCTAATTCACCGGGAGATGCTCAAGGCAGTGGTAATGTAATTAATTCAAATATAAATATTAATCTTTCCGGTGAAGAATCATCATGGACGGGCAGGGCTTATCAGGAATATAAAGTGAAAAATGAAAGCGGTAAGTATGAATATACACATAGTGTAGAATTAGATGCTCCTGACTATTATGGTGATGTTACCGGCTTTAAAATGAACATTAATAATGGTGCTTCCTGGAATATGAGTGGCGACAGTTTTATTAATAATATAACTGTTGAAAATGGCGGTGTTGTTAATGTACAGGAAAATGTAAAAGAGTTTAACGTTGGCACCGCTGCTGATGCAGGTGGAATTACGTTAAACAATGGCATTATTAATTTGCAGGGTGAAAACCAACAGATTACTGCAACTGAATTAGACGGCGAAGGTGGCACTGTTAACACAAACAGCCTTAATAATAAAATGAGCATTAGTACTGTTGCTGACAGCACTTCTGTTACAGTTAACGGCAGCGGCGAAATAGCAGATGCTATTTTAGGCGGCAATGCAACAGCTCAGGATTTGGCTGATGTTGTAACTACCGGTACTAAATCCGCAGCTTCTCAAATTACTACTGATGAAGGTATAATTGCAGGCAAAATTACTGCTGATGTAAAAGATGGTGAAGTTACTAATTATACTGTAGCTAAAAATACCACTAACGTAGGCCTTAGCAATCTGGCTGCCATTAATCTTATGACATGGCGTCAGGAAAACAATGATATGAACAAACGTCTTGGCGAACTGCGCGACAGCAAAGGTGAACATGGCGTATGGGCACGAATGGTGCGCGGCGAAGTTGAATATGAAAGCATTCAGAACCAGTATAATTACTATCAGATTGGTTATGATGAAAAACTCAGTACAGACCTGAACTGGACTGTTGGTATGTTCTTAACCCGTACTGAAGGTAACAGCACATTTAGAACTGGCAGCGCAGAAAACAATCATACCGGTGTTGGCGTATATGGTTCTTACTTAAAAGATGACGGCAGCTTTATTGATTTGGTTGCCAAATATGCAAGAATTGACAGCGATTTTAATGCAAACGGTGGTGTAGGCAGTGGAGATTATAACACCAATGGTTACAGCATTAGTGCTGAATATGGCAAACGTTTTGAACAGGGTAACGGCTTCTGGATTGAGCCGCAGGTTGAATTGACCTATGGTACAGTAGGAGCTGTTGATTATACAACCAGTAACGGTGCAAAAGTACGTCAGGAAGGTATGGATAGCCTTGTAGGGCGTGTAGGATTTTCTATTGGCAAAGATATTAAAGACGGAAATATTTATGCCCGTGCTTCCTATTTATATGATTTTGACGGAGAAACAGAAGTAACTATGAGCCATAGTGGTATCAGCGATGTTTATGAACAAGATCTTGGCGGAGGATGGTTTGAAGTCGGTTTAGGTGCAAATATTAATCTTAGTGCTGCAACTCATTTGTATTTTGATGTAGAAAAAACTTATGGCGGCGATGTTGCTACTCCGTGGCAGTGGAGTGCAGGTATAAGATATAGCTTTTAATTGATTATATTACTTAAGGGGAGCATAAGCTCCCTTTTAATTTATTGAAAAAAATAATATCAGTTTATACATGAAAAGATGATAATATCTGCTTAAAAAACTACCTTTTAATGAAGCAAAATTTAAACAGCTTGCACCTGACTGCACGGCAGAATACGTTAACTATATGCCGCGCGGCAAAAACGGCATGCGCTGCTGGGAGATTAAAGCACAGAAGCCTGACGGTGATTACATGGTGGTAGTTTTATGTGATTACGGTTATAAGGTTAACGGCAAAACGGTGGAGATAACCCCTTTTAAAAACCGTGATGGGCGCAACGAAGAAATTTACCGCCTGTACCACGAAGAAGGCTTATCACAATTATTTTTGGCTAATTTATTTAACATGAGCCAGCCTTCCGTATCGCTGATTGTTAAACAGATGAAAGAAAAATAATTTTTACCGGCACCTTAAAGTTTAAAATGCTTTTAAGGTGCTTTTTTTATTGCCGGTAGAAAACGGAATTTTTTATTATTTTTGCGATATGAACAAATATTTTAAAAAAAAATAAATAATTATTATTGATTAAATGCGCGGACTGTGTTATACTTAAATCATCAAGAAAGCGTTTCTGAAAAAGGAGGATTTTAATATGAAGAAAAAAGTTTACAAAGCATTTAACGAGCAGGTTCAGGCTGAATTATATTCTGCATATATGTATCTGGCAATGAGCCTTGATATGGAAGCTAAAAATTTTAAAGGCATGGCACACTGGCTGAAAGCACAGTATGAAGAAGAACGTGAGCATGCTTTTAAATTAATGGGCTTTATGCAGGATTGCGGCGAAAAACCGGAACTGCTTGCTATTGAAGCACCGGCTGCCGATTACGGCACTCCGCTGGAACTGTTCAAAAAAGTTCTGGAACATGAAAAATATGTTACTTCCCGCATTCACGATATGTATGAAGTAGCTTTGGCAGAAAAAGACTACGCTGCCCAGAGCCATTTGAAATGGTTCATTGACGAACAGGTTGAAGAAGAAGCCAGCGCTTCCGAAATTGTTGAAAAACTGCAAATGGTTGGCGATAATGTTGGCGGCCTGTTCATTATTGATGGCCAGCTCGGCGCAAGAAAATAATTAAATAATTTGTTGACAAGGCTGCATGGTTGTGTTATTATATTTGGGTAACAAAGTAGAAGCCGCTCGCTTCTCACCTTGCAGCTATGCTCGACAGGGTTGGATATGTACTAACGCGGGTGGATTTGTTCTGCCCGCTTTTCTTTTTGACTGAAATATTTTGGAGGTGACTTGTCATAGCTAAGGAAAACTTGCGTATCAATGAAGAAATTCGGGCACGTGAAGTGCGCGTTATCGGCAGCGATGGCGAACAGCTTGGAATTATGTCCGGCCGCGAAGCCCAGCAGCTTGCTTATGAAAAACATCTCGACCTGGTGGAAATTGCACCTACTGCCAAACCGCCTGTGTGCCGGATTATGGATTACGGCAAGTATCGTTACGAGCAGCAGAAACGCGAAAAAGAGTCTCGTAAGAAACAGAAAACATTTGACATTAAAGAAGTTAAGCTGCGCCCCGGCATTGAAGAACATGACTTCAACGTTAAGTTTAAAAATGCCGTGCGTTTCTTAGAAGATGGCGACAAAGTAAAGGTTACCATTATGTTCCGCGGACGTGAGCTTTCGCATCCGGAACTGGGTGAAGTTCTTTTAAACAAAATGGCTGCCCAGCTTAAAGAAATGGCAGTTGTTGAAAGACAGCCCAAACTTGAAGGCAAAAACATGATTATGATAGTTGCGCCGAAACCGAGTAAATAAGGAGGATTTTTTAAATGAAGTTGAAAATGAAAACCCGCAGAGCTGCTGCAAAACGTTTCAAAAAAACCGCTTCCGGTGAATTTAAACGTGCCAAAGGTTATAAGAGCCATATTCTTGAGAAAAAAGCTCCTGCCCGCAAGAGAAATCTGCGCAAAGCTACTTTAGTGCATAAAACTGACCATGAACGCGTAGTTAAAATGCTGCCGTATGCATAATTAGTGGAGTTAAGGGAGGATATTACTAATGGCAAGAATTAAAGTTGGTGTAACTGCACACCGCCGTCATAAACATATTTTAAAACTGGCTAAAGGTTACCGCGGAGCTAAACATTTACAGTTCAAAAAAGCTAACGAAACTGTAATGAAAGCATTGAGCTATGCACGCCGCGACCGCCGTGCTAAAAAACGCGAGTTCCGCCGTTTGTGGATTGCCCGTATCAATGCTGCAACCCGTGCTAACGGTATGAGCTACAGCCGCTTTATCTGCGGCCTTACCAAAGCAGGCATTCAGCTTGACCGTAAGGTTTTGGCAGATATGGCAATTTTCGACGCAGCTGCATTTGCAAAACTGGTTGAAACCGCTAAAGCTGCTCTGTAATTTATAAGCATTAAAGGACCAACGTTTTACTGCGTTGGTCTTTTTTATTTGTGTAAAAATTTGCAAAAATTTCATAATTTGGTATAATACGTGGTAACAGCCGTAATGGCTTTAATAATAAAAATTTTAGCAAAAAGTTTTTAAATGAGGTGAGTATACCTTGGGGCGTGAAAATAAGTTTTTGCGTTGGATTGGGCAGGCTTTTAACGGCAGCCAGATGGTGGCATTAAGCTTTATGCTGCTTATTTTGGCCGGCGCGTTTTTGTTTATGCTGCCAATTTCCACGCAGGACAGGCAGGGCCTTGCTTTTCTTGATGCGCTGTTTACGGCAACATCGGCTTCGTGCGTAACGGGGCTGACGGTTATCGACGTTGGCAACCAGCTTTCATGGTTCGGCAAAATGGTGCTGATTGCGCTGATACAAATCGGCGGCCTTGGCATTATGACAATGACGACGCTGGTAATGGTTATTGCCGGGCGCAAGGTTAGCCTGCGTGAGCGTCTGTTTTTGCAGGAATCTATGAACCAGACGGAAATATCCGGCGTTGTACGCATTGCGCTGAACATTATTAAGTATACGCTTGTAATAGAGTTCTTTTTTGGCACAATTCTGGCGGCGCATTTTGCTTTTGTTAAGGATATGGGCTGGATTGGCGTTGTTTACGGCTACTGGCATTCGGTATCGGCCTTTTGTAATGCCGGTTTTGACCTGATGGGCGATTATAAGAGCCTTATTGATTATCACGGCGATATCGTTATTAATTTAAGCATTGCGCTTTTGATTACTCTCGGCGGCCTTGGTTTTATGGTGTTGGAAGATTTAAAGCGCGGCTGGAACTGGGAACGTTTTTCGCTGCATACCAAAATAGTGCTTTTAACAAGCGTTGGCTTAAACGTTGTGGGCACTTTGCTTTTATGGGGCTTTGAATCGAACAATCCGTATACTTTGGGTAATATGAGCATGTTCGACAGCTGGATGGCTGCGTTTTTCCAGGCGGTATCCTCGCGTACTGCCGGTTTTAACACCATTGATTTAATGCATCTGCATGACAGCAGCTTGTTTGTGCTGATTATCTGGATGTTTATTGGTGCGGGCAGCGGTTCTACCGGCGGTGGCATTAAAACAACTACGTTTATTGTGCTGATGGCGTCGTTATGGTATATGCTGAAAGGCCAGCGTGATGTGGTTATGTTTGGCAGGCGCATTGATGAAAAGATTGTTGACAAGTCGTTTGTAATTACTGTACTGTGCCTTATCTGGGTGCTTTTTGCCACCATGATGCTTTTGGTAATAAATAACGGGCATTATCCGTTTGTAGATATTTTGTTTGAGGTTGTTTCCGGGTTCGGTACGGTAGGTTTGGGCATTGGCATTACGCCCGACTGGCAGCCGTTTGGCAAATGGATTTTAATTTTAACCATGTATATCGGCCGTATCGGTATTTTAACTTTTATTTTGAGTTTCTTAAGTTCCGGTACCAACAAAATAAGGTATCCGTCGGAACATATCAACATAGGTTAATGGGGTGTAAATAATGGCAAAAAACAATAAACAAAAACAGTTTGCGGTACTTGGCCTGGGGCGCTTCGGCACCAGCGTTGCACTTACGCTGCACGAGCTTGGCTACCAGGTTTTGGGCGTTGACAGTGATGAAGAAATTGTGCAGGATTTGTCGCACGAGCTGACGCATGTTGTAAGTGCGGATGCTTCTGACGAAAACACCCTGCGCAGCCTTGGCATTAATAACTACGAGGTTGTTATTGTAGGCATTGGCCCTCTTGAAGACAACCTTTTAACAACGCTGAACCTTAAGGAAATGGGCGTGCCGTTTGTTGCCGTTAAAGCAACCAGTGCCGTACACGGCAAAATGCTTGAAAAAATCGGCGCCGATAAAATTATTTACCCTGAACGCGACATGGGCAAGCGCGTTGCCCATAACCTTATTTCCAGCAGCATTGTTGACTACATTGAAATGAGCAACAACATCAGCCTTATGAGTACGAATATTCCTCATTCGCTGGTTGGCAAAAACCTTATCGAATCTGATTTGCGCAAACGTTACAATGTTAACGTCGTTGCCATTAAGCACGAAGGCGTAACTTATATTAACCCGAAACCGACTCAGGTTTTGGAAGAAGGCGACGAGATGATTGTTATTGGCGAGCATCAGAACATTAAAGCCTTAGAGGAAATTGTTTAATGAAAGAGATTACAAGCCTTGGCAACGCCGTTGTTAAGGATGTGTGCAATTTAAAACAGAAAAAGTACCGTGAACGCAGCGGCAGTTTTGTTGTTGAAGGGCTGCGCGCCGTTGAAGAAGCGGTGCGTTATGCCGCTGTGCAGAAGATTTTTGCCGTGCCGGATACTGCAAATACCAGGCTGGCGCAGCTTTTGGCTGATGCTGCCGCAAAAAATATTGAGCTTTACAGCGTAACGGAACAGGTTATGAAAAAAATGAGCGACACGGAAGCGCCGCAGGGTGTTTTGGCTGTGTGCAGCAAGCCGCAGGGTTTTATAGTAGCAGATGGTACTGTGCTTGTGCTTGACCGTGTGGCTGACCCCGGCAATGTCGGCACGTTAATCCGCACGGCGGAAGCGGCAGGCATTGCAGCGGTTGTTTTGCTGGCGGGCTGCGCCGACGCTTATGCGCCAAAAACAGTGCGTTCTACCATGGGCTCGCTTTTGCGCATGCCTGTTTTGTGCGATATGCCGGAAGCTGAGTTTACCAGCTGGGCGCATAAAAACAATTACGAAATTATGGTTACCTGCCTTGACGGCGCACAAAACCTGTATGAGGCGGAGTTTGGCGCGCGCACGGCCATAGTTGTTGGCAGCGAGGCTTACGGTGCTTCGGAAAGCTTAAAG
>ENA-OOSI01000565-OOSI01000565.1-human-gut-metagenome-genome-assembly--contig:-NODE-565-length-10774-cov-2.349473_pt1 | contig 10774 bp, 9 predicted proteins | sample MGYA00241171_ERZ501200 | MGnify/ENA primary metagenome ERZ501200 (study PRJEB25962, sample SAMEA2042554) | human gut metagenome | biome: human gut; feature: human-associated habitat; material: faeces...
GTCACCGCCGCAGCCAAATACAACCCAAAGTTTGCCGCGAGTAATGCCGCGCGCAGTTTTCAGCACGTTTTCCAGGCCGTCCGGGGTATGGGCATAATCCACAATTACGGTGTAGGGCTGTCCTGCCTCTACCAGCTGAAAACGCCCCGGCACGCCGTCAAAGCCGTCAAGCACGTCCACAATAATTTTCGGGTCAATCTTTTCGGCAAGCATTGCGCCCACGGCGGACATTACATTATATACGTTAAATTCACCCGTAATTTTAAGCACCAAATCCATTTCGCAGGCAGGTGTGTGCAGCTTTAATGCCATTTGTTTGGCCTGCACGTCAAAACTGATGGGATAAATATCGTAATCCTTGCTTTCGCCGTAAGTAATTACCGGCACTTTAGTGCGTGCGGCAATAATTTTACTGCTGGGGTCATCCATGTTAAGCACGGCAGTTTTGCCTTCCTTGGTGCCGCCTGCCAGATGTTCAAACAAAAGGCTTTTGGCATCACGGTAATTTTCAAAAGTTTTATGAAAATCCAGATGGTCCTGCGTGATATTGGTTAAAACAGCCGTATCATATTCAATACCGGCAACACGCTTTAAGGCCAAAGCGTGGCTCGAAACTTCCATTACCACATAATCGCACCCGCACTGCTGCATCTTATACAAAGTTTTCTGCAAATCAACAACATCCGGCGTTGTATTATGCGAAACTGTTTCTTCATCTTCAATCATAATATTAATGGTGCCAATCATACCAACCTTATATCCTGCCCTGCGCAGAATAAGCCTGATAATATTGGTGGTAGTTGTTTTGCCGTTAGTTCCGGTAACGCCAATCATGCGCATTTTTTTGCCGGGATAGTCAAAAAAATAAGGGGTCACTAACTCCATGGCCCTTCTGGTATCTTTTACTTTAATCAGCGTCATGCCTTCCGGGCATGCAGCAGCATCTTCAACAATGGCTGCCACAGCGCCCTTTTCGTGCGCTTGCGGCAAAAATTTATGCCCGTCAACAGTTGCGCCTTTCAGGCAGATAAATAAACTTCCCGGTACAACAACGCGGGAATCGGCAGTTATATCAGTAATGGTTTTGCCTGCCGCGCCGGCAACTTCTGCGTCCGGCAGCAGCTTCAGCAACTCCTGTAAATTCTTTTCCATCCGGATACCTCCAAAAGTGAAACGGCAGCCTTAATACACTCAGGCTGCCTCCCATAAAATTTTATATTATTATACCATATCTTGCTTAAGAAGGCTATGTTTTTTACTTTGCATAAGCATAACCGTCATAAGCAATTTTACCTTTGTCTGCTTTAACATAAATATTGTTGCGCGCTACCTGCATGCCAAGCTGCTTTTCTACAATAGAGGTAATTCTTTCAGGCCCCTTAAGCTGCTCAACAACAATGCGTTCTTCGCTGTTTTCCAGCATCAAAGCCGCTTCCTGCTGTTTTAAGGCTACAAGCTCATTGCTTTTGGAAATAAGGCATTCGCTGCGTACAACGCATGCAAAATAAGTAGCCAGCAAAATTCCTGCCACCACAGCAATACGGCGGCGCATAAGTTTTAAATTGCGCTGTTTGGGCCTTTTTACATACGCTGTCTGCCGTACAGTATTTTCTTGTTGTTCTTCCAATTCCCATGCATATTCATCATACTTTCTGGCTAACATAGCGTTTTCCTCCATCAATATTTATCAGCATTTCTCGGCAAACCTAAGCCTTGCACTGCGCGCACGCGGATTTTCTTCAACTTCTTCCGCAGGCGGCACAATATTCCCCACTTTTTTCAGCTGCGGTTTTCTGCCGCACACACATACCGGAAACTGCGGCGGGCAAATGCAGCCTTTGGCAAGCGCTGCAAAAGTTTGTTTTACAATTCTGTCTTCCAGCGAATGAAAGGTTATTACGCCAATTCTTCCGCCTGTTTTAAGCCTTGCCACAGCATTTTCCATCGTTTTTTGCAGTATGCCGAGTTCATTGTTAACTTCAATCCTCAGCGCCTGAAAAGTTCTTTTCGCCGGGTGCGGCCCATCCATTCTGGCACCTTTAGGTATAGCTTTTTTTATAATTTCCACCAGTTCAAAAGTGGTGGAAATATGTTTGTTTTTGCGCTCTGCCGCAATAAACGAAGCTATGCGTTTGCTCCAGCGCTCCTCGCCGTAACGGTGAATAACATCAGCAAGCTCGCTTTCAGAATAATTATTTACAATATATTCCGCGCTCAGCTTCGCGCTTTTATCCATGCGCATATCAAGCGGCCCGTCGTGCATATACGAAAAACCGCGTTCCGGTGTATCCAGCTGATAACTTGAAACACCAAGGTCAAAAAAGATACCGTCAATCTGTTCTATGTTTAAACTGTCAAGCACAGTATCAAAATCTTTAAAATTGCTTTTTACGGTAGCTATCCGGCATTTGCACGGAGCCAGGCGTTTTTTGGATGCGGCAATGGCATCTTCGTCCTGGTCAATGCCTATAAGCATTCCGTCTACGTTAAGCTGCGAAGCAAACCCGAAGGAATGCCCGGCGCCGCCCATAGTGCAGTCCACATAAACGCCGTCTTTATTTGTTATAAGCCATTTAACGCTTTCATCAAGCAAAATGCTTTTATGCTTAAATTCGTTTGCTGCCATTTTAAATACCTATATCCATATCAGCAAGCTGCGCTGCCACAGCATCGGCGTCTTCGGCATTAACTGCGTTATATTCCTGCCAACGGGCTGCGTCCCAAATTTCAGCCCTGCTGCCTACGCCAACTATTACCGCGTTTTTTTCAAGCCCGGCAAAAGTACGCAGGCTTGCCGGAAGCAGTACACGCCCCTGCTTGTCACATTCTACTTCGGCTGCGCCGCTGAAGAAAAACCTGCTGAAAGTACGGGCATTTTTATTCGTCATCGGCAAAGCGTTAAGTTTAAGTTCCAGCTTATGCCATTCATCTTTATCATATACAAACAGGCAGCCATCCAGCCCTTTGCTGATGATAAAACTGCCGCCGAGGGTTTCACGGAGCTTTGCGGGCATGAAAAGGCGGCCTTTTACGTCAATAGTATGCTGATATTCACCCATTAACATAGCGGCACTCTCCTCCCCTTTTCCCCACTTTACACCATTATACCCCACTTTAAGTTAAAAAACAATATTATTATGCATATTAATGCACTTTTTTGTAAATTAACAGGCAGCCAAAAATATTTTTAAGCAAGTTACCCTAAAGCAACTTTTATTTTTGCCAAACTGTGGTATAATAAAAAAGCCGAAAGGCAAAAAGTAAATAATTTAGCATTTATGCTTTAAGGAGGATTATTAAATATGCTTACCAAAGATACCGGCATTATTGATGCCGTTCAAAACCATCCTGAAATTTTAGAAGTTTTTGCAGAATACGGCCTCGGCTGCGTTGGCTGCATGGCATCCCATTTTGAAAGCATCGGCCAGGGCGCTGCTGCCCACGGCATTGATGTTGACGCTTTCATTGCCGACTGCAACAAAGCTATTGAAGCTGCAAAAAAATAAAACCGCAGCTTAACACCGCGGTTTAAAATTTAAAACTGTTTTAAGGGCTTAGCCCGGCATGTGCCGGATTAAGCCTTTTTATTTTGCTTTCATCTGCTTAACAATCAGCGATACGGAAGGCTGTGTTATACTGAACAGGTTTGCCAGAAAGTCCTGCGTTAAATGTTCTTCATTATATAAACGCCATATCTCCCTGTTGCGTTCTTCCCTGCCGCTGAACGGCTTTAGCTCTACCTCTCTTGCCTCTATACAGAACCCTCTGTCGGCCAGCACTACTACCTTGCGCCTGCCTTCGCCGTCCGTTATTTTAAGTTCCAGCGTCCTGCCTCCGTTTTCGTCACGCTGGTTGATGTTATAGTACTCTATTTCATCTTCCCCCGCCGCTTTTTTCAGCATCGTCTGGTTAAACGGTATTTCTTTTATTTCCACCATATCACCTCGTATGTATTGATATGTTTTTGGCTGTGCAGCAGGGATTTGCCTGCTGCTTTATTTTTACTTTGCGTTTTTGCGCTGAAGTATTTTTAGCGCCATTGTGTAGGCGTTGCGCATGGTTGCATTATTACGTGCGTCTACCGGCGTCATGTCTGCCCCAAGGTCTGCGCATACTTTTCCTTCGCTGTCTACTATGTAGTTTGCTCCTATTATGTATTCATTGCCGAAGGTGTTAAATAAATACAGCGTTACTGCTGATACTGCATTCTGCATGTCTTCTCCCTGCCTTAAGCTGGCAAGAAAGCTCTGGTCTGTGTATTTTTCTTCGGCAAAGAAGGCAAGGTAGTATTTGCCGTCTTTTTTTACGGTGTTTACGCTCTCGCTGTCTATATAAAGCACTCCTACATCCGTTTTACCTGCTTCAAGCAGGCTCTGCGCCAGCGTGGCCCGCGGCAGCTGGCCCAGTGCCGCCGCTGTAAGGCAGGTTGCCATTAGTCCTTTTAGTTTGCCCATGGTGTTTTACCGTTTATTTCTGTTCTTCGTTCTGCTGCATGGGGCTTAAGGCAAAGTCTGTCATTTTGTTTTCTTTGTTGAAGGCAAAGGTGATGCTTACAAGTTTTTCTTTGCTGAAGCTACCTATGTAGGTTACGTAGTCTACGTTGTCATAACGCTGGAAGGAGTAGAATTTGCTTTCTTTTAATCTGCCGAAGCGTTCCTGTACTTGTTTTTTGAGTACGTCATAGGCTTGTTCTGTTACTTTGGCTTTTAAGGTGTCGTCAAAGCCGCTCGCAAACTGGTTGTAGGCAGGTGCTTCCAGAGTAAAGGCGGCTACAAAGTTTTCTGCCGCACGCTGTTCTTTGTTAAGGTCGCCGCCGTCTGCTGCAAAGCCTATGGCTGCTATGGCAAGGGTAAAAATTGTGGTTAGGGTTAAGATGAGTTTTTTCATTGACTGTTCCTTCTTTCTTAGTTTGCTATAAATAAAAGTTTGGCTATATATAGTTTAATATGCAGTTAGTTATAGTAATAAAGGCGGGTTTGTACCCGCCTTTATTAACTTTAGAACTCGTTTGCTGTTTATGCTGTTTTAAACAGTTACTTTGTTAAGCTGTTCTTATTTGGCTGCTTCTGCCTGTGCTGCGCGTTCTGCCGCAAGTTTGGCATGGCGTTCCTGCTGTGCTTTAATTTTTGCTTCTTTGGCAGCTTGTTTCATTTCTTCTGCTTTTGCAAGTTTTGCTTCTTCTGCTCTTCTTGCATCTGCTTCTGCCTGTGCTTTTTTAATTTCAGCTACTTTTTCAGGAGATTTGCGGCCAAATTTCCAGGTTGCACCAATGCCGCCCATTACTTCGTCGCCGCTGGTAGATACGGACAGGCTCAGCATGAAGTCGCGGTTCGGGTAATGGAACAGGCCCAAAGCTGCGCCGGTTTCATCACGATACTGGCCAATGCCTACTGCTACTTCTGTCGGAGCGGCAGGGTCATAACCCATGGTACGCAGGTTTGCAATTGCTGCTGCCATTGCGCCTACTTTATCAATGCGGTCTTCCAGTTCGCCTACGCGGTTATTCAGTTCGCTTACGCCCTGTTCAAGGTTGCCTACGCGGTCAGCAGTTTCAGAAAGACTTACTCTATCAGCTGTACCTTCATTGATTACAACATCATGGTCGCTGATAATAGTTTTGTCGGCAATGCTTACGCCGTCTTTGGAAACAGTGGTTCCGCCATTGCCACCAACATTTACTCCGTCAGCAGTTACACTTGTTTGTCCGCCAACATTCAAGCCTTCGTTATCCAGCGTAGTATTACCGGTTACTACTTTATCAGCAGTTACAGTTCCACCTTCTAAACCTACGCCACCAATGTCGGCCTTGTCTGCTTGAAGATTATCAAAGTAGCCGTTAGTAGCATCAACTGTTGTATCAGTAATAGTGGTATGCTGTCCGCCAGCAGCGCCAACAGTAATACCATTTTCATCAAAGTGGGAATTACCAATATTACCTTTATCTGCGCTAATTTCTCCAGTTGTTACTTTATCAAAGTTGCCGTTTGTGCCGTTTACATCGCCCTCAGCGGTAATATCTCCTTTTACATTTTCATTTCCGCCAGCACCGGTTTCAGTATCGCCTTTAACATCAAGGTTACCATCAATGGTAGTTGTACCAGTATCCTTATCATAGCTGATACCTTGAGTTTTATCTTCAACATTTTGAACTCTATCAGTTAATGCCTCTAAATTGCTGTTGATAGTATTAACATCAGTACGCAAACCACCTACATCATCCCTTAAAATTCTAACATCAGTACGCAAACCACCTACATCCAAGCGTAAATCATTTACATCTGTACGCAATTGCGATACATCTCCGCCAACAGTTCCCAAAGTTTCATCCATTTGAGAAATATCATAACCGCCAACTAAAACTTGGTCTCCATTGGTCGCAAGTTTTACACCATTAAAATCAGCCGCAGTAATGCTGCCAGTAGAAGCATCAAGATGAATCATTTGTGTGCCGTCTGCTTTAATACCTACAGCAATATCACCAATATTTTCTCCACTACCTTGAATTTGTGTTATAGGATTCCAATTTTCGTCTGCAACACTCATTGTGCCTTTAGTCATAAAGTTACCATTAGTCGGGTCAATGCGCAATGTAGAAGATTCACCTTTCGGACCAGCGAAAATCATTGTTTCTCCGCCAATGTCTTGTACATACAAACCTCCATCAGCACCCTCTGCAACTAAACCAGTGCCACTTAAAGTACCTTTTGTTGTTACATTACCGCCTTTATCAACATAAAATGCACCATTAGCAGCTTTTACAGCACCATTACGGTCAACCTTAAATACAGCATTGTCGCCATTTTTACCGATAATTAAAGAATTACCTTTAATAGTGCCATTTTCATCTACATAAAAAGCATTATTCCATGTAGCAAATTTATCAGCAATAACCTTGCCAACAAAAACAGTTTTTCCATCTATGGTTTTGCTAGCGTTGATGTTTTGAGTTATTTTATTTAAAGTATTTACATCCTCTTCTACTTTATTAGCCATTACCGGACTAGCATAAATACCGGTCATTACACTTGCGCATAATGCCATTGCTAAAATTTTAGATTTTTTGTTTTTAGCCATCCTTATCACCTTTCCCGTTTGTTTTATTTAAAAGCGCGCGCCTTTAAATATTTTTACTCTGTAAGCCATCAGGGAATGTTACCGCGGTGTCACATTCCTCAAAGGGTTTGCAGGTTTAACTTTGCTGATTTTGCAGAGATAAAGCGTCCTCTATCTCTTTGCTAAAATTATACCACGTTCTTTCCCCCCCGGCAAGACCTTACTTTAACTTTTTGTCTTTCTTTTACGTATCTTGCCAACTGGTAACCAGGTTTGTGTTAATCCGCTCTTTTTTATTTTTTACAAATTTTTTCAACAAACTCTTTACAAACTGCCAAGCCTTCGGTTATAATCTTGCTTACGCCGCTTTTTGGGTGCGCACCGCTAAACGGCTTATTATTTTAACAGGGGGTTTATTTTTGAATAATTACCAAAACAGAAAAAACTTTTTATTTACTAATGCGGTGCCTAAAACGTCAAAGCCAAAATCTGCCGTGCCAGAGATGGATATTATACCTAAAACCGTGCGCCACAAAACTTTTACCACTTTGGCAAATAAAACAAAAAGTTTAATTACCGCTGCCCAAAATGGTGACAAGCAGGCGTTGGAACAGCTTTGCATATCTTTTGAGACTTTGTTCCGCAGTGAAATGCGCCGCGATATGTTTTACAATGCCCTTGGCTTTGAGGAGGGGTTAAGCCTTGCAAGGTTAAAGTTTATTGAGCTTGTATTAACATACAACGGCGCTGATTATGAGCATTTTGCAGGATATGTTAGGTGCCGTATTCACTTTGCGCTGTACGACGAAGTAAAAAAAGTGTGGGCGGATGAAAATAAAAAAGCGCCCCTGCCCGATAGTGAGGCAGAAGGCGCTGAGTTCAGCGACGATGTTATTGAACGTGAGGAATTAAGTATTTTATTAAATTTAGCGCTTAATAAGTTAACTGCCAAACAGCGGCAGACTATTGAAGCGCTTTACATAAATGGTTACAGCGGAAGGGAAGCTGCCGAGCTGCTTAACTGTTCGCCTGCCATGGTTACCAAACACCATAAGCAGGCCTTAAAAAACTTACGCAGCAATATTGCGTAACTTAGATTTTTCTTTATAAAAAAGATATGCTCCCATTAGCTTTCCGGAAGTTTTATTTTTAACTGCCGGTTCTAACGGGAGCATTTTGTTTTTTATTATTTTACCAAACGGCAACCATGCCGTCGGCGCGCGGTTCTGTCGCGCCAACAAGCACGCCGTCATCATTGCGCCAAATCATCTGGCCGCGGCCAAAGTCAATAAAGTCATCGGTTACGATAAGTTCGTGCCCGCGGGCGCGCAAAGCATTAATTAATTCTTCGCCAACGCCTGCTTCAACCATAACTTTTTTGCCTTCAATCCACTGCCAGCGCGGGCAGTCCAGTGCTTCCTGCGGGTTCATGCCAAAATCAATTACGTTATGGATAACCTGCAAGTGACCCTGCGGCTGCATGTAACCGCCCATTACGCCAAACGGGCCCACGGCTTTGCCGTCTTTTGTTAAAAAGCCCGGTATAATGGTATGATATGGTTTTTTCAGCGGTACAAGGGAATCGTCGTGCTGCGGGTCAAGCGTAAAGCCGGAGGCCCTGTCGTTAAAGGCAATGCCGTAATCGGGTACAACTATGCCGCTGCCAAAGCCCTGAAAATTGCTTTGGATATACGAAACCATGTTGCCTTCGCCGTCTGCCGTACACAGATATACCGTGCCGCCGCAGAACGGATTGCCCGGCTTGGGCATAATTGCCTGCTCGCCAATAAGTGCGCGGCGTTTTGCTGTATATTCATCACTAAGCAGTTCTTTAACCTGCGCTTTCATATAACGCGGGTCGGCAACGTATTTTCTGCCGTCGGCGTAGGCAAGCTTCATAGCTTCAATTTCGTGGTGCAGGTTTTCAGCACAGTCTTTGCCGCCGTGTTCAAAACCTTTTAAAATATTAAGCGCCATTAAAGCCACAATGCCGTGCCCGTTAGGAGGCAGTTCCCATACGCGGTAACCGCGGTAATCGATGCTGATTGGCTCTACCCATTCGGCACGGTAAGCAGCTAAATCGCTTTTGCGGATATAGCCGCCTGTGCTGCGCGAAAATTCATCAATTTTATCTGCAATTTCGCCGCGGTAAAAGGCTTCACCGTAGCTATCAGCAATAAGGCGCAGCGTTTTAGCCTGTTTGGGCAACTTGGCAACTGTGCCGGCTGCCGGGGTTTCGCCGTTTTCAGTAAAGGTATCAAACCAGCCTTTAAAGGCCGCGTTATTTTTATACGGAGCAAAAACGCCAAGCCCTTCATGCCATAAGCGGCTGATAACCGGCGATACCGGATAGCCGTTTTCGGCATATTCAATCGCCGGTGCAAACAGTTCGGCAAAAGGCAGTTTGCCAAAGCGTTTGTGCAGTTCTGCCCAGGCAGATACCGCACCCGGAACCGTTACCGATTCCCAGCCGCGCTCGGGAATTGCCGTTTTATCTTTTAATGCCGCACTGTCCGGTGTTAAAAGTTCAGGCGCATAACCGCTGCCGTTTAAGCCGTATAATTTGCCGCCAACCCACACCTGGGCAAAGGCATCGCTGCCAAGCCCGTTGCTGGTGGGCTCTAAAATTGTAAGCGCAATGGCGGTTGCACCAGCGGCATCAACGGCGTTGCCGCCTTTTTTAATCATATCAAGCCCGGCCTGCGCTGCCAGCGGCTGGCTGCTGCAAACCATGCCCTTTGTGCCGTACATTACGCTGCGGCGCGAAGGGTATTTATATTGTAAGGGATTAAAACCAAAATCCATTTTATGCGCCTCTGTTTATTTGCTGATGTTGTAGAAAACATCCATTCCTTTATATTTGGCTGCGCTGCCAAGGTCTTCTTCAATGCGCAGAAGCTGGTTGTATTTTGCTACGCGGTCAGTTCTTGCCGGTGCGCCGGTTTTAATCTGGCCTGCGTTAACGGCAACTGCAATATCCGAAAGCGTGGTATCTTCCGTTTCGCCGCTGCGGTGAGAAATAATGCAGGTGTAGCCTGCGCGATTGGCGGTTTCAATAGCGCGGAAAGTTTCGGTAAGCGTGCCAATCTGATTTACTTTAATGAGGATTGCGTTGCCGACATGTTTTTCAATGCCTTCTTTAAGGCGTGCTTCGTTGGTTACAAACAGGTCGTCGCCAACAAGCTGAACTTTTTTGCCAAGGCGTTTGGTAAGTTTTTTCCAGCCGTCCCAGTCGTCTTCAGCAAGGCCGTCTTCAATGGATATAATAGGATATTTTTCGCACAGCATGGCAAGGTAGTCAATCATTTCTTCGCTGGTTTTTACAACGCCTTCGCCAGCCATGTCATACTTGCCGTCTTTATAAAATTCGCTTGAAGCAACGTCAAGAGCCATAACAATATCTTTGCCTGGTTTGTAGCCTGCTTTTTCAACGGCTTCCAAAATAACGGCAATGGCTTCTTCGTTGGATTTCAAATCCGGAGCAAAGCCGCCTTCGTCACCCAAACCGGTGCCAAGGCCTTTTTCCTTTAAAAGGGATTTAAGCGTATGGTAAATTTCAACATTCATGCGCAGGCATTCGGTAAAGGATTTTGCGCCAACAGGCATAATCATAAATTCCTGAATGTCTACGTTGTTATCGGCATGCTGGCCGCCGTTTAAAATGTTCATCATCGGCACGGGCAGTTCCTGTGCAGCTACGCCGCCAAGGTACAGGTACAGC
>ENA-OOSI01000570-OOSI01000570.1-human-gut-metagenome-genome-assembly--contig:-NODE-570-length-10745-cov-2.332554_pt1 | contig 10745 bp, 6 predicted proteins | sample MGYA00241171_ERZ501200 | MGnify/ENA primary metagenome ERZ501200 (study PRJEB25962, sample SAMEA2042554) | human gut metagenome | biome: human gut; feature: human-associated habitat; material: faeces...
AACATCTGGAGCAGATGAAGCTGCCGGTGCCTCTGCGTCTGGTGGTGAAGACCACTCCTAGTTCCATGCACAGTCTGCATGCCCTCTCGCCTTATCTCCGTGGCGAGCGCTTCTGCCTTACCACCGTGGATACCATCTTCCGTGAGGAGGAGTTCAAGAAGTATATCCGCCACTTCCAGGAGGCAAAGGATATTGACGGCTGCATGGCTGTCACCCCATACGTGGATGATGAAAAACCGCTGTGGGTAGGCGTGGAGAAACAGGAGGATGACGAGGGTGCCAGTCTGCTCGACAAGCAGGGTTCGCACAAGAAACCCCGAATTACGGGCTTCCACGATAAGCAGGAGGGCGATGACCATCTGATTTCGGGTGGCATCTACTGCCTGGGCGACAAGGCGCTCGATGTGCTCGACCACTGTATGGAGCAGGGCATGAGCCGTATGCGCAACTTCCAGCGTCAGCTGGTGGTAGAGGGATTGAAGCTGGAGGCTTATCCTATTAACAAGATTCTCGATGTAGATCACAAGGAGGATATTGCGAAGGCTGAGGCTTTCATTCATCCGCTGGAGGGTAAGACTCTGGTGGGTGTATGCCGCGGCAACGAGTTCTCGCCTAATTGTGTGGATAACGATGCTGCCATCATGAATGCCGTAGAACAGCAGCTGGAGGCACTCGGTGCGAAGGTGATGCTGATGTGCGAGAAGGAATTCTGCCGCAAGGCAACTGTGTTGGAGAGAGCCTACGGATGGCCTCGCTGCCGTGTGACAGTGGGCGTGGATGGCTTCTTCTCGATGGCACGCAGCAAGCAGGCACTCGATATTCTCGGCAGAATAGAGGAGGAAGGCGTATTGGTGGTGAACTCCAGTCTGGGTGTAAATCGCTGCATCCGCCGCATCATGACCGAGCGTTTCATCGCCGGAGGCATCGCTACTCCCGAGAGCCGCATCATCGGCAGAAACGGAGAGATGGTGAAGGATATCCACTATCCTTGCTGGCTGAAGCGTGGCGACGGTTGTGCGCAGCAGAAGGAGGATACCTGCTATGTGCAGAACGAGCAGGAGGCTGAGGCGCTGCTGAAGGAATTCTGGCTGCGTGGCATCACATCGGTGGTGGTGAATGAGCATCTGAAGGGCGACCTCATCAAGTTCTACGGCGTATCGGGTACCGATTTCTTCTATTGGTTCTATCCATCGAAATGCGGCCATCGTTCCAAGTTCGGACTGGAGGTGATCAATGGCGAGGCTCAGGGCTTCGTCTTCGATGCCGAGGCTCTGAAGGCTGAGGCTGACAAGGCTGCCGACATGCTGAATGTGCCGGTATATGGCGGCGACTGCGTGGTCAGCGAGGATGGCAGCATCCGCATTATTGATTTCAACGACTGGCCTAGCTTTGCGCCATGCCGTGATGAGGCTGCGTTCTATATAGCAACAAAAATGATACAAGAATAAAAATAAAAAAGATGAATCAGGAATTTAAGGCTTCTCTGAAATCAGCGGATACCGAGGAGCACATTGATATTTACTTCTATCGTCCTATTGGTTACCAGTGGGCGCGATTCTTCCGCATGCTTCACGTCACCCCAAACGTGGTGACCATTCTTTCCATCTTCCTCGGTGTAGGAGCGGGCATCTGCTTCTATTTCGATGATTTGGCAATCAACATCTTGGGCATCTTCTTGCTCATTTGGGCAAACGTATATGACAGTTGCGACGGTCAGTTGGCACGACTCACCAATCAGAAGAGTGCCCTGGGCAGAATCCTCGATGGCGCTGCTGGCGACTTCTGGTTTGTCAGCATCTACTTCGCCATCTCCTTCCGTCTGATGCCGGAGTGGGGCTGGAAAATCTGGGCACTCTGCATCGTTGCCGGTTTCGGATGCCATGCCATTCAGAGCCGTCTTGCCGACTACTACCGTCAGATTCACCTCTTCTTCCTGAAAGGCAAGGAGGGAAGCGAACTGGACGATGCCAGCAAGCAGGTAGAACTGTGGAAGCAGATGAAGTGGAAGAAGGAGCCAGTGCAGAAACTCTTCCAGTTCTTCTACAAGAACTATACCTTGGGACAGGAGCGGGATACTCCTATCTTCCAGATATTCAAGAGAAATCTGCGCGAAAGATATCCGCAGCAGTTGCCTGAGCAGTTGCGTGCCGACTTCCGTGCGGGCAGTCTTCCACTGATGAAATATGCCAATATCCTTACCTTCAACTGGCGCAGCATCACGCTGTTCATCTCTATTCTGGTAGGTCTTCCATGGCTTTATCCGGCTATCGAGATTACCGTGTTCAGCCTGATTTTCTTCTATATGAGAGGAACCCACGAGCGTCTTTGTCTGAAGCTCAACCAGAAGGTTCTGAAGGGAGAGTACGAGGTATAAACGAATAACAAGTTCATTTATGAATAACAAGTTCAGAAATATATTCATGGCGTTCGGTATCATCGCCATCATCATCATGCTCTGCACGATGGATATGGACTATACCGATATCTGGCGCTATCTGAAGCAGGCGGGCATCTATTTCCCGCTGATTCTCGGTCTGTGGCTCGTGGTTTATTGGGTGAACACCATTTCCTGGTGGCTCATCATCAACGACGAGGGTAGGGTGAAGGGACTCTCGTTCTGGCGAGTATATAAGCTCACCGTGAGCGGATTTGCCCTGAACTACACCACTCCCTGCGGATTGATGGGCGGCGAACCTTACCGCATTATGGAGCTGAAGCCTTTTACGGGTGTGAGCAAGGCTACATCATCGGTCATTCTTTATGTGATGATGCACATCTTCTCCCATTTCTGGTTCTGGTTCCTTTCTACATTTCTCTATATCGCCCTGTATCCGATAGGTGTCCCTATGGGCTTCATGCTGGGCTTCATCGCAGCCTTCTGCCTGCTCGGCATCTACTTCTTCGCCCGCGGCTACAAGACGGGAATGGCGCAGAAGGGCATCCGTCTGCTCACCCATATTCCTTTCGTGAAGAACTGGGCTAAGCGGTTTGAGCAGGAGAAGCAGGAGACCCTGGAGCAGATAGATTCGCAGATAGCCCTGCTGCATGGTCAGCACAAGAGCACTTTCTACAGTTCCCTCTTCTTCGAGGTGATGGCGAGAGTGCTCCAGAGTCTGGAGATTTATCTTATCCTGAAGGCTTTTGCGGCGGATATCAGCATCACCGACAGCATTCTGATTCTTGCCTTCTCATCGCTTTTCAGCAATCTCATCTTCTTCTCTCCTATGCAGTTGGGAGCCCGTGAGGGTGGTCTTGCCTTGGCGGTGGATGGCCTGCATCTTACGGGTGCCCTGGGCGTATATACCGGTCTCATCACCCGAATCCGTGAGCTGGTATGGATAGCCATCGGCATTCTGCTCATCAAGGTGGGAAACAAGGACCTGAAGAAGATTCAGGAAGAATACGAGGCTGATCAGAAGAGCCAGCAGCAAACAATTAATAAAGGAAAATAATGAAAGTACTGGATATAAAAGGAATTATCTTTGATTATGGTGGCACGCTCGATACCAGGGGCGACCACTGGTCGGAAGTGCTGTGGCAGGGCTACGAGCATTTCGGCATCGGTGTGGCTGATGACGAGGAAGTTGAGCCAGGAGTAAGTATTCATAAGCAGGCGTTTCGCGATGCCTACGTGTATGGTGAGCGAGCACTGGCTGTGAATCCCATCGTGACTCCTGATTTCCATTTCGAGGATATTCTCAGAGAAAAACTGATCCTGGAATTGAATTTCCTGGCAGGAAAGGAATTGCTGGAGACAGGAAAGGATGATTCTGAGAAACAGGCACTTTTCCTCTCCCTTTCTGATTCAGAAATCCAGCAGATTGCTGTGGATATGGCTCGCTATATCAATGCCAAGACCCTTGCTCTTCTGAATGAAAACAAGCAGGTGTTGGAGCATCTGAAACAGAAGGGTTATCCGATGGTGCTGGTTTCCAATTTCTACGGCAACATCAATCAGGTATTGAAGGATGCAGGAATTGATGGCTATTTCGAGGACGTGATAGAATCGGCAGTAGTGGGGGGGCGAAAGCCGAACCCAGCCATCTTCGCCCTTGGAGTCTGCGCCCTCGATCTTCCTGCCTCTCAGGTGCTGGTAGTGGGCGATACCTATGGCAAGGATATCGTTCCTGCCCATAAGCTGGGTTGCCACACCCTATGGATCAAGGGATTGCAGTGGGAAGAGAAGAAGGTGGATGAATCCATCCCCGATGGCATCATCAAGAAACTCTCTGAGATGGAGGGATTTCTGAAAATCTCATAAAAAACTGAAATATATAATAGGTTTTTGCAGCTATTTACGAATAATGTTATAACTTTGCATCCTGAAAGTAGAGAATGATTAATAATGGGCGCAAGGCCCCTATATATATAATAAGGTAATGAAAGGTATAAGAAAATTGTATTTGGTGCTCGTCCTCCTGGTGGTTTCTACACTCCAGATGATGGCGCAGCAGAAGATAACAGGTCGTGTCATCGACGATGACGGCTTTGCCGTATCGTATGCAAGCGTGCAGTACAAGGGACACAAGATTGCCGTTTCCAGTGATGGAGAAGGTAAGTTTACCATCGAAAAGAAGCCGGGACTGATGCTTACCGTCAGCGCTCTGAGCTACAAGACCGCAACGGTCAAGGTAGATGAGAAAACCAGCTTCCTCGAAATCAAGCTCAAGGACGATTCCCACAAGCTGGGAGAAGTCGTGGTGAAGTCGAAGAAGGGAAGATACAAGCGCAAGGATAACCCTGCCGTGGAACTCATGCGACGTGTCATCGCTGCCAAGAAGAAGAGCGACCTCAGCAACTATGATTATTATCAGTATGATAAATATCAGAAGATCACCCTCGCACTCAATGATATCACCAAGGAACAGATGGAGGGCAAGTTCTTCAGCAAGCGACAGTATCTCCTCGACCAGGTAGAGCTTTCGCCTTACAACGGCAAGCTCACCCTGCCGGTAAGCATCGATGAGACCGTTTCGCAGCACGTTTACCGCAAGGACCCGAAGAGCGAAAAGGATATCATCAAGGGTCAGCAGAGCAATGGTATCGGACAGGTGATCCAGACCGGAGAAATCCTGAATACTGCCATCAAGGATGTCTTTACTGATGTGGATATCTACGATGACTACGTGCGTCTGCTCCAGTATCCGTTCCCGTCTCCGCTGGGCAGAACAGCCATCAGCTTCTATCATTATTATATAGAAGATACGGTGTATGTGAACCGCGACCTCTGCTATCACCTGCAGTTTATCCCAGCCAACAGTCAGGACTTCGGATTCCGAGGCGAGCTCTATGTGCTTGCCGACAGTACCCTGCACGTCAAGAAATGTAATCTCTACATGCCTCACAACTCAGCCGTCAACTGGGTGAAGGATATGAAGATTGAGCAGGAATATACCAAGCTCGACAATGGCGAGTGGGTGCTCACCAAGGATGATATGATAGCAGAAATGCACATGAACAAGCTGCTGCAGGACCTGCTGGTGGTGCGAAACACCCGAATCACCGATTACGCCTTCGACCCTTTGCCGAAGATTCTCTTCAAGGGCAAGGCGAAGGTAAGGCATGATATGGATGCGATGAACCGTGATGAGGCTTACTGGAACAAGTACCGACAGGTGGGGCTCACCAAGAGTGAGTCTTCGATGGACAGTTTCATCCACCGCATGGAGAATTCCAAGGGATTCAAGTACATCATCTTCGGCGTCAAGGCGCTCATGGAGAACTATGTAGAGATAGGAAGCGGAGGAAAGGATGGCAGAAAGAGCCTCTTCGACCTCGGACCTATCAACACCTTCCTCTCCAACAACTACGTGGATGGCGTGCGCCTGCGTCTGGCAGCCCGTACCATGGCGGCACTCAACCCTCATTTCTTCTGGGATGGATATGGCGCCTACGGTATGAAGAGCCACAACTGGTACTACGGTCATCTCTTCACCTATTCGCTCAACAAGAAAAAGAACAGTCCGTTCGAATTCCCGATGCGTAAGTTCGTCTTCGAGATTGGTCACGATATCACCTCTCCATCCGATGACAACCTGCTGCACAACAAGGATAACTTCTTCATGACCATCCGTGCCGCTACGCAGGACCAGATGTATCTCTATCAGCGACAGAAGTTCAGCTTCGTCTATGAGACCGACTGGGGACTCCGCTTCGATGCGGGAATGAGATGGCAGAGCAACCGCACCGTGGGCAATCTGCATTATTTCAAGGTGAACACGGGCGAGGAAGTAAAGAAGATACGCACCACCGAGGCATCTGTGGGCATCGACTACAACCCGGGTGTTACCTATGTCAACACCAAGCAGCAGCGATTGCCTATCAATCTCGACAGTCCTGAGCTCACACTCCGCCATTCCATGGGTCTGGACGGATTCATGGGCGGTCAGTATCAGAGCAACCTCACCACTCTGGGCATCTACAAGCGCCAGTGGCTGGGCAGCTTCGGATATGTGGATTTCAACATCGTGGGCAAGATGCAGTGGAACAAGGTTCCATTCACCATGCTCGTCCAGCCACCAGTCAACCTCTCCATCTTCGAGCAGGAGGCAACCATCAGTATGATGAAAGACTGGGAGTTCCTGAGCGACCGCCAGCTCTTCTGGTCGGTAGCCTGGGATATGAACGGCAAGCTTCTCAACCGCATTCCGCTCATCAAGAAGCTGAAGTGGCGCGAGTATGTAGCCGTGAAGGGAGTATGGGGACAGCTCACCGACAAGAACAATCCGGTGAAGAATACATCGGATGACGTGATTTTCAAGTTCCCTAACAACTCCTATACCTTTGGCAACACGCCATATTGGGAGGTGGTAGCCGGTGTGCACAACATCTTCAAGTTCTTCGGAATTGATTATGTGCGCCGTATCAACTACCTGAATCATGCCAATGTAGATAAGTGGGGCATCCGAATGGGATTCCTCATGTCATTCTAGAAAGATAAAACAGGGAGAACATAGCAAAGGCTATGTTCTCCCTTCATCAAAGTTTGGTCATAAAAGAGTATATAACAACATAAAAGAAGGAGAATGCTTATGAAGATTCTATTGGCAGATAAGCAGGATATCACGCGCGCCGGACTGACATACGTGATAGAGAAAATGGAAGGATTGGAAACCAAGTATGTGGAAGACAAGACTGAGCTGATGCTTGCCTTGCGGGAAAACGAAGATACGGTGGTGATACTCGATTACACGCTTTTCGATATCAATGATTCCGCCGAACTGCTCATTCTCAATCAGCGCTTTCCCTATACCCGATGGCTGCTGTTCAGCGAAGACCTGAGTGCCGAGTGCGTGCGTGTGCTCATCGCCAGCAGCAGTATGTTCAGCGTGCTCCTGAAGGAGAGTTCGCTGATGGAAATCAAGGAGGCGATACGCTTCTGCGTGGACAGCAAGCGGTTTGTCTGCCAGCGAATGATGGAGGTGCTCCTTACTCCGCCGCAGGAAGTAGAAGAAAAAGTGAATCTCACCAAGACCGAAACCGAGATTCTCAAGGATATCGCCCTGGGTATGACTACCAAGGAAATCGCCGAGAAGCGTTTCTCCAGTTTCCATACCGTGAATACCCACCGGAAGAATATCTTCAGAAAGCTCGGTGTGAACAACGTGCACGAAGCAACAAAGTATGCACTTCGCGCCGGACTGGTAGATTCTGCGGAATATTACATCTAGAAGAAATAAACTGTTATAACAATTTTATAAACTCTAAAAACAAACTAAATGAAACCAACAAAGTCATTATTTGTTACGGCTGCATTGATTCTGGGCGCTATGGGTGTCCAGGCTGCTGGCTTCGTACAGAAAGGTAATTACCTTACCGTACAGTTGAAACAGCATCAGAACTATGGTCCGTCGCAAATCCGCCTCCAGGTGGTCAGCGACCGCATCATCCGTGTGCAGGCTACTGCCGAGCAGAGCTTCCGCAGCAAGCAGAGTCTCATCATCGTGCCTCAGAACTCCAAGGCGAAATATAAGGTAGAGGAGCAGGGCGATGACCTCATCATCACCACCGCTGCCATGCGTGCCGTGCTGAACGAGGCTACCGGACAGATTACCTTCTACGATCTCAAGGATCAGGTACTGTTGAAAGAGGTGGCACAGGGAGGAAAGACCTTCAAGCCTTTCACCGTACCCGACCGTGAAATCGGTGTGGATATCGCCAAGGTACCCGAGGCACAGAAGCACGGATGGTCATGGCGTGCCCTCTTCGATTCGCCAGACAATGAAGCTTTCTATGGTCTCGGTCAGCACCAGAGCGAAGAGCTCAACATGAAGGGCAAGAACGAAGACCTCTTCCAGTATAACACCAAGGTGAGTGTGCCTTTCGTCATCTCCAACAAAAACTACGGCATCCTCTGGGATTCCTATTCCTACAGCCGATGGGGTAATCCGGACGATTATCTCCAGCTGAACCGTGCTTTCAAGCTCTACGACAAGGACGGTAAGGAAGGACAGCTCACCGGTACTTATGTGGATAAGAACGGGCAGAAGATTGTACGTGGCGAGGACAGCATCTACTTTGAATATGCCATGCCTGAGACTTCAGAAATCTGCAATCAGACCGATAAGGGCGGCATACAGAACCTGCCTAAGGGCTTTGCGCTGAATGGATCCAAGGTGGTTTACGAGGGATATGTAGAGGCGCCAACCAACAGCTTCTATCAGTTTATCCTCTACTATGCCGGCTATATGAAGATCTATATCGACGGCAAGCTGGTGGTGCCTGAGCGCTGGCGTACCGCCTGGAATCCGAATTCCTATAAGTTTGAAACAGCCATTCCGAAGGGCAAGAAGACCCCAATCCGCATCGAATGGCAGCCGGATGGCGATGTTTCCTACTGCGGACTCCGTGTGGCAGCCCCACGTTCTGAGGCTGAGAAAAACCAGCTGAGCATCTGGAGCGAGATGTCGCCGGATATGGATTACTACTTCATCGCCGGAAAGAATATGGACGAAGTAATCTCAGGCTATCGCACCCTTACCGGCAAGGCTCCGGTATATCCTAAGTGGGTGCTCGGCTTCTGGCAGAGCCGCGAGCGCTATCAGAGCAGCAAGGATATCGAGGAGAACATGAAGAAGTTCCGCGACCTGAAGATTCCGGTGGATAACATCGTACAGGACTGGAACTACTGGAAGCTGGATTCATGGGGAAGCCACGAGTTTGAGTCGGCTCGCTATCCGAACCCTCAGGCGATGCTCGACAGCGTACACGCCCTGCATGGAAGATTCATGATTTCGGTTTGGCCGAAGTTCTATGATACCGTGAAGAATTACAAGGAACTGGATGCCAAGGGCTGGATGTATCACCAGGCTATCAAGGATGATATCCACGACTGGCTCGGTTTCCGCGGCTCCTTCTATGATGCCTACGATGCCGGAGCCAGAAAGATGTTCTGGCGACAGATGGATGAGAATCTCTATACCAAGTATAAGTTCGGTATCGATGCCTGGTGGATGGATGCTTCTGAGCCGAACGTGCGCGACTGCACGCCGATGTGGTACCGCAAGGCGCTCTCCGGTCCTACCGCCCTGGGTACGGCTACCGAGTATTTCAATGCCTACAGCATCGTGAATGCCGACGCCATCTACAATGGTCAGCGCAGCGTGAACCCTAACCAGCGTGTCTTCCTCCTCACTCGTTCGGGCTTTGCTGGCGAACAGCGCTACAGCACCGCTACCTGGTCGGGCGACATCGCTACCCGCTGGGAGGATATGCGTGCGCAGATGACTGCCGGATTGAACTATTCCATGGCAGGTCTTCCTTTCTGGGGAATGGACCAGGGCGGTTTCTGTGTGGAAAACCGCTATGTGGCAGCCCAGCAGGAGTTTGACAAGACCGGTAAGGAAAATGCCGATTTGAAGGAGTGGCGTGAGTTGCAGGCTCGCTGGAACCAGTTTGGCTGTTTCGTTCCGCTCTATCGTGCCCACGGTCAGTGGCCGTTGCGTGAGGTTTGGAACATCGCACCAGCCGATCATCCGGCTTATAAGACCATTGTAGCCTACGACAAGCTCCGCTATCGCCTGATGCCTTACCTCTACAGTATGGCGGGTATGGTGCATCTCAAGGATTACACCATGATGCGCGGACTGGTGATGGATTTCAATGGCGATGAGAAGGTGTTGGATATCAAGGACCAGTGGATGTTCGGTTCTGCCCTGATGGCTTGTCCGGTAGGCGAGTATCAGAAGTATTCACGCGAAGTCTATCTGCCTAAGCAGAAGGGCTGGTATGATTTCTATACCGGAGCATATCATGCAGGCGGTCAGACCATCGTGGCTGATGCACCATACGATAAGATTCCTGTCTTCATCCCAGAGGGCGCCATCCTTCCGATAGGTCCTGAGATGCAGTGGAGTGATGAGAAGAAGCCGGAGTTGATCGACCTCTATGTCTATGCCGGCAAGGATGGCTCTTATACCTTGTACGAGGATGAGGGCACGAACTATAACTACGAGAAGGGCAAGTATGCTGTAATCGATTTCAAGTATGATGATGCCCGGAAGCAGGTTACCATCGGTGCCCGCAAGGGTAGTTTCGACGGCATGCTCCAGAAGCGTCGCTTCAACATCATCCTGGTAGATCAGAAGAAGCAGCAGGGCGTGAATCTCGCCAAGTCGCCTAAGGGCAAGGTAGTGAAGTATGCAGGTCAGGCAATGACTGTAAAATTGAAATAATATGAAGAAGATATTTGCTTTAGCAATTCTACTATTGGGCGCTCAGTCTTTGAGCGCCCGCGATCGCCCGTC
>ENA-OOSI01000571-OOSI01000571.1-human-gut-metagenome-genome-assembly--contig:-NODE-571-length-10744-cov-2.056881_pt1 | contig 10744 bp, 9 predicted proteins | sample MGYA00241171_ERZ501200 | MGnify/ENA primary metagenome ERZ501200 (study PRJEB25962, sample SAMEA2042554) | human gut metagenome | biome: human gut; feature: human-associated habitat; material: faeces...
CGATGCGTACTATCTGCTTTTGCATATGTTACAGCACTTTGTGCGTGCGGGTTTTGGTGTAAAGCTGTTATGTGACTGGACAGTCTTTTGGAAACGCGGCCTTTCACAGGACACAAAAGAGGTCTGTCTCTTTCCATTAGCATTAAAAGGTGATATTCTTACAAGTCTGTGGACTCCTCGCTCAGATTTAAGATAACCATAGGCATTTTCACCATTTATCTGGATTGTAACAGATTTGACACCTGCTTCATCTCCGTCAAGGTAATCCAGTGTCTCAACGGTATATCCTTTGCTCTCTGCCCATCTTGTATACATACGGAGAAGCATTGAAGCCCAATCACAGCTCTCTGTTCCACCTGCTCCCGCGTTAAGTTTAAGAATGGCATTGCAGTTATCATATTCTTCTGATAAAAGAGTACTTATCCTTACTTTTTCAAAAAGATTCTTAAACTCATTAACAAGTTCCTCTATATCAGGAATAATTGATGTGTCATTCTCTTCGTCGGCAATTTCCATAAATGTTCTTGCATCGTCTCTAAGCTTCTCCAACTCATTATAATTGGTAAAAGCATCTTTAAGTGCTTTGAGTTCCTTAAGTTTCTTCTGTGAAGTCTCCGGATCATTCCAAAAGCCCTGGTCTTCCATATGCATTTCTAATTCTTCTATTTTCTTCGCCTTGTTATCAAGATCCAAAGCGCTGCGCAGTTCTTTAAGAGGTTCATCATATGAATTAAGCTCATATCTGAACTGATCTGTTTCTACCATATATTTACCCTACTTTAATTATAGTTTGTCTAATTCTATTCTATTTTTAAAAATTTTACAATATTTTTTTAAAAAAATATGGCATTTATCCTGTCAGACAGACAAAAAAGAGGCTGTACCTCGTACAGCCCTTTCATTATTGTCATTCTGTCTTAAAAACTAGTTAAATAATGAGCCAAGTGCATCAAGCTTATCCTGACAATCATCGCAAATCCAGATCTTTTCACCCATAATCTTCTTTGATTTGCATTTTGCAACTTCTTCACATATATCACACTCTGTCTTCTTAGAGCATCCTGCAAGAAGTGTTGCAAAACTTAATACTACAAGTAATGTTGCAATGATTTTTTTAAATTTCTTCATGTCCTTTTCCTCCTAATATGTACCAATATAGATTATTATATTAAATATTCATTGGTTCTGTCAACATAATCAACAAAAAAAGGAAGGGGTCAGCTACCCCTTCCCGGTAAATCCTGCTATTATGCATTACGTCCGCAACAGTTTTTATATTTTAATCCACTTCCGCATGGGCATGGATCATTTCTTTGAATTTTCTTTGTCTCTCTTCTGACCGGCGCTTTTGCTACAGAATCGTCTTTGTTAGTTCCGGTAACTTTAGCTACCTGTTCTCTTTCTATCTTCTGTTCAATCTGGACATGAAGAAGAAGTCTTACTGTATCTTCCTCTATCGCCTCTGTCATTTCATTAAACATATCATATCCTGTCATCTTATATTCGATTACAGGATTACGGTTACCAAATGCCTGAAGTCCGATTCCCTGACGTAGCTGGTCCATATCATCGATATGTTCCATCCATTTTCTGTCAATAACCCTGAGAAGGATTACACGTTCTATCTCTCTCATCTGTTCAGGATTAGGGAACTCTGCTTCTTTAGCTTCGTAAAGTTTAACAGCACGTTCTTTTATGTCATGGACAAGTTCTGCTTTTTTCTTGTATTCTGAAGTATCTGTTACAGGTTCAACAGGTATTATAGGAAGAAGTACTTCATTAAGATCCTGAATATCCCATTCTTCAGGTGAAAGTTCATCACTTATACACTTATTGACAATTGATTCCACCCTGTTATTAAGCATATTCATAATAACGCCACGCATACTCTCTCCGTCGAGAACCCTGCGTCTTTCTTCGTAAATAATCTCTCTCTGTTCATTATTAACCTGATCATATTCAAGAAGACTCTTACGGATACCGAAGTTATTACCTTCAATTTTTCTCTGTGCTGTCTCAATGGCTTTTGAAAGCATCTTATGTTCAATCTGCTCATTATCAGGTACTCTTAAGGCATTGAAAATTGTCATAAGCCTGTCAGAACCAAAAAGTCTCATTATATCATCTTCAAGTGATATATAAAATCTTGACTCACCCGGATCACCCTGACGTCCTGAACGTCCACGGAGCTGGTTATCAATACGTCTTGATTCATGTCTTTCCGTACCGATTATCTTAAGACCGCCTGCTGCTTTTGCATCAGCATCAAGCTTGATATCAGTACCACGGCCTGCCATATTGGTTGCAATGGTTACGGCACCGTGCACACCTGCTTCTGCAACGATTTCCGCTTCAAGTTCATGAAACTTGGCATTGAGGACCTTATGAGGTATTCCTTTCTTGCTGAGAAGTGCACTTACTATTTCTGATTGTTCAATTGTAATTGTACCCACAAGAACCGGCTGTCCTTTTTTATGTGCTTCTTCGATTTCTCTTACTACTGCATTATATTTTTCTTTCTTGGTCTTATATACAGCATCATTATAATCAATACGTGCAACAGGCTTGTTGGTAGGAATCTCTACAACGTCCATTCCGTATATTTCCCTGAATTCCTGTTCCTCTGTAAGTGCTGTACCTGTCATACCTGCTTTCTTGGTATACTTGTTAAAGAAGTTCTGGAATGTAATTGTTGCAAGAGTTCTGCTCTCTCTCTTAACTTTAACATGTTCCTTGGCTTCAATAGCCTGATGGAGACCGTCCGAATATCTTCTTCCCGGCATTATACGTCCTGTAAATTCATCTACAATCAATACCTGATCATCTTTTACAACATAGTCCTGATCCCTGAACATAAGGTAATGTGCCCTGAGGGCAAGTATTATATTATGCTGTATATCAAGATTATCTGCATCTGCAAGATTATCTATGTGGAAGAACTTCTCAACCTTGGCAACACCTTCTTCAGTCAGATTAACTGTCTTTTCCTTTTCATTAACAACAAAATCACCTGATTCCGTTGCTTCTTCTTTCATAAGAAGTTCCATTTTGGAAAGTTCTTTTTCTTCACCCTTTACAAGCTGCCTTGCTAAAACATCGCAAAGCTCGTAAAGTCTTGTAGATTTCCCACTCTGTCCTGATATGATAAGAGGAGTTCTCGCTTCATCGATAAGAACCGAATCGACCTCATCCACAATGGCATAGTTAAGTCCACGCTGTACAAGCTGGTTCTTGTAAATTACCATATTGTCCCTGAGGTAATCAAATCCAAGCTCGTTATTGGTTATATATGTAATATCGCAATTATATGCCGCTCTTCTTTCGTCAGGCTCCATCGAATTAAGTACAACGCCTACGGTAAGCCCAAGGAAAGTATGTACCTGTCCCATCCATTCCGCATCTCGTTTTGCAAGGTAATCATTGACAGTTACTACATGAACGCCCTTTCCTTCAAGTGCATTAAGGTATGCCGGCAGAAGACATGTCTGTGTCTTACCTTCACCGGTTCTCATCTCGGCAATTCTTCCCTGATGTAAAATAATACCGCCTATAAGCTGTACTCTATAATGTTCTGTATGCAAAATACGTCTCGCCGCTTCTCTTACAAGGGCATAGGCTTCAGGTAAAATATCATCCAGAGTCTCACCTGCTTTAAGTCTCGCTTTAAATTCCTCTGTCTTTCCTGAGAAAACTCTCTTCTGTTCCTCAAAATCAGCATCTTCAGGAACAAGTGACACCATTTCATCACGAAGGCTCATTATTTTATCAACAATCGGTTCTACTCTTTTTACTTCTCTTTCGCTATGTGTACCGAAAATTTTATCGATTAAACTCATTTAAAAAAATCCTCTCCAAATTTAATTTAATTTCAATCTTTACCATTTTATCACGTTATGAAAAACAGTACAAGCACAATTTCTTTACTATATACTGCCCCAAAATCAAAAGGCACCCGCAATAACGGGTGCCGGGATAATCAGATTATTAAATTAATCGAGTTCAGGTTCGATAAGTCCGTATGTATTATTCTTACGTTTATAAACCACATTAACCTCGTCTGTCTCTGAATTAAGGAAAACGTAGAAGTTATGCTGTAAGAGTTCCATCTGAACGCATGCTTCTTCAGGATTCATCGGCTTAACACCGAATTTCTTGGTTCTTACAATCTTAACATCAGGTTCATCTTCATAATCATCTTCAATATATGTCTTACTGAACTCTGCCGCTGCCTGCTTTGCATTTACAAGCCTGGTCTTATACCTTCTCATCTGTCTCTCAATAATCTCTTCAACGAGATCTATTGAAACATACATATCATTGCTTACTTCTTCAGCCCTGATAATATTGCCCTTGATAGGGATTGTTACCTCAATCTTCTGTCTCTCCTTTTCTACGCTAAGAGTAACATTGGCTGTAACTTCATCGTTAAAATACTTATCTAATTTACCAATCTTCTCCTCAACTGCTGAGCGTAACCCTGCTGTAACCTCGATATTCTTGCCCATAATAATAAACTTCATAGTGCCCAACTCCTTTGCTGCAAAATCCGTTCTTCACAAAAATTATTACCGTATGAATAATTCTCTGATGAACTTAATATCATTATACCATATTTCAAAAATCTATCAACTGGATTTGCAAATTTTCTTACAATTTTTTACCGGTTATTTACCATGTTTTGCACCATTTTTTATTGTGATTTTATATAAATTTAACAAATTAAATTTTTGATGAAAAAAAAGGTTGACACGGCAATAATTGTGTGTGGATAAATGGGGATATTGTGGATAACATGGTGTAAAAGTGACAAATTCACTTTTTATGCGGTTCATTTTTGGGGATAACTTAAATTTTTATCCCCATTTTGGGGAATACTGATGATAATAACGATTATCGATTCGATTTTTAATTTGACACTTTTCACAAAATTTTTAGCGTTTTATTCTTTGCCGGCACCTGATTCTGTGTTAAAATGGCATTATGAATTGTCTGAAAGGATAACTAAAATGAGAGAAATTACACTAATCACCGGAGCTTCTTCGGGAATAGGCCGTGAAACAGCTTTATATTTCAGCCAAAAGGGGCATCCGGTTATAATAATATGTAACAAAAACACGGAAGGACTTAATGAATTAAAGTCCCTTATCAAAGGAAATAACGGCATAGTCGAAAGCTTTATCGCAGATGTATCAAGTTATGAGGAAATGTCAGACATTTTTAATATACTTTCACAAAAAAATTTTCTTCCTGATATATTGGTTAATAATGCCGGTATTTCCCATATCGGACTTCTGCAGGATATGACTTCTGATGAATGGAAACATATAATTGATGTTAATCTCACATCGGTTTTTAACTGTTCAAAGCTTATAATTCCTCATATGCTTTCAAAAAAATCGGGACATATCATTAATATATCTTCTATGTGGGGAAATGTAGGTGCCTCCTGCGAAGTGGCTTATTCCGCTTCCAAGGGCGGTGTGAACACTTTTACAAAAGCATTGGCAAGGGAACTGGCTCCAAGCAATATCGCTGTAAATGCCATTGCTTTCGGAACTGTTGACACCAGAATGAATCATTTCCTTGACGCTGAAGAAAAAGCTGCTTTAATAGAAGAAATTCCTGCGGGAAGATTTCTCGACCCGCAGGAATCTGCTGAAATCATATATTCTGTTGCTACTTTAAATCCCTATGTCACCGGTCAGATAATAACCGCTGATGGTGGACTTACATAGTTATTCTGTGAAAAGAGCTGTAGAATAGTATCTGTCACCGCTGTCAGGCAGAAGTGCAACAATATTTTTTCCCTTATTTTCAGGTCTCTTTGCAAGTTCTGCTGCTGCGTAAAGAGCTGCACCTGATGAAATACCTACAAGAACGCCTTCTGTCCTGGCAATTTTCTTTCCATATTCAAAAGCTGCCTCGTTGGCTACAGGAAATACCTCATCATAAATCTTTGTATTAAGAACATCCGGAACAAATCCTGCACCGATTCCCTGAATCTTGTGGGCTCCTGCTGTTCCTTTTGAAAGCACAGGTGATGTTTCAGGTTCAACAGCAACAATCTTTACATCAGGATTCTTTGACTTAAGGTATTCACCTACACCTGTTACTGTTCCACCGGTTCCAACTCCGGCTACAAATACGTCTACTTTTCCATCTGTATCTTCCCAGATTTCAGGACCTGTATGTTCAAAGTGAGCCTTTGGATTGGCAGGATTCACAAACTGTCCGGCAATAATGCTTCCGGGTAATTCTTTCTGAAGTTCTTCTGCCTTTGCAATCGCACCTTTCATGCCCTTACTGCCTTCTGTAAGTACAAGTTCAGCGCCATACGCTTTAATGATATTACGACGTTCTACGCTCATTGTATCAGGAAGCACGATGATAAGCTTATAGCCCTTTGCTGCTGCTATTGAGGCAAGTCCGATACCTGTATTTCCTGATGTTGGTTCGATAATTGTTCCGCCCGGTAATAATTTGCCTGACTTTTCTGCCTCATCGATTATAGCGTAAGCAATTCTGTCTTTTACGCTGCCAGCCGGATTAAAATATTCAAGCTTTGCAAGTACGGTTGCTTCAAGTCCTAACTCCTTTTCAAAGTTGGTTAATTCTACAAGTGGTGTGTTTCCTATTAATTCTGTTGCGCTCTTAAAAATTTTTGACATATTATTGTCCTCTCTTTCTTAATTTACTGAATTGCCTTGAATGCTTCATCAAGGTCTTCTATGATATCTGCTATATTTTCTGTACCGATTGAAAGTCTTATTGTGTTAGGCTTGATTCCCTGGTCAAGAAGTTCTGCTTCGTTGCACTCTGAATGAGTTGTTGATGCGGGATGAATTGCAAGTGACTTAACATCAGCTACGTTGGCAAGGAGTGAGAAAAGTTCAAGGTTATCAATAAATTCCTGTGCTTTTTTTGCGTCCCCTTTAATCTCAAATGTAAAAATTGAGCCTCCGCCGTTAGGGAAGTATTTTTTATAAAGTTCTTTCTGTTCTTCGTTATCTGTTACTGAAGGATGATTAACTTTTTCTACCAATGGCTGGTTCTTAAGGTATTCAACAACCTTTAACGCATTGCTTACATGTCTTTCTACACGGAGTGAAAGTGTCTCAAGACCCTGGAGGAATATAAATGCGTGGATTGGTGATAAGGTTGCTCCTGTATCCCTTAAAAGAATTGCTCTTATATATGTTACAAATGCCGCAGGTGCGCAATCCTTTGCAAAGCTTACGCCATGGTATGATACATTTGGTTCTACAAGCCATGGCCACTTGTTATTCTGTGTCCAGTCGAACTTACCGCTGTCAACGATAACACCACCGATTGTTGTACCATGTCCGCCGATAAACTTAGTTGCTGAGTGGATTACGATATCTGCTCCATATTCGATTGGTCTTACAAGGTATGGTGTTGCAAATGTATTATCTACGATAAGAGGAATTCCTGCTTCATGTGCTATCTTTGCAACTCTTTCAATATCTACAACTTCCGAATTAGGATTGCCGAGTGTCTCTATCTGTATTGCTTTAGTATTTTCTTTAATAGCTGCCTTAATTCCGTCATAATCGAATGGGTCAACAAATGTAGCTGTTATTCCGTAATCAGGAAGTGTATGTGCTAAAAGATTGTATGTACCGCCGTATATATTCTTAGCAGCTACTATATGATCTCCGGCATGTGCGATTGCCTGGAATGTGTATGCAAGGGCTGCTGCACCGGAACCAACAGCAAGGGCTGCTACACCGCCTTCAAGGGCTGCAATTCTTTCTTCAAAAATTCCCTGTGTAGGATTTGTAAGTCTTCCGTAAATGTTACCTGCATCTCTAAGTCCGAATCTGTCTGCAGCATGTTCGCTGTTATGAAACACATAAGATGATGTAAGGTAAATAGGTACCGCTCTTGCATCTGTTACAGGATCCGGATTTTCCTGGCCTACATGTAGCTGTAATGTCTCGAATTTGAATTTTCTATCTTTTCTCTCTAATTTACTCATATGACAATTCCTCCAATTCCTAGTACGTTGATATGATTTTTAACTTGTTTGTATATTATCACTCATTTCCTAGTATGTCAATAGGGATTAAGGAATTTTTTTTAAAAAATTTAAAAGCTTACAAATAACCATATTGACATAATATAAAATGTTATTTGTAAGCTTATTTTCATTATATTATTGAGCCTCCGCAGACAATGCAGCCGTCTTTATAAAATACTGCTGCCTGTCCCGGTGTTGCAGCTCTTACAGGCTCCTCAAATACAGCCTTCATTACTCCATCCTTTGCAGGGTATAGCGTACAAGGCACATCCTTTGCCGAATATCTTACCTTGCCCGTTACTTTGACAGGTTCATTTATATCAGATACCGACATATAATTAATATCGTCAAAAAGAACTTCTTTTGTCATAAGCTCATCAAGGGTTCCAAGAACCACCTGATTCTTAGGTACATCAAGGCGGATTACATAACGTGGCTCGCCAAAGGCAATTCCGAGACCTTTTCTCTGTCCCACCGTGTAGTGGATAATTCCTGCATGGCGTCCTAACACGTTCCCCTTGGAATCCACAAAATCTCCCGGACCCGACTTAACACCTGTCTGTTCCTCTATAAATGAGGCGTAGTCACCGTCTTTTATAAAGCAGATATCCTGACTGTCTTTTTTATGGGCTACAGGCAGTCCGGCCCTTTCCGCAATTTTTCTTACTTCATCTTTTTCCATTGTGGAAATAGGAAAAAGAGTGTGTGAAAGTTCTTCCTGTGTTAAATTATATAGAACATAGGACTGGTCTTTATTAAGCGATGCCGATTTAGTCACAGCAAATCTTCCGTTCGGAAGTTTCTTAATATTGCCGTAATGACCTGTGGCAATATAGTCTGCTCCGATGCCAAGACATCTGTGAAGCAGAGCTTCCCATTTGACATATCTGTTGCAGGCAATACACGGATTGGGTGTTCTGCCCCTTAAATATTCTGCAACAAAATAATCAATTACTGTCTTTTTAAACTCTTCTTTAAAATTCATAACGTAATATGGTATGCCTATTGTCTCTGCGACACGGCGTGCGTCATCCACAGCGGAAAGGCCGCAGCATCCTCCGTTTTCCGACATATCACAATAATCCTCGTCCTGCCATATCTGCATGGTAACGCCGATTACATCATATCCCTGTTCCTTTAAAATAAGGGCAGCCACAGAGGAGTCAACTCCTCCGGACATGCCCACAACAACTTTTTTCTTCATTAATATTCTTCCTGTGGTGCTTCTTCTTTTTCCGAGATGTCATTCACAGGTTTTTCAAGTCCCTCTATCTTAACGTTATTCTTCTCTGAATAGTCCCAGAGGGCTGCGTGAATTGCTTCCTCGGCTAACAGAGAACAGTGTACCTTAACGGGTGGCAATCCGTCAAGAGCTTCCATAACTGCTTTATTGGTTACATCCATTGCTTCCGTAACGGTTTTGCCCTTAACAAGCTCGGTTGCCATACTGCTTGTCGCAACAGCGGCTCCGCAGCCAAAAGTCTTGAACTTGCAATCCCTTATGACCTGATTATCATCAATGTCAAGGTACATTCTCATTATATCGCCACACTTGGCATTTCCTACAGTTCCTACGCCTGAAGGATTCTCTATTTCTCCTACGTTTCTTGGATTATTAAAATGATCCATTACTTTTTCGCTATACATCCGGATTCCTCCTTTTAAAATCTTCATATAATGGTGACATACTTCTAAGTCTTTGGATTATTTCTTTTAATTTATCAACGGTAAAATCTATTTCTTCCATAGTTGTCTCATCTGACAATGTAAGCCTTAATGAACCATGGGCTATTTCATGAGGAAGTCCTATGGCAAGAAGTACATGGGATGGGTCAAGTGAGCCTGAAGTACATGCTGAACCGCTTGAACCACATATTCCATTCTGGTCAAGAAGAATAAGCATTGATTCTCCTTCAATAAATCTGAAGCAGAAATTGGCATTATTAGGTAATCTGTTTTCACGATGTCCGTTAAGTCTTGAATAAGGAATTTCATTAAGAACTCTCTCAATAAGATGATCCCGTAATTTTGTCTCGTAAGCAATTCTTTCATCCATCTTATCCCTTGCAATGCTTACAGCTTCGGAAAGGCCTATAATTCCCGGAACATTAAGTGTTCCTGCCCTTCTATTACGTTCCTGTGCTCCGCCATGTACAAAAGAACGAATCTTAACTCCTTTTCTTATATACATAATTCCGATTCCTTTAGGACCATTTAACTTATGTCCGCTGGCACTTAACATATCAATATTCATCTCATCAACAAGTTCTGAAATTGTATTTTTATAATATCTGTAATCCACAACATAGACATTTTCAAAATTTTCAACCAGAAATGGAACCATTGCATTTCCAAATGACTCTTTTATTACAAGCACTGATGAACCATCCGAAATATTAGGATTATTAATCTGTGCATACGCATTATCACCACCTATAAATGTGCTGTATTTGCTTGTATTGTTCCACTTTGAAACATCCGTGATGATATTATAGTCGATAAAATCATATTCATTGTTAATCATCTTCAATGCATTAGTCGAGAATGGTTCATAAGCAACCAGCTTGTCAGGATTGTTATTAAGCGATGACACCCTTGTCTGTGTATAATAACTTCCAACAAATGCTCCCATATCGCGTTCCTTAAAACTGTCAAGCGAATATGCGTTTTTACCAAGCTGTGCCATAAATGCTGTATAAGCAT
>ENA-OOSI01000576-OOSI01000576.1-human-gut-metagenome-genome-assembly--contig:-NODE-576-length-10692-cov-1.415249_pt1 | contig 10692 bp, 8 predicted proteins | sample MGYA00241171_ERZ501200 | MGnify/ENA primary metagenome ERZ501200 (study PRJEB25962, sample SAMEA2042554) | human gut metagenome | biome: human gut; feature: human-associated habitat; material: faeces...
CGGCACGGCTCAAAAATACGAAAACGGTCATATCGCCGTGGGTAAATACGTTTCCTCCTTCGTGGGATTTTTCCCTGCAAGTCAGCCCAAGTATCTGTGCCTGATGATTGTGGACGAACCACAGGGGCAAAGTTACGGCTCTATCGTGGCGGCGCCGTATGCGGGGCTGATTTTCCAAGGAATAATTGATTACAAACAAATTGCTCCGTTGGAGTAGCGGTGAATAGGTAAACAGTTGCGGCTACTTTGTGCAATTCAATTTGTCGGGTAACACCCGTTTCAAAATGTTTTTGTCTTTTTGGAACGTCCAAATTGTTTTTGCCTCAAATGCAGAGTTTCCGTCGGCACGCCATTTTGCAAACAGCACAATTTGAACGGTAGCGGTTTAATGTTTGGGGCAAAGCGTAGAGTTTTACGAGGTGTTTTTTGCCTCGTCAGGCAAGTTGCAGTGGCGGTTTCCGGCAAAAACTCATTTGCGAAACGCCGTCGGTTTTGCCCTTTTCCAACGGTTTGCAATATCATAATTTCATAAAAAAAACAATACAATAATCCATACAGACAAGCGGTTTGTATGGATTATTTGTTTTGGGAGAAAATCTATGTATCTGCAAGAATTGCTCAACGGCGTTTGTTGTAAAATCGTTGGCAACCCCGACGTGACATCTCTTTCATGCGACACGAAAACGGTGAAACAGGGATGTATGTTTTTTTGTCTTAAAGGGAAGAAGTACGACGGACACGACTTTTTTCGCAAAGTTATCGGCGACGGTTGCGCCGTGTTGGTGTGCGAAAGACAACTTGACACCAAAGCGTTGCAGGTAGTAGTGGAAGATTGCCGTCTGGCTATGAGCGTAATTGCCAAAAACTTTTACGAAAACTGCGCCGACAAACTGAAAATAATTTCCGTGGTAGGTACCAACGGCAAAACTTCCACAAGTTACATTCTGGAAGGTATTTTGTCAAAGGCAGGGTATCACACGGCGGTGATAGGTACCAACGGAATATTTTTCAACGGACAAAAGCATTACTCTGCGTTGACAACGCCCGACCCAATTCAACTGCATTACTGGTTCAGACAAATGTACTTAAACAAAGTGCAGGTGGTGGTAATGGAAGTTTCCGCACATGCCATTGCCCTAAACAAAATGCGTGGAGTGGTGGCAGACTTTGCAATTTTCACCAACTTTTCGCAGGATCATCTGGATTTTTCCGCACTATGAAAAAATATGCAGAGGCGAAAAAAAGTTACTTCACGCCGCAGTATGTCAAAAACGCCGTTGTCAACGTGGACGACGATCTGGGAAGAGAAATAGCAACGCTGTTGCCGTCGACAGTTACCTATTCGCTTGGGGGGCAAGCAGATGCGGTGGCGTCGGAAGTTACAGAAAAGGCGTCGGAAACGGAATTTTCCGTAAATGTTTTGGGACAAAAAGCAAAAATCCGCACTAAACTTGCGGGACGCTTCAACGTGTACAACATTCTTGCGGCAGTGACCTGTGCTTGCGCTTTGGGGGTGGATATCGATACCGCAGTGGCATCGGTTGGCGAAATTGCCTTCGTCAGCGGAAGAAACGAAACTGTTTTCAGAAAAGACGGCGCAAGAATAGTGGTGGATTTTGCACACACTCCCGACGGCGTGGAAAACATTCTAAAATACCTCCGAAGCATTACAAAGGGCAGTTTAATAGTAGTTTTCGGGTGCGGTGGAAACAGAGATAAGTTCAAACGTCCGCTCATGGCGGAAAAGGTGTCGCAATATGCCGATTTTGCCGTTCTCACAAACGACAATCCTCGTTTTGAAGACCCCAAAGCCATTGCGCAGGATGTCGTCAGCCGACTTACATGTCCCTACAAATTGATATTAAACCGCAGTCAGGCAACGGAATTTGCATTGTCCGCCCTGTCCGCCAACGACACGCTGGCAATTTTGGGAAAAGGCGCCGAAACCTATCAGGAAATAAAGGGTAAAAAGTTTCCGTACTCCGACGTGGAAGTCGTAAAAGGACTTTTGCAAAAAAACACCTAGTACATATCATTTTGGGAGGAAGTATGGTGCAACCCCTTTCTTTTCTTTCGTCCTTTGCGCTGTGTACTGTTGCCTGCGTGGCACTGTTGCCCTTGCTCAAAAAAGTCAAGGCAAAACAGTCTATTTTGCATTATGTGGCAGAACACAGCGGAAAAAACGGCACGCCCACAATGGGAGGAATTGCTTTCATAGTTGCAATAATTGTTACGGCGTGCATTTTTTGCGATTTGTCCAACCGTGGCACCGTTGTGGCGTTGGCGGTTTTTGCAGGTTACGCCGTTGTCGGCTTTTTGGACGACTTCATCAAAATACGTTTCAAGCGCAATCAGGGACTGTTTGCCTATCAAAAAATACTGGTGCAACTTGCCATTGCCGTGGTGGTGGCTGTTTTCGTGTATCGCACCCCCTCTATCGGGGACAAAATCCGCATACCATTCACGAACAGGCAAGTTTCGTTGGGTTGGTGGATTGTGCCTTTTGTGGTGTTCATTTATTTGGCATGCACCAACGGCGTCAATCTCACCGACGGCATCGACGGATTGGCAACTTCCGTTACGATATGCTTTCTTGCGGGAATGATATTGCTTCTTACAAGAGAGATTGACCGTCTGGAACAAATGGGCGACACCTATGCAGTAAGACAAACGCAGGACATCGTGCTGTTGTGCGTAATTGCAGTGGGGGCGCTGTTGGCTTTTTTGATTTTCAATGCCAATGACGCCAAGGTTTTTATGGGAGATACCGGTTCGCTTGCATTGGGAGCGTTGGTGGCGTGCGTAGCGATTTTCACACGTTTTTCGCTGTTTATTCCTATTGTCGGGCTTATGTTTGTAGTGTCCTGTGTTTCGGTAATTTTGCAGGTGGGGTACTTCAAACTTACTCACGGTAAACGCATTTTCCTTATGGCGCCTTTTCATCATCACTTGCAAGAAAGCGGTCTTCACGAAAATCGTATCGTCGCAATTTACGGTGCTATTACATTGCTGTTTTCGATATCGGCTGTATTATTTACAGTCGGTGTTATTTGAGCGAACAGGCTCATATAGTAGTGTATGAGCGATTACAAAAACAAAAAAATTTGCATTGTAGGAAAGGGTATAAGCGGAAAGGGAGCATATTATTTGGCGTTGGAATCGGAAGCGAAACCGTATTTTTTTGTCGGAGAATTTAATTCACCGGATCTTATAGTCGTAAGTCCCGGCGTCAGGGATCAAAAAGTTTTTGACTATGCGGAAAGAAATTCGGTACCTCTTATAGGCGAGATAGAGTTTGCGTATAAAAACGATACCGCAGATACCGTGGTTGCGGTTACAGGAACGAACGGGAAAACGACAACCACGCAGATGATAGGATGTATTTTTGCCGAGGACGGTAAGAGCGTAGAAGTGTGCGGAAATATCGGCGTAGCGTACTCGACACGCTGCCTGCTTTCGCATGAAGTAACGGTTTTGGAAGTAAGCAGCTTTCAGCTCGATACCATTCAAAGTTTTGCGCCGCATATAGCTATAATAACTAATCTCACTCCCGATCATATAGACGTGCACGGCAGCTTCGAAGCGTACGTAGACGCAAAAATGAAAATATGCGCAAATCAAAGTAACAGCGATTTTTTGATTGTGGATAAAAGCGTTTCGGATAGGTTGGATTCGTCAATTAAATCGCATATTGCTGTAATAGGTGAAGACGTTTGCGTTAGGGGAGATTACATAGTTGCCTTTGAGCGAAAAATACTGCGAATATCTCAAACTCCGCTTAAGGGCGTGTTTTTAACAGACGCATTGTTCGCCGTAGCTGCGGCTAAACTGTCGGGAATCGGCGATAAAGCAATTAAAAAGTCGCTAACGGATTTTTCTGTGCAAAAACATAGATTGGAAAACGTCGGCAATTTTTACGGTAAAACGTATTACGACGATTCTAAGGGTACTAACATAGGCGCTACGCTTGCAGCTTGCGCCGAAATGCAAGGCGATACCGTCTTAATAGCAGGAGGAAGTTATAAGGGTTATGAGTACGATGAACTTATAGCAGGGTTGCCGTCAAGCATAAAGTATGTAGTCGCAATGGGCGCAGTAGGCAAGAAAATTAAAGAAGCGGCGGAACGCAACGATTTTAAGAACATTATTTTGTGCGAGCATTTGCCTCAGGCAGTGTCCGAATGTAAAAAACTTGACGTAAAAAACGTTTTGCTGTCGCCGGCCTCCGCAAGTTTTGACGATTACAGCGGCTATGATAAGCGAGGCGACCATTTTAAGAGGTTGATAAGTGAAAGGTAAAGCGGACATAAAACTTGCAATAACTACCGTCATTTTAGTGATTTTCGGCATAATTATGGTGTATTCGGCGTCTATGTATTCGGCGCAGTATAATTACGGGAACAAGTACTTTTTTATGTACAAGCAGATTTTGGGCGGCGTGTTGGGCATTGCCGCAATGATTCTGCTTTCCTTTGTCGACTATCACGTTTTGGAAAAACTGAAGTATCCCATTTTAGGCGTATCTTTTGCCTTACTGATTTTAGTATTTGTTCCAGGTATAGGTATAGAAAGTTACGGAGCTAAAAGGTGGATAAATTTACCTTTTTTTTCTATGCAGGCCAGTGAAGTGGCAAAATTCGGTTTCATAATATTTGCGGCGTCTTATATTGCAAAGAATCACAAAAAGATGACGTCGTTTGTTACTCTTTTGCCGGTGTTGGCAGTTGGCGGCGCAATGTGTGTGCTGATTATTTTGGAGCCGAATATGTCCATAACGCTTTGCATGATAATGCTAATGTTTGTGATGCTTTATATAGGCGGAGCGAGAATCAAACATTTTTTCGTAATGGCATTGCCCGTGTTGGCATTGGTGCCCGTTTTGATTTTAATAGAACCGTATAGATTGAAAAGATTGCTGGCATTTATCGATCCGTGGCAGTCTCCGTTAGGCGAAGGATATCAGCTGATACAATCGTTTTATTCGTTGGGCAGCGGCGGACTATTCGGACTCGGATTGTTTAATTCTCGTCAAAAATATATGTTCTTGCCTTTTTCCGAGAGCGATTTTATATTCAGCATAATAGGGGAAGAGTTGGGATTGATAGGTGCAATAGTAGTGATTGCCGTTTTTGCATTTATGATTTTTCGGGCAATTCTGATAGCGCAAAAAGCACCCGACAGATTCGGATGCTTTCTTGCGGGCGGTATCGCTATTCAAGTTTTGATAAATATTGCCGTTGTAACCGGCTCGATTCCCCCCACAGGGCTTCCGCTACCGTTTGTAAGCGCCGGGTCGACTTCATTGATTGTATTTTGTTCAGGGGTAGGAATACTTCAAAGTATTTCGCTACGCAGTCACGATTCCGTCGTCGCTCTCCGTTTTTTTGCTGGCCATAAAAGTATTAAAGCTCTTGCTAAAAAGCAAAAACGTAACCGTGGCGGTGGCAATCGCAAGGTCGAACAAGAAAAATGAGTTATAACCTAAGCTGTAAAGCAACGGATTTGCTTGACCTTCGCTCCAATAAATTACGCCCGAAAGCACATGTGAAGCATATCTTATGATACCGTAAAGAGCAATACCGATGTAAATCGGCCAATGCGCACTCATAACGTGTTTTCCTTCTTTAATCGCCTTGTTGTATCGCTTTGCGCTGTAAGAAACGAGTCCCGTGAGCGCAAGTGCAAGATACGGGACAATATAGTCTAAAACTGCGCTCCAAGGAGTTACTATATACGGCTTTTGCAAAAGTTGAAGTATCATATATACCGAAGTTACGATACTGCCTTTTGCAAATCCGAAGTAGTAACAGTACAAAATAATCGGTACTGTGGAAGCCGGTGTAATCGTACCGCCGTTAGGCATTTCGTAACCGAAAAAGCTAAGAGCGTATGCAACGGCTATGCACACAGCGCCGTAAGTCAGGTCTCTGGTTTCGAAACGATTTATTTTACGTTTCGAAGCAAAGCGGTAAATTACCACTATCAGAGCCATAATTGCAATTGTTACGAGAATCGTGACTATAATCTTCCACGCATTCACGCTTACGCCTGAAAAATCAAACATAAAAACCTCCTCAAACCGCATAAAAAACCTACTCGCAGTAAGTTTTACGAGTAGGTGGTTGTCGGATTTTGCTTCCCTACGCAAGTACTAACTTACAGGTTCGAAGGGACAGGTATCGCTACCATCTCAGCATTAAGCGCCCCCAGCGGTTTGTAGGTAGAGTATAACATGACGAAATGTTTTTGTCAAGCGTATTCATATAATCGATTATTATAAATCAAAACGCCGTATTTAATAAACTCAGGTAGAAAAACGACAAGTTTCGTGCAAAAAATTGTTTTAACGACAAAGAAATTTAATAGTTGTATGCTAAAGTATATATAAGGTAAATGCATTTGCTATTAAAATTTAAAGGAGTATTTATGAAAAACAAATTTTTTGCAGCAATAACCAGTTTATTGCTTACTTGTGTAATGTGCGGAATTTGCTCTGTAAACGTTGCAAGTGCATCCTTAGCAAGTGACAGTCGGTATGCATGCAATATGGCAGTTTATTACTTTGCCGATTCTGCGCCGACTTTGTGCGAGGATTATTTGTATGGACGCTTCGGGCCTCATGACGGAGTGGATTTTGACATAATTTATGACGTACAATATGAAATTGACCAGTCTATATTTTATGGTCGTCTCAATGGCAATTATTTTGATGACTTGCCGCTTAACTCCGTTTTGATTTTTGAGATAAATAGATTTGCCGTTGATCCGCTGCAAGTAGCATCGGCGTTGCATAACCTTAAATCTACAAAAAACATTCATATAATATGGCTGTATCCCGAAAATTTACAAAGTCATTATGAAAACAATTTTATACCTACTATTGAGAGCATGTATGGTGTAGGCGGAGCAATAGATTTTTCTCGTGTGACGTTAGGAGACCGCAGAGGTCTATTCTTTGAAAATGTTCTTACTACACTAAGCGGCAGAGCATGGCTCAGAGGAAACGGACCGCAAGCAGCGCAACTAAACAATACCGTATTTTTGATGGATAATAGTTTTTTCGGTGAGGAAATATTCGATGAAAGTGAATTGCTATCAAATTTAAATTCTGGTGATTTGTTGCGCATATATCATAGCTATAGTTCAATATCGATGTTCTTGTATCGCTTATTGGAGCAATTGAATATTACAAGTTGGATTAATCAGTATTCATTAGATGAAATAATGAGAAGATTAGCCGTTAATTACAATATACATATACTAGTATTAAATAGCGGTGAGGCATTTGACTACTGCAGTTGCGGATATGAAGACGGGATGCACTATATAGACCTAAATTTCAACTACAGTAATTGGGGAACAAGCGAGGTATGTTTGCGTGATTATGACGATTTTGTCTTACATTTCGGGAACAATACAAAAGTAGCAGCGCTTACGTGCAGCGATACAAGCGAAAATTTTTACAATAATATATTCAGTTTGTTAAATTTGTCAACAGATTCAAGCAGCGGCGGGAGTGGCAGTTCTTCATGCAACGTTTATATATTCAGCTTGTATTCTTTGAAAACAACTCGCTCTTTTCTTCCGATATGGCAAAACACCAGCGGATTGTATTTTGACGACGAACTGTTTTTCGCTTTTTGCGCAGAGGATGAGGTCCCGAGATACAGAGACGATATTACGTTATACGATATAAACGATACGCTTATTGAATGGGGCATAAGCATAAGCTAAAAATGGTAGACGTGCTTGCGCAGATGTAAAAAAATAGCATTTGCGCAAGCATTATATTGTGACTAATTAATGAAAATCGTGCAATGAGTATTGACAAAAATAACCAAATAATGTATAATATATATACTAAAAAGATATAAATGCTGTTGCAATGTATAATATACTAATTATATATAATCTTTACAATAGAATTGCGGGGGACTAACCGAGATTGAAAAAGGGTTTACTAATATTATTTTTGCTGTCTGCAGGTATTACGTTATCTGCGTGTCTTAAACCTACAGTGGAGCCGTATAGGTTACCTTCGCCTCTGCAGATTAAGGTGGAAGATAATTATCTGGTATGGGAGCCGGTTGATTACTGCGACGGATATAGCGTAAATATAGACGGTAAGACGTATTTTACGTCAGAGAACAAATATTACGTTGCAGCACTGACAGAAGAAAGGGAATATAATATAAAAGTTACCGCATTGGGCGATGATATATATTACAGCGATTCCAGACCGTCTAAGTACACTTATAAGAATGTAAACGTAATAAGCTCGGTTTTTACTAAGGGGTTATCGTACAAACTCGTCCCGGACGGGAGCGGTTACGAAGTGTCTAAGGGGGATGCAGTTTTAAGCGGATACTTGTCTATACCAAATACTGTAAACGGTATTCCTGTGGTAAAAGTTGCCGATTGCGGATTTAAGGATATGACAGCATCTAAGTTAAACGCAGTTACTTTCGGATCCAATATCGTTGAAATAGGAAATGAGGCTTTTTACAGATGCAGAGGTATATCAAGCGTTGTCTTTCCCTCTGATTTAAAACGGATAGGCGAGCGAGCTTTCTATGAGCTCGGTATTAAGCAACGGAATAGAACAACGACGCTTTTTTTAAACGAGGGTTTAGAGTATGTAGGCAAGGAAGCCTTTTACGGGTGTCAGTACTTAGAGTTTTTAAGAATTCCGTCTACAGTTAGGTATATAGGAGATAGAGCGTTTTACTCGAATTATAAGTTATTCGGCGATGATATGAAAGCAAATGCAATACGGGCAGATAACGTTATTTATAACCCTGATAATGTCGACTATATAGGCGATGAGTTCGCTGTTTTATCTATCCCTAAAAGTCTTAGGGATAACAATGGGTTATATTGCTCAAACGGTATTTTATATGATAGCTTAAATGCAGATTCGATTACAGAATTGGTCTTGCGCGACGATACAAAATATATAGCGTCGAGGGCTTTTTACGGGCATAAGTTTCTTAAACAGGTTACTCTGCCGAGTGACGTAAGGGTAGTAGGGAAGTATGCGTTTGCCGATAGTGGTATTACGAAATTCAAATTTAAAGGAATTGTCAGCAAAATACCTGACGGGATGTTTGCCGACTGTCGGGAATTAACTGATGTAGAGTGTTCTTCCACAATAATTGAGATAGGCGAAGAGGCTTTTAAAAATTGTCCTAAACTTAAAAGCTCATTACTTAAAAAGGGACTGATTAAGATTGGCGCCAATGCTTATAATGGCAGCGGGGTTGATGTAGATTAATTACCGGCGAGCTTAATTTCCATCGGGGACGGTTGTTTCGCAAATACGAATCTCGATGAGGTTCATTTTCCGCAAACGCTTAAGATATTGGGCGACGGCATTTTTGAAGGCTGCAAATCGCTTACTTATGTAGCATTGAATAATGAGATAGAGGAAATCGGGCTCAATATTTTTAAAGATTGTGTTTCCCTCAATCATATGGTTATTCCGGATTGTATAACAAAGATAGGAGAGGGAGCTTTTTACGGATGCGAAAATCTGTCTGACGTAAAAATCGGTGCGTCTGTCGCCGGGATAGATAAGTATGCGTTTTACGGATGTAATATAAATTATTTAGAAATTCCGTCATCGGTCAAATATATCAAGAGTGATGCTTTTGCTGGCTGTGTCAATTTAGAGAGTATAATCTTTCCGCATAGTAGCGTTATTTTATTGAGCCGTTCATTTTACGGCTGCAACAATATTAAGAGAATATTTTATAAAGGCAGCGTTACTCAGTGGGGAAAATTATTACAAGCGAATACCGCAATGCGAGAGTGGAGCAAATACGACGTATACTATTACAGTAGCGAACAGTCAGATGAAATCGGTAAATACTGGCATTACGATGATAACGGAATTGCTCAAATTTGGTAAAAATAATTTTTGTGAAGCGTCAAATTTGTTTGCGCAAAAAACTTTATACGTTATCGTTTTTTTTGTTATATTTAAGTAGTCGATTAAAGACGTAAAGGAGAAAATTTTTTTAATACCGTTTTATTGAAAATCCGATTTTATATACAAAATAAAGAAGCTGCTTTCGTAAGAAAGCAGCTTCTTAAAATTAGCAGCAAAATGATTTTAGATGAGGCGAGCTTTAAGAACTCCGTCGATTCCGCAAAGTTTTTCTGCTTTGCATCCGCAAATTTTATCTGCGTCGGCTACGGCATAACCGTAATCGCCCTTATGAGCTTCTGCCATATCGTCTACACTAACGCCTTCCTTAGCAAGCAACGCTTTTATATCGCTTACACCCTTTGTGCATACGCAAAGTCTTGCTTTGCCGTTGCGTTCTTTCTTAAGAGCAGGGTAGTTTACCGAGTTAACGATATTGCCGTTTTCGATATAGTCAAGCATTTCTTCGGCTGTCATTACGGCGCAATTGTCTTCGGCTTCTTCCGTGGAGGCACCGAGGTGGGGGAAGGTGATAATACCGTCCACGCCGAGGAGTTCCGCGCTTGGAAAGTCGGTGACGTAGCGGTTGATCCTGCCTTCTTTCACTGCCTGAATGACGTCGGCATTATTGACAAGCTCTCCTCTGGCGAGGTTGATGATATTTACGCCTTTTTTCAGCGTTGCAATACGCTCTTTATTGATAAATTCGCGGGTTTCGGGGGTAAGCGGCACATGCATGGTGATGAAGTCGCATCCATCGAGGA
>ENA-OOSI01000579-OOSI01000579.1-human-gut-metagenome-genome-assembly--contig:-NODE-579-length-10680-cov-1.720659_pt1 | contig 10680 bp, 9 predicted proteins | sample MGYA00241171_ERZ501200 | MGnify/ENA primary metagenome ERZ501200 (study PRJEB25962, sample SAMEA2042554) | human gut metagenome | biome: human gut; feature: human-associated habitat; material: faeces...
TTCAGGCTGTTCCATTCCCATACAATCAATGAGTGTTGGAACGATATCTGCGAGACATCCATTTTCTTTTAAGCCATAGTTATCGTTATTGGTAACAAGAATAAACGGAACAGGGTTGGTTGTGTGGGAAGTAAATTCTCCGCCTGTCTCGTAATCAATAAGCTGCTCAGCATTACCGTGGTCTGCACATATAAACAAGGTTCCGTCAGCTTCTTTTACAAGATTAACAATTTCTCCTACGCACTTATCAACAACTTCTATTGCCTCTATAACTGCAGGAAGAACTGCTGTATGACCAACCATATCAGGGTTAGCAAGATTACAGATTATAACATCATAATATCTGTCGCCGTTTTCATCAACTGCTGTTATTGCTTCGCTTAATTTATCTGTTACTGTGTATGCTGCCATTCTAGGCTTCTTGTCATAAGTAGGAACATATTTAGGTGAATTTACAAGAATTCTGTCCTCATCCTTATTAGGTGTTTCAACACCACCGTTAAAGAAGAATGTTACATGGGCATATTTCTCTGTTTCAGCAATTCTTGCCTGTCTCATTCCGTTATTGGCAATCCATTCACCGAATGTATTGGTAACTTCTACTTTCTTGAATGCAACATCCTTATTAAGGATTAATGGGTCATATTCTGTAAAGCATACAAACGTTACGTCTTTTCTTGGTCCTCTGTTAAATTTATCAAAATCATCATCGCAGAAGCAATGTGTTATTTCTCTTGCCCTGTCAGGTCTGAAATTGAAAAATACCACTGAATCTTTGTCATTGATTGTAGCAACAGGATGTCCGTTTTCCATCACAACAAAAGGAACTACGAATTCATCATTTACTCCGTTATCATAGCTTGTCTGGATTCCCGCAACAGCAGATTCTGCTGTATTACCTTCACCCTTTGTCATTGCAAGGTATGCCTTTTCAACACGGTCATAATTATTATCCCTGTCCATTGCATAATAACGTCCTGATACTGTTGCAATCTTGCCGACACCGATTTTCTTAATTTCATTTTCAAGTTCTTCTGTGAACTCTTTAGCAGACTGTGGTGGAGTATCTCTTCCGTCAAGGAAACAATGAACATAAACTTTCTCAAGTCCCTGTCTCTTAGCCATCTCTAAAAGTCCGTAAAGATGTGTATTATGGCTGTGAACACCACCATCAGATAAAAGTCCGAATATATGAAGTGCTGAATCATTAGCTTTGCAGTTATCGCAAGCCTTTACCAAAGCCTCATTTTCAAAGAAATCGCCGTCCTTGATTGCTTTAGTAATTCTTGTTAATTCCTGATAAACAATTCTTCCTGCACCCATGTTAAGATGACCAACTTCTGAATTACCCATCTGTCCGTCAGGAAGTCCGACAGCCATACCACTGGCGTAACCTTTTACAAATGGATATTCTTTCATAAGCTTGTCCATTACAGGTGTCTTCGCCTGGGCAACTGCGTTGCCTTCTACTTTATCACTTAATCCGTATCCGTCAAGGATAAGGAGCACTGTAGGTTTTTTACTCATTTTAAATCTCCTATTCTAAGTTGCTTTTCGTGTCAATGTTATCACAGTCATTTTTATAAGTCAATCGGCAGGAAGCATCAATTTGCCATTGTCTATTTCATAAATTTTATCACAAAATTATAAATCAATTACAAGCTCAATCGGGCAGTGGTCAGAACCTAATACCTTGTCATGAATCTCTGCACTGATAAGTCTATCCTCAAGTTCCTTTGAAGCAAGAAAATAATCAATTCTCCATCCTGCATTTTTCTCACGGGATTTGAACATATATGACCACCATGAGTATCTCTGCTCTGCATCAGGATAAAAATATCTGAAGGTATCAATAAAGCCTGAATCAAGTAATTCAGTCATTTTTTGACGTTCTTCATCCGTGAAGCCGGCATTTTTTCTGTTAGTCTTAGGGTTCTTAAGGTCAATCTCTTTGTGTGCTACATTCATATCGCCCGTTGCCACTACCGGTTTGGTTTTTCTCAAATCATTTAAGAAATTTCTAAAGTCATCTTCCCATTTCATTCTGTACTCAAGGCGTGTTAATTCTCTCTGGGAATTGGGTGTATACACCGTTACCATATAAAAATTCTCAAATTCAAGTGTAATCACACGTCCCTCATGGTCATGCTCATCTATTCCAATTCCATATTTTACTGAGAGTGGCTTTTCCTTAGAAAAAACCGCAGTACCGGAATAACCTTTTTTCTCAGCATAATTCCAATATGAATAATAATTTTCTTTATTCCATTCAATCTGACCTTCTGACAGCTTAATTTCCTGAAGGCAGAAAATATCTGCATCAACACTGTCAAAAAAATCCATAAATCCTTTTCCCATACAAGAACGTAAACCATTAACGTTCCATGATATCAATTTTTTGCTCACAATTTCTCCTATTTTAAAAAGGGCAGATAATTCTGCCCTTAAATTATGTTAATAATTATGCGTTGACAATCTTGCCAAAATCAGCCTTTAAACTTGCACCGCCGATAAGACCGCCGTCAATGTTAGGCTTTGAAAGTAATTCTGCTGCATTAGAAGCATTCATAGATCCGCCGTACTGGATTCTGATAGCTGCTGCTGTTGCATCATCATAAATCTCGCCGATTACTTCACGGATACCTGCACATACTTCTTCAGCCTGTTCTGCTGTTGCTGTCTTGCCTGTTCCGATTGCCCAGATTGGCTCGTAAGCGATAACTGCTTCTTTAGCCTGATCTGCTGTTACATTCTGGAATGCAATCTTAATCTGCATTCTGATCCAGTCAAGTGTGATGCCCTGCTCTCTCTGTTCAAGAGTCTCACCACAACAGATAATAGGAGTAATTCCATGTTCAAATGCTTTAATAACTTTCTTATTAACTGTAGCATCTGTTTCTGCAAAATACTCTCTTCTCTCTGAATGACCGATTATAACGTATTTTACACCGATATCTGTGAGCATGTTTGGAGAGATTTCTCCTGTGTATGCACCACTTTCTTCAAAATACATATTCTCGGCACCGATTGATACATTAGTACCCTTTGTTGCTTCAATTGCTGTTGTAAGATCAATAGCAGGAACGCAATATACAACATCTACATCAGGATTAACTACAAGTGGTTTTAACTCTTCAATTAAAGCCTTAGCTTCACTTGGAGTCTTATTCATCTTCCAGTTACCTGCAATAATTCTTCTTCTAGACATTTTTCATTATCCTTTCTTTTTACGGGATGTGACCGCATTTTATGCCCTTCGGGCGGGCGGTCACAGAGTAACAAGGTTTCCTCCCACTTTGTGGGTCTCTCCTTGTTACATATTACTTATCATCTGCTGATTCAATTCCAGGAAGAGCTTTTCCTTCAAGGAATTCAAGGGATGCTCCACCACCTGTTGAGATGTGGGTCATCTTATCACCAAATCCAAGTGTATTAACTGCGGCAGCAGAATCACCACCACCGATAATTGTTGTAGCAGAAGTTTCAGCAAGTGATTTAGCTACTGCAATTGTACCTGCTGCAAGAGTAGGGTTCTAAAATACACCCATAGGTCCGTTCCATACAACAGTCTTAGCTGATGCAACAGCGTCAGCGAAAAGCTTGCGTGTCTTAGGTCCGATATCACAGCCTTCACGGTCAGCTGGCATCTTATCTGCATCATATACTTCAATCTCAACCGGTGCATCGATTGGGTTAGGGAAATCTGCGATAGTAACCGCATCAACAGGTAATAATAACTTCTTACCAAGTGATTCAGCCTTAGCCATCATTTCCTTGCAGTAATCAATCTTTGTATCGTCAACAAGTGACTTACCAATTTCGTATCCTTTAGCTTTTAAGAATGTATAAGCCATACCGCCACCGATGATAAGTGTATCACACTTCTCAAGAAGGTTAGAGATAACATTAAGCTTATCAGCAACCTTAGCTCCACCAAGAATTGCAACGAATGGTCTTACAGGGTTATTTACTGCATTACCAAGGAATTCGATTTCTTTCTGCATAAGGTAACCTACAACGTTTGTCTTAACAAACTTTGTAATGCCTGCTGTTGAGCAATGTGCTCTGTGGCATGCACCGAAAGCATCATTTACATATACATCGCAAAGAGAAGCAAGTTCTTTTGAGAAATTATCTTCGTTCTTTGTTTCTTCTTTTCTGAATCTTGTATTCTGGAGAAGAACAACGTCTCCGTCCTTCATGGCAGCTACTGCTGCTTTAGCATTAGGTCCTACTACTTCGTCATCAGCAGCAAAAACTACTTCTTTACCAAGTTTTTCTGAAAGTCTCTTTGCTACAGGTGCTAATGATTCATCTTCGTTAGGTCCGTTCTTAACTTTACCAAGATGTGAGCAAAGGATTACTTTTCCACCGTCATTTATTAATTTCTTAATTGTTGGAAGAGCTGCCACAATTCTGTTTTCGTCTGTGATAACGCCGGCCTTTAAAGGTACGTTAAAGTCACATCTTACAAGAACCCTGAGTCCCTTTACGTTAATATCATCAATAGATTTCTTGTTAAGCATAATATTAATTCCTCCTGAATTATATTTTATTTATTCATGACGGCAAAGCACTATAAATATCCTACGCCGCCGTAATATAAAAAGAAGGAATCCGGTCCAAATGACCGGACCCCTTCAATAGGTCTTTAATAACCGAAATTAAGCTAATTCTGAGAAATACTTAATTGTTCTTACCATCTGGCTTGTGTATGAATTTTCATTATCATACCATGAAACAACCTGTACTTCGTACTGATCATCAGATACCTGGTTAACCATTGTCTGAGTTGCATCGAATAATGAACCATATCTCATTCCTACGATATCGGAAGAAACGATCTCATCCTCGTTGTAACCGAAGGACTCGTTAGCTGCTGCTTTCATAGCTGCGTTGATGTCTTCTTTTGTTACGCCAGCTTTCTTAACAACTGCTGTTAAGATTGTTGTAGAACCTGTTGGTGTCGGTACACGCTGAGCAGATCCGATTAATTTACCGTTTAACTCAGGGATAACAAGACCGATTGCTTTTGCAGCACCTGTGCTGTTAGGAACGATGTTAACTGCTGCTGCACGGGATCTTCTTAAATCACCTTTTCTCTGAGGTCCATCAAGAGTCATCTGATCACCTGTGTAAGCATGGATTGTTACCATGATACCAGACTGGATTGCTGCATACTTGTTAAGAGCATCAGCCATAGGTGCTAAACAGTTAGTTGTACAAGAAGCTGCAGAGATAATCTTATCTTCTGGCTTTAATGTCTTGTGGTTAGTATTGTAAACGATTGTAGGAAGGTCATTTCCGGCTGGTGCTGAAATAACTACCTTACGAGCACCTGCATTGATATGAGCCTGTGCTTTTTCCTTAGATGTATAGAAACCTGAACATTCAAGAACTACGTCAACTCCAAGTTCACCCCATGGGCAATTGTTAGCATCTGGGAATTTATAAATCTTAATTGTCTTTCCATCAACTGTGATTGAATCTTCACCAGCTACAACTGTATCAGCCTTTTCATATTTACCCTGTGATGAATCATACTTAAGAAGATGAGCAAGCATCTTAGGACTTGTTAAATCGTTGATTGCTACTACTTCATATCCTTCTGCTCCAAACATCTGTCTGAATGCAAGACGACCGATACGGCCAAATCCGTTAATTGCAACTTTTACTGCCATTTTTAAATTTCCTCCTAAAGAAAAATGTAATAATAGGGATTGTTAATAAAAAATCAATCTGGTATTATTCTACATTCTTTGCGTGAAAATTTCAACCCTTATTTTATTATTAATGTTGCACATATTTTTCACATACTCAATCACAATTGTTGACAAATCCAAAACATTCCTTAAAATATAGAGTTGTTATTATATTTAAGGAGATACTTTATGATTGGTGATTATCATGTTCATACAAAATTTTCTTCCGATTGTAATTCAGAACCGGAAGAATTAATTAAAAAGGCAATTTCACTTGGAATGAATGAAATATGTTTTACAGACCATGTTGATTTTGACTATCCGCCGGAAAACGGACAGACTATTTTCAGAATCAATACAAAAGAGTATTTTAATACCCTTGCCGCTCTCCGTGACTCATACAAGAACCGCATTAAAATTAAAATCGGTATTGAACTCGGACTTAATCCTTCCATTGAGGAAATGAATTCCTCTTTTGTAAAGTCCAACGACTTTGATTTTGTAATTGGTTCATCACATATTATTAACGGAAACGATCCTTATTATCCAGAATTTTGGGAAGGTAAAAGCATAAAGGAAGCTGTCATGTCTTACTTTGAAGCAATTTTAAGGAATGTTACAACATATGAGAACTATGACGTATACGGACATCTTGATTATATAAGGCGTTACATTCCCGATAAAGAATATGTATATGTTGATAATGATTTTTATGAAATTACCGAAATGATTTTTAAAAATATTATTTTTAAAGGAAAAGGCATTGAGCTTAACACAAGAGCGCTGACGAGCGGAATAACTAACTTTATCCCAACAATCACATTACTAAAAAGATTCCGAGATCTTGGCGGTGAAATTGTTACTTTAGGCTCTGATTCTCATTATGTAAAGAATCTCGGTTATGCTTTTACAACAGCAAAAGATATTCTTATAAATACAGGTTTCAGATACGTTACAACTTTTGAACATCGTACCCCTTCATTTATAAAATTATAAATAATACATAAAGAAAACCGGACGCACGGGAGTGGCATCCGGTTCTCTTTGTTTATAGTTTATTTAGGTTGAATAAGATGAAACGCTTAGTTAAAAATTGCAATCCAGTACAGATATCCGTCTGAATCTGCTGCTATACCGATACCTGCTTTTGTATAGCTTCCGTTAAGAAGTAACGCATTATGTGCGTCCGAATTCTTCCATCCGTTAAGGATTTCGGCAGGTGTATCAAAATATCTTCCGTAATTCTCTCCAAAATTACCTGTTATACCATATTCTGTGGCAATTGAACTTGCCTTTTCAAAATTAGGTCTGATATGTCTCTTTGAGCCATTCTCATAAGCTGTCATATTCCAATCCGAATATGCGCTTTCTGCTGCTCTGTGCATTGCCGCATCTGTAAGATTGGCTGTTAAATCAACTTTATTAAGTCCGTTGGCTGTTCTGTATTCATTAATAAGTCCAACAAGTTCTTCTACCTGTGAAGCGTATAAAGTTTCATTGGATTTAGCCAAACTTCTGGCAGCCTCATCAGATAATCTTTTAACATTAACTGCTTCTTTGGCTGCTGTTAATGTATCGAATTTATATGTATCTGTCGCATTCTTAAATACGACATTGGTATAATCACTGTTATTTACCTGTGACGTAGTCTTATGAACTTCTGTAACCGGTTCTGTTACTGCAGCTGCTGCTGTTTCCGGCACCATTTCTGTCTCAGGAACGTTCTCTTTTGCAGCTTCTGTTACAATTGTCTGTACTGCTGCTGTCTCCGTTACAGCTTCCGTTGTTGCTGTTTCTATTTCTTCAGTAGTTGCAACAGTTTCCTCTGCTGTAGTGGTATTCTCTGTTGTCTGCTGTTCTTCTGTTACCGCTTCTGTAGAATCAGCCGTTGTTTCCTCTGCTTCCACATTAACAGTTACAGCTTTATATGTTCTGTTACTTGCTATTGTTCTTGTCTGGATAAAATAAATACCCGTTAATGTAACAATGACAACTGCTGTAAGTATTCCGACTAATTTAAATAATCTTTTGAAATTTGTCTTCATAATGTTACCCTCCCGTTATAACCAATGGGCAACATATTCATAGAACAGAGTAAACATACTCCGTGCAACCGGCTACCATCCTGTTAAGGGAAAGGTCCTTGGCTTTGCGTCCCAACCTTTCGATTGGTTTGCCTAATATTCAACTTCAACCATAAATAAAAAACAATCTTCTTGTTCTTAGGTACAGTATAGCACTTTTTGCCAAAAAAGCAATAATTTTTTTTATTTTTTTCTTAAATAATTTACACATTTTTTTAATACATTAAGCACATAATCAGCCTGTTTCATATTCATTGTGTAATCCATTGTCATTCTTATTGTTCCGTCTGCATATTTTTCGGGGACTCCAAGAGAAGAAAGCACATATGATTTTTCTTTGCCTCCGTTACACGCCGATGCACCTGACACATATACTCCCTCCATATCAAGGAGAACCAGAAGTGCTTTTCCGTCAATATTGCCAAAACTTACATTTATATTGTTTGAGAGTCTGTTTTCACGATTGCCGTTACATATACAGTCATCGATTTCATTTAATATTCGGTCTGTCATATAATCATTGATTTTACGGAGTTTACGATTGTTTTCATCCATTATCCGGTGTGATATTTCTGCTGCCTTTACCATACCGAGTATCCCCGGTACATTTTCGGTGCCGGAGCGTTGTCCCCTCTCCTGACCCCCTCCATATATAAAAGGCTTGATGCCCGTATTTTTATCCGCATATAAAAATCCACAGCCTTTTGGTCCATGAAACTTATGTGAGGACGCACTTAACATATCAGCACCAATTTTTTTAACATCTATTTCAATGTGCCCAAAAGCCTGCACTGCATCTGTATGAAATATTGCATTATTACTGTGGACAATTCTAGAAATTTCCTTTATAGGTTCTATAGTTCCTACTTCGTTGTTTGCAAACATAATGGATACTAAAATAGTTTTTGAATTAATACTATTCTTTAATTCTTCTAAATCTATAAATCCATTTTTATCAACATCTAAATAGGTTACCTTAAATCCCTCTTTTTCTAGTTGCCTACAAGTATTTAAAACTGCTGGATGCTCTATTCTGCTTGTAATAATGTGATTTCCATTTTGTCTGTGTGCTCTTGCAACACCCTTAAGCGCTAAATTATCACTCTCACTACCACAAGAGGTAAAATATATCTCGTTTGGTTTGGTATTTATTGCTTTTGCTACATTTACCCTTGCTATATTTATTGCTTCCTTGGATTTATACCCAAGCTCATATAATGATGAAGCATTACCATAATTTTCACAAAAATATGGTTCCATTGCCTCTTTTACTTCTGGTGCGACTGCAGTTGTAGCTGCATGGTCAAAATATATTGTTTTCATATAACATTACCTCTCTTATATAATATTATATGAAATATTTTCTTTTTATTTGATAAAAATTTTTCATTAAGCAAATTTTTTATACCTAAAAGGGGATTTTAACAACGTCCCTAAATCCCGAATCAAAAAAGGGATTCTAGGAACGTCCCTAAATCCCGGTCTTAGTTATATTAATAGCTCATTCCGCCATATAATTGTTGAATATAAGAATTATAATCAAATGGTGTTACTGTTTCTGGTGCTCCATAGTCTACTCCAAAAGTATCTACTCTTACACTCTTTATTACTGGTGGATTAACTGGTGTACTTGCTTCTGAATCTGATGAGTTTTCTGATGTTGTTACTTCTGTTTCATTTAATTTATCTAGTACATCCATTCCCTCTATAACTTTTCCAAATGCTGCATAATAACCATTTAAGCTCGCATTATCACCTGTCATTATAAAGAACTGTGAACCTGCAGAGTTATAACCTTCTTCATATAATCCCATTTGGCTATAATCTGATCTTGCCATAGATATTACACCTTTTTCATGTCTTAAAGTATTTTTATTAAATCCGTTTTGTACAAATTCACCTTTTATAGCATAAGTCTCAGTAGTTGAACCATCATCTTTTATGGCTGATAATGTTGGAGCTCCTGAACCTGTTCCATCTTTATCTCCACCTTGTACCATAAAGTCTTTTACTATTCTATGGAATGTTAATCCATCATAAAATCCTCTATTAGCTAAAGTAATAAAGTTAGCTACTGTATTTGGAGCTTGATCTGGGTATAATTCTATTTTCATTGTACCTATACCTTCTATTTCCATTGTTGCAACTGGATTTTGCTTTGTAAAAGTCGCCTTTTGATATATTGTATAACCTACTAATCCTATTAATACAATTACTAATATAATTGCTATAATCATAATTATTCTTTTTGTTTTCATTCGTTATCCTCCTACTTAAATTAAAGCATTATCAAAAACAAATTGTTCTTGCATTCTCTTTAATGATTGTTTTATTGTTTTGGCTCTTACTTCTCCTATTCCTTCTACCTCGTCAAGCTCTGGAATATCTGCTGCCAAAATGTGTTGAAAAGATTTAAAAGATTTTACCGGCAAACTCCTGTTGTCAGCTAATATCAATGCCGCTGTCCATGCAGCAGCCTGCGCCCATTCCTTAATAGAAATAGCTCCTTCGCCTGTACTTTTTTTAAAAGCGATAAAGAATGAAACAGAAATAGAAGGCTTCCATCGCGCAATGAAACGCGACGGAGTAGCCATGGTTAAATTTCTCCGCTGGCTGAAAGCAGCTGTTTCTACTGGAAATGAAACCGAAATAAGTATAGATAAGAAATTATACGAATTCCGTGCCGGACAAGACTACTTCAATGGTATCAGTTTTGACACCATTGCCGGATATAAAGCTCATGGCGCTATTGTTCACTATGAAGCAACCCCCGAAACCGATATTCCCTTAAAACCTGAAGGCATGCTGCTGCTGGACAGTGGAGCACAATATTTGGACGGAACAACTGATATTACTCGTACTATCGTTTTAGGAGCACTCACGAAAGAAGAAAA
>ENA-OOSI01000583-OOSI01000583.1-human-gut-metagenome-genome-assembly--contig:-NODE-583-length-10642-cov-1.943232_pt1 | contig 10642 bp, 9 predicted proteins | sample MGYA00241171_ERZ501200 | MGnify/ENA primary metagenome ERZ501200 (study PRJEB25962, sample SAMEA2042554) | human gut metagenome | biome: human gut; feature: human-associated habitat; material: faeces...
GCAGACTTCCGTCTTACGGAAATTGGCAAAGAGATTGGTTTGGTAACGGAAAAACGCTACGGCAAATTTCTTCATCGCAAACAACAGTTGGAAAAGGCAATGTCGCAACTTAACACGTTGCTTTCGCCCAAAGTGTACGCACCGTTGTTTGAACAAAAGGGGGAAGTCAACACAAACGCAGGGCTGACCTTGGAAGAAATACTGCGTCGCCCCAACATTTTTGCAAAAGATTTGCAAACGCTGGGCTACTTTGAAGGTGTCGACGACGATATTTTGTACGAAGTGGATGTGGAATGCAAATACCGTGGCTACATTCAAAAAGAAAAGGAAGCCATTGCGCAGGCACAAAAATTGGAAAACAAGCCTCTTCCCGCCGACATAAACTACGACAAAATTGACGGACTTCGCATAGAGGCAAGACAAAAACTGCAAAAAATCCGTCCCGCAAACCTGGGACAGGCCGGAAGAATAAGCGGCGTTTCGCCGGCAGACGTGCAAATTCTCATCGTGTACCTTGCCCAAAACAAACTCGGTTGACAACATTTACGCAACCGTTTGCGTGTTTTTGATACAAAACGAGTCTAGGGTATTATAACAAACGAGAAAAAACCTTACTGTGTGCTTTGCACAGGCTTTTTAGATGTATCAACAACGCAAAAAACTTTTGCAAGTGTTTACAGGCAGATTTGAGGCACCATTTCAACTCTTTTACACAACGGTCTTGCAGACATTTTGTTGTGCCGGCTTGTTATACGATGTTTTTACCGAAAAGTAAAAAACGAAAACAGAAAAGCGTCTTTGAAATGGCTCGAAAAAACAAAACGAACTTTTCCAAAAATGCAGGCAATGAAAATTTTTGCGACTGCCTTACAACGGTTGACAACATTTACGCAACCGTTTGCGTGTTTTTGCTACACAAAAAGCGTTTGGAAGGAATTTTACACAACAAAACTACGGGAATTGACAAAAAGGAAAACATGAAAGACTTTATTTTTCAACAAACGGGCATTGCCCTGACGGGAGAACAGGAAAAGCAGTTGGAATACTACTGCGACTTTTTGCTGGAAGAAAACGAAAAGTACAACCTCACCGCCATTACGGAAAGAGAAGCCGTGTGGGAAAAACACTTTGCCGACAGTATGTTGGGTAGCGTGTTTCTGAAAAAGGGCGTATCGCTGTGCGACATAGGCAGCGGTGCGGGATTTCCCTCGTTACCGTTGAAAATACTCCGTCCCGACATTGACGTAACGCTGGTGGACAGCCTGCAAAAACGCATAAATTTCACGCAGATGCTTTGCCAAAAGTTGGGTATTTCGGCAAACTTCTATCACCAACGTGCGGAAGATTTTGCAAAAACAAACCGTGAAGCCTTTGACGTTGCAACCGCCCGAGCAGTTGCGCCCCTACCTGTTTTGTTGGAATACACGGCGCAAATCGTGAAAGTTGGCGGTAGCATAGTGGCATACAAAACGGACTTGGAAGAAAGCCTCACGGCAAAAAACGCCTGCAAGGTGCTGGGATTGGTTCTTACAGACAGCAAAAACTTCACCTTACCCGACGGAAGCAGGCGATGCATTTTGCAGTATGTCAAAAAAACGCACACGCCGACGCAGTACCCCAGGGGGCAAAACAAACCCAGAAAATCGCCTTTGTGAGTTGTTCCTTTCAACAACCGTACGGTTGAATTTTACAAAAAAACACGTTTTTGCTTTCAAAATTTTCGCTCACAAAGCCTTGCATTTTAAAGATTTTGTGCGCAAAACGTTTATACGTCTGTAAAATTTTTGTCAAAACAAGAAAAAAGCACGCAGTAATTGCGTGCTTTTTGTTTCTGCAAGATTTAACGAAAACTTTTGAAACGGTTGCAACTGCCACAGTTGTTTTCGCAACATGACGTTTGCCTTGTAGGCAGTTTGCACAAAGTCGGCATTGCCTGCTCTTTTAGAGGCATTTTCATCTGCCCTGCCGTTTGCGTTTCCGATTTTGCAACTTTTACTTATCTTCTTTTCTTGTCGCTTCTGTACACGAAGTTGAGGGTTTTTCTCGGCGCATTGGGGGCGTTGAGAATGTCGCTTTGTTCCTTGGGGGAAACGACGATGTGTCTGTTGTTTCCCTGTCCCTCGCTTCCCGTGGTAACGTACTTGCTGTTTTGCAAAGCGGTGTGAATAATGCGTCTTTCGTAGGGATTCATGGGTTCAAGTTTCACAGCCTTGCCCGTGCGCTTAACCTTGGATTCCAAATTGGAAGCAAGGCGTTTCAAGGTCTTTTCCCTCTTTTCACGGTAGCCTTCGGTGTCGATTACCACTCGGCGGAAGTTGCCGTGCTTGCCGTTGAGAAGCAAACTGCAAAGGTACTGCAATGCATCCAGCACTTCGCCGTGCCTTCCGATAACGCTGTTTGCGTCCTGTCCGAAAATGTTGAGGCAAACTGCGTCTTCCTTTTCGTAAATTTGCACGTCGCAATCGGTGCAACCCATTTTTTCCAGCACGTTTTGCAAAAAGTCCTTTATTTTTTCTCCCTCGGCGGAAGTTTCGTGGAAACTTCCGCTTGTGCAACGGAGGTAACGTCCTCCGTTACTGCGGTTTCAGAGTTGTCTTTTCTCATAATTACCTCATATAACTTGCTTTGCCGGATTTGTTCTTTGCTTCCTCCTTGGCAAAACTTCTGTCCACAATCTTTTCCACGGGTTTACGCAATGCAACGGTGGAAAGGATGCTCAAAGTGTAGTTTACCACCATGTAGATGGCAAATGCTCCGGTGTACATAAATCCGAAAATCGCCATCAAAAGGGGCATCATTATCATCATTGTTTTGTTGGTAGTTGCCGTCTGAATGTCCTGCTCGGTGGGTTGTTCGGCCTTGTTTTTGCTCTTTTTGTCCAGATACTGCGACAAAAACATGGAAAGGAAGGAAAGCCCGATGGAAAGCAGAGGCAAAATCATAAGCCCGTTCCATGCGCCGTTTTCCCCACGAATGCCCGTTTGCAACACTGCGCTGCGAATAAGTTCGTAGTGAGTAAGTCCGCTGTCCACGCCGAATTCGCTCATGTCAACCGTTGCGCTGAATCCGTTTGTGCTGTCGTTGTAGGCAGGCATTACGGACACCCACGTGCCGGGCTGCCAAACGTTCTGAATCCACAGCCAACTTTCGTGGTTGCCGATGTAGTACTCTTTCACCTTTTCCAAAGAGGCGTTGCGATAGGTTTCGCAAAATGCCACTCCGTACTTGTTTTCAAAGTGGTCGATGCCCACAATGTAGGCGTTTGTCTGCTTTTTGTACTCGTTGGTTTCCTGACTGCTTTCAAACACCGTGTTGTATTCGTTTTGCAGATAGTCCCACTTTTCGCCGCCTTCCTGTTGTACAGTGGTGTAGTAGGCTTCGTAGTAGGTGTCGGAAAGTCCCTGAAAGTTCTTCACGCTGCTGTAGGTGGAGTAATCACGCAAGCCGGCAAACATTACAAAGAAAATGACCATGGAAATTATCATGGGCAAGCAGGAAGAAAACATGGAATAACCCGCTTTTCCGTACACCTTTTTCTTTTCTTCGTTTGCACGGGGCGTATTTGCTCCGTAACGCTTGTCAATTTCCGCAAGCAAGGGTTGCATTTGTTTGTTTTTTTGCGTCATCTTGCGAGATGCCACACGCTGCCAGATGTCCAACGGCAATGTTACCAACTTCAGAAACAGCGTGAATACAACAACCGTCCAGCCGTAGTTGCCAATCCAGCCGTGCATCAGTTTGACCAACTTGCCCATTACGCCGAGGTTTGCCTCGGTGTAGTTGAAGTAGTCGGCTTTTTCCGTCTGACAACTTGCCAGCACAAACACGCAAAGCAATGCAAACAGCATTACAAGCGCAAAAATTTGCTTTTTTCTTTTCATTGTTACTCCCACAAATCCATCACACAAACCACTTCATATTTCCCCTGAGGTTTGTTGGCACAGGGTCGAAACCACCCTTTCCCCACGGGGCGCAACGCAAAAGACGCAAAAAAGTCAGCCAACTTCCCTTGAAAAAACCGAAAGACCTGTACGCTTCCATGGAATACACCGAACAACTCGGCGTGTAGATACATGTCTTTTTGCCCTTCCAGCGGGAGAAGGTGGCTTTGTACACCTTCAAAAGAAAAATTGCCACGTATTTCACAGTAACAAATCCGCCTTTTGCAACAGTTTTTGCATGCTTTCGCATATTTGCGCAAAGGCGTACTCTTCCTTTTTGCGAGGCACAAACACCAGGTTGTAACCTTCCTTTACTTTGGGCATAAACATCGACGCCGCAGCCTTCATCTGACGGCGTATTCTGTTTCGGCTTACTGCGTGTCCGTACTTTTTGCTTATGGAAAAGCCTGCCTGCGACAATTTTTTGTTGTTTTTGCAGTACAGCAACACAATGTTTTTGTCGGCTACGCTTTGCGCATGCTTGTAGACGTAGTTGTATTGATAGTTCTTTTTAAGCCTGTAAATAGACTTCAAGTTTCTGCCCCGAAATCAGGCGGAAAGAGAATGACGACCCTTGTTTCTTCTTCTTGCAAGCGTTCTTCTGCCGCCGGTTGTCTTCATTCTTGCACGGAATCCGTGAACTTTGCTTCTTTGTCTTTTCTTGGGTTGATAGGTTCTTTTCATTTTGGTTCTCCTTATTTCTGCACAAAAAATTGTGCGTTGTAGTAGTAAAAAAAGCATTTCGGCGGAAAAGACACCCCCTCCCACCATAGCATTCACCCTATTTTATCAAATACACAATTCAAAGTCAAGTGTTTGCAACGCACACGCCTGCCTTTGACGGGCAAAGGTTGCTTCATTTTTTTGCCGTTTTTCCCAAAACGCCGTTTTCCAAGCGTTGTACAACGGTTTTCCCTTATCATTTGATAATTATTGTCAAAATTTTTACCAAAAAGTATTTTTTCCATTGCCGACAGCCGCTGCGGATATTTTCACAAAAAGAATTTTTACAATGCGGTTGCTTTTTTGACGTTATTTTCTTGCTTGTGTAATTTATTTTTGATATAATTTTGTAAATTATTGTTTAATAAAATTTTATCAAGTATCAATCTGGCAACGGACGGAGATTTCTGTTAAAACACAAACGGGGGTAAACGCAATGTCTTTACGTGACGATTTGGTAAATCAGCAAAAGGAACAAAGCCAAAAGAACCGAGAAAAGGCAAAAGAGGAAAAAGCCCTTTCTTTGCAACGGGAACAAAACTACAAACAGCAAAAGGCGCAACTGCAAAAGCAGAAGGAGGACGCCTTCGACGCTTTTGCCCAACAGGTCAAAGAGGGACACGTTCCCGACGAATGGGTGAAACTGTACGACGGTTACGTGGAAAAAATAAAGGAGCACATTCTGAAAGGAAATCTCTCTTTCCACTTCAAAGACGCCGTTACGGCAGATTATTACCAAGAAAAGGCTTCCGTCAACAAGGGCAAAAACAGCGTCGTTACTCTCATGAACGACTACCTTACAAAACGCCTCAAACAGGACGGTTTTTCCTCGGCAAAATTCCGCCTTGTGGACGAAATTACCTACTACGCCACGGATCAGGACTACGCCGACCAACAGGCAAGGCAGGAAATAAACGACGCCAAGGCGCAGGCAGATTACGAAAATTCCTGGAACAACTGGTACAACTACGACACCGGGGGAAGAGCACAACTACTACTTTGTGGTGAGCGGAAGTCTGTACCGCAAAAGCAGCGGCAAAGAGGTGGATACCGACACCGATGTGAAAATTCACGGCATTTTCGCCGCCGTTTTCGGAGTGCTTTTCGGTATTTTCGGATTTGCCTTTCCCTTCATTTTCCCGCCGGAAAAAACTTTGCCCGTCATCGGGTTCGGATTCGGCAATCCCATTGCTTCCTTTTTCATATTTTTGATTGCGGGGGAAATTTTCGCCGCCTTTGCGGCGTTTATCGTAAACTGTTTCCGCCACATGAGGGACGCCGTCAACAAAAAAAGGCGTGTTCTTTCCGTCGTGGTGGTGTCGCTGTTTTTGGTGTGCGTTATCGCAGGCGGAACGGCCTTTGCAACGCTGTTTCCCTTCAGCAAATTGACCGTTGACGGCGTTACTTATCAGGTAACGGAAAACTGGAAGGAATACGAAGTAACAGCCATCGACGAAAACCTCACCGAAGTTACCGTCAGCACAACATTGAGAGGACTTCCCGTGCGACAGGTAGAGTGGAAAAACTTTGAACAGGTCCAAACCTTGTACATAAAGGGAACGGACATCAAAAGATTTGTAAGTTACGATTACATGCCTTCCAAAATCGTTCTTGAGGAAGGTCTTACGGAAATTCCTGACAGCACTTTCAGCAGGTCCGACATTGTAGAAGTCGTGTTGCCTTCGACAATTACAAAAATCGGAGACGGAGCCTTTTACAACTGTACCAACCTGAAAAGGATAAACTTGGGCGACAACCTTAACTTTGTGGGCGAATCGGCGTTTAAAGGTTGCGTTTCCCTTGAAGAATTGTACTTGGGACACAGTTTCCAAACATCCTACGTGTCCTCTTTTTCAGGATTGAGCGGTTTGAAAAAAGTAATATTAAACTGCAACAACGTGCCAGATAACGAAACTATGCTGTCTTGGTACCTTTTAGACACAAAAACCGCCAACGGCCTGGAATTTGTGATAGGAAAAGACGTGGAAGTCGCTACCTATTTCAATTTGTTTGAACACCATGGCTCCGTCAACGAATTTAACACCGTTTCCACCGTAACATTTGAGGACGGATGCAAAGTCAGGGAACTTGACGGAACTTTCCGTGGTTTTTACAATCTGACATCTGTCGTGTTGCCCGAATCCGTCAAAAAAGTCGGGAAAAGCACTTTCGAGCAGTGTCAATCGCTTGAATCAATCGACCTGTCCGGCGTTACGGAATTGGACACGGAAAATCTTTTTGCAAATTGCTACAGTTTGAAATCCGTTATACTTCCCGATAATCTTACGGAAATAGGACCGTACATGTTTTCAAACTGTAAATCGCTAGTTTCATTAACAATTCCGCAAAGCGTAACCGTCATAGGTGAAAATGCCTTTTCCAAATGTGCCATTGAAACTATTGTTTTGCCTCAAAATCTTACAGAGATTGGAACTAAGGCTTTCTACATTACCGACTTAAAAGAAATATTCATTCCAAAAAGCGTAACGTACATCGGAGAAGCGGCTTTCGTTGCTTTTACTTTCAATCAGTTAACTGTGTATTGCGAAGTAGATTCAAAGCCCGAAGGCTGGCATGACGATTGGGCTCATGATAACTACTATATAGACATTCTGTGGGGACGTAATAAACCATGATAAACTACCAAACAAATTTGTCAATGTAAACTTACTGTTGCAAATTTTTACATACGGTACATGTTTTATTTGCATTTTTTCAAAAACCGTCTGTTTCAGAACTTTTACAATTGCGTTAAAAAAGCAAGGGTGTTTGCCCTTGCTTTTTATCTGTTGTAAATTCTGTGGAATACACGGGCAAACGGGTTATACGGTTTTTGCCCTTGCTTTTTTTATCTGTTGTAAATCTTGTCCCTAATGTCCTTGACCTGCGACGCCAAAAAATCGTTGTTTTTCACGTCCTCGCTTATCTTGTCCCTTGCGTGCATGACGGTGGTGTGGTCCCTTCCGCCAAAGTACTCGCCTATGGATACCAGCGGCACGCTTTGACCCAGAATGTCGCAAATGAGGTAGATGCAAATCTGACGGGGAACGACAATTTCTTTGTTTTTCTTTTTGCCCACAAGTTCTTCCTTTTTGACGTGGAAGTATTCGCAGGTAGCGTTTACTATGTGGTCGATGGTGATGATGTCGCTTGTCGCTTCGGCGTAATCTCTCAAAGCGTCGTTGACGATGTTCATGTCGTTGGGGGCGCCTCCGCCAAGTGTGGAGTAACTGATTATGCGGTTTAACATTCCTTCCATTTCACGGATGTTGTTGGTTATTTTTTCCGCAATGAGGCTAAGCACCCTTATGTTGACGTTGTATCCCTTTTGACTGCACTTTTTTTGCAAAATGGCAATTCTCGTTTCCAGGTTGGGGGGTTGAATGTCGGCAATAACGCCCATGGCAAAACGGGTGCGCAACCGTTCTTCAATCTTTATTTCCTTTGGGGGACGGTCGCTGCTGAGAATAATCTGCTTGTCCGAAAGGTACAATTCGTTGAAAGTGTGGAAAATTTCCTCCTGCGTGCCCTCCTTGTTTGCCAAAAACTGCACGTCGTCCATCATCAGCACGTCAAGTTTGCGGTACTTGTCCCTGAACACCTTTTTGGCGTTGGGGTTGGATGTGTCGTGAAGCGACTCGATAAATTCGTTCATAAATTGGTCGCAGGTAACGTACATTATCTTTTTTTCGGGGTAGTTGCGTTGCAGACGGTTTCCTATTGCGTGCATCAGATGGGTTTTTCCAAGACCCACTCCTCCCCACAAAAACACGGGATTGTACTTGGTACCGGGGTTGTCCGCCACCGCCCTTGCCACCGCTTCGGCGTACTCGTTGCTTTTGCCAACAACAAAGTTTTCAAAGGTGTACTGCGAAATGAAGTTGGTTTTTTCTTCCACTACGGAAATGTAGTTGGCGCTGACTGGGATGTCCACTTCCTTTTCCACGTTGCCTACGTTGGGAAGGTCCTTTTCCGTGATAATTTCTATGTCCACAATGGAAGGGAAAACGACGTTGGTGCAACTGCGCAAAATGTCCTTGTAATTGTTGTCCACAATGTTTTTCACTGCCCTTGTTTCGGCAAGCAAAATAAGCCTGTCGTGGTACAGCCCGACAGGTTGAAGTGTGTTGATGTACAAATCGTAAACAAGCGTTTGTACCTTTGCTTCCGCTTCCAGCAGAATGTTGTTCCAAATTTGATTCAGTTTCAGCATAGTACTTTTATTATACACTTTGTCGGCAAGTTTTGCAATGATAAAACTCTTTTTTGCCGTCAAAATACTTTTGGCAAGGCGAATCTATTGCCGTTCACCTTTCGTGCTTTCCTTTTGCCTGTTTTTCAAATAATTTTCCGTTGCAGAAACGTTACAATTTACGCAAAAGGGCAGGCGTTCGGTGGAAAATTTTTGTTAGCATGCATGTTTTTGCAAGTTTCGCAAGAAAAATTATTCAAACACCGTTTCGGCGATGCCGTTTGCAAACGCCAACACATTTTGCCATTTTACCGATTGCAAAGTTTTTTACTTTTCAAAATGCATTTCGTTTGCTTGCAAAGGCGTTTTTTCCCTTTGCGGTGTTTCAAAACTCAACGCAACGTGTAAACTGCCACCAACTCGGGGTTTTCCTTGCTTTCTTTTACCGTTTCCCGACAAAATTCTATTGACTTTTCTTCCAAAACGGTTTCCAGAAACACCAGGAAAATGCCCATGTCTATTTTGTTGAAGTGTGCCGCAAGCACCCTCGAAAGAGGATTCAACGTGCTTTTTAAGCGAAACACTTTAATGACGTTGTCCGTTTGTTCCACACGCCACGGCTGACTGTTGCAGGCGCTGGGTGCCAGAAATGCGTCGGAAAGTTCCTCGCCGTGCAGACCTTTGTACATTTTTTCTACACCGTTTCTCAAAAACTCGTCCTTTTTCGTGCGGAAGTCTTCCTTTCGGCATTTTCCGAAACACATCATTATTACAAACTTCATGCCTTCCTTTTCCTGCGGACACTTGCCCCAGCCGTACCAGCAGCACCCGATATCCAGCGACGCCAAAAACAAATCCAACTGTTCCAGCATGTAGCCGGCGTTTTCCCTCCAACGGGGTTTTTCCTCGCTGTAACACAACACGCAGTACTGTGCGTTCCACTTGCAATTTGTGTTTTTCCTTTCGGTAATTTCAATTTCCACCTTTATTCCGTCGCACAGGCTTTTCAACAGGGGAATTTGTTGCTGAATTTTTCTCATTTCTTCGGCGGAAACGCTGAGGCTTTCGTCGTATTTGCGCACGGACTTCCGACGTGCAAGTTGTTTTGCGTATTCTTTCATTTTTCACCTTTTTGTATAGAATATCACAGCAAAAATGCCCTTGTCAACAACCGTTACCGACTGTAACTTTGCAAAAAATTTTTCCTTTGCCGTTTGTTTTTTTCTCTTTTGGGAAACACTTTCACAAAACACATTGAAAGACACCTTGTCTTGAAGGAGCAAACAATGAATCTTTTGAAAAGTCAAACTTTTGTCAATCTTGCAAAGGCCTTTGCGGGGGAAACGCAGGCACGCACACGCTACGAATTTATGGAATACGGAATGAGAAACGAAGGCTACAAAGCCATGGCGGAAATTGTGGACACCGTTGCCTATCAGGAATTCAACCACGCACGCATGTTCTACACCTTTTTGCAAAAGGCGGACAACGCCCCCATTAAAAACGTAGAAATATGCACAGGCTACCCCTTCAAGCAAAAATGGGTAATTTTGGACAACCTCAAATTTGCCGCCGAAGACGAAAAGGAAGAAGCGACGGTAATCTACCCATCTTTTGCCCTCACTGCCAAAGAGGAAGGTTTCACGGAAATTGCCGCTTTGTTCGATATGACGGCAAAGGTGGAAGAAGCGCACGAAAAACTGTTCAGAGAACTGTACACGCAACTTAAAGAGGGTACTTTGTACAAAAAACAAAAGCCCGTGGAATGGGTGTGCGCCGATTGTGG